>Ga0315549_1005699_pt1 | contig 10035 bp, 14 predicted proteins | sample SalMarSW160200MG_FD_203101 | JGI IMG/M metagenome (GOLD analysis project Ga0315549, IMG submission 203101) | Salt marsh sediment microbial communities from the Plum Island Ecosystem LTER, Massachusetts, United States - Salt Marsh Sediment SW1601-200 ... | reverse complement strand
GCGGTATATCCGCGGGGACCTCGGACTTGAGGAGGACGCAAGCGTTGACGATTGTATTGTTGCACTAGAGATATTAAAACAGGGAGGAACAGAGGTAATGAAAGAAGTAAACGAGAAACTGGGACTGGCGGAAGACGCAGACGAAGCAGCGGTAGTCGCTGCAATCGAGTTACTTCAGCAGGGTGGCGAGGTAGAGCTTAAAGATATCGCCGTCGCACTCGAGCTGGACGAAGGAGCCAGTAAGGAAGATATCCTGGCGGCGTTGACCAAGCTGAAGGGCGAACCCGGGCCTGAATCCAAGGAGTACAAGGACTTGAGCAACGAGAACCGTAGTCTGAAGGAGCGGGTTGGCAAGCTCGAGAAGGAAGGCCGTTACGCATATTACAAGGAGCATGCCACCAAGCTGAGCCTTATCAGTGGCACCCCGGACGAGATAGCCCAGAAGCTGGTCGACACGGAGATGAAGAACAAGGGTGCAGCCGAAGATATGCTGAAGACCTACCAGGATACGCAGACTGCTCTGGAAGCAGCTGGCGCCGGCAAGATCAAGGGAAGCCCGGCCGAAGGCGACGGTGATGATGATAAGCACGAATTCCTGAAACTCGTGGATACCCGGATGTCTGAGAAGCACGTCGACGAGCCGACTGCGTTCGCTCAGATGAAGGACGAAGAGCCGGAGAAGTACAAGAATTACATGGCTAACCGGCCGATAGTCTTTGCTGAATCACCGGCTAAGGAACGGATTACATGGCTAACCGGCCGATAGTCTTTGCTGAATCACCGGCTAAGGAACGGCAGGAATAGGTCATAGAATAGTAATATAGGAGGTATTTCAGAAATGACAGGTACAAATCAAGACGGACCAGAAATCACCCTGCCCGCGAGCGGTAACCTTTCCAGCTATCAGTTTCACGTAATGACGTTGGATACCGATGGTAAGGTAAAGCTGGCTGACGACGCAGACGACCCTTCCGAGGCTCTTATCGGTATTCTCCAGAACAAGCCCAATGCCGAGGATGAGGAAGCCCTTGTTCTTATCTGCGGAATCGCTAAGGCGATGGGAGGAGCCAGTCTCGACGAGGGTACCTGGGTAACCTGTGGCAGTGACGGGCATCTTGTTGCTGCTGTGGCAGACGACAATACTATCGGCATCGCCATTGATGCAGTCGTAAGCGGCTCTATCGGTAGAATACTGATATCCAGAGGCGGCGGTCACGTGGTGCCGGCGTAGATTAGAGAGAATACGGAGGAGGTAGTAGAAAATGGCTCAACCAACTACGCATGATGTTCATATTGATACGGCTTTGTCAAACATATCCATAGCTCATAGAAATGAGGGGTATGTTGCCGACCTGCTTTTCCCACAGGTACCAGTCGATAAGCAGTCTGACTATTATTATGTCTGGACCAAAGACTTCTGGTTTCGCGATCATACAGAGGTTCGAGGACCGGGTGGAACATACGCTGAAGGCGGAATGGAGCTTTCCAGCACCCAGTTCGAGTGCATTAACAGGGCACTCAGTTTCCCTCTGCCCTGGGAAGTGCTTGAGAACCAGGATGCTGCGGTTAACCTAGAAACCGCCGGAGCCGAGTGGCTTGCCGACCAGTTCATGCTCAACAGGGAGATGAAGCTGAAAGCCCTGATAATGGATAACTCAGCATGGACGAGTAGCACGACTCTCAGTGGCGGTAGCCAGTGGAGCGATTATGCCAACTCGAACCCGATAAGTGATGTCGAAACCGGGCGCCAGGCAATAAAGAAACTGACCGGCACGAAACCGAACGTCTTGTTTATGAATGAAGAGGTCTGGTCGAAACTCAAGAACCACCCGGATTTGATTGACCTGTTCAAGCATACGCAGACGGGCATACTTACCGAAGCTCTTGTAGCGAGTGTACTCAATGTAGACCGGCTTATCGTCGGCGACGCGGTCAAGAACACCGCCGCTGAAGGCGCGGTGTTCTCCGGATCATATATCTGGGACAAGAACGCTATCCTGATGTACGTCCCGAGCTCACCTGGTCTTATGATACCGGCAGCCGGTTACGCTTTCAGCTGGAAGCAGAACGGCTACACGATTGCCATTACCCGGGAAGAAGAGAGGCTTCGCAAGCGGGACCTGCTGCTTGCTGACCACGCGTTCATTCAGAAGGTAACGGCAAAAGACGTCGGATACGAAATCATAAACGCCGTAGCATAAAGGAGGCGCGTTGATGCGCTTTAGAGTGCTTAAAGAGCTGGACTGGGCGGGGAGGCGGTATAGCGCAGGGGAGGTCTTAGACCTGCCCGAGAGCGAGCGGAGAATTGGCGGTCTTGTACGAGGCGGGTTCATTCGCTATGACTGCACCCTACCCAGTCCGGATGATAGAAGAGGAGAACCTATAGTTCAAATGGGCTAGAAGCCCAAATACCAGTGAGGAGGTAAATGAACTAAAATGATACGAAACAGAGGACACTGGCATTTCGGAAAGATAAGCGCTGATGTATGGATTGGCTCTGGTATGGGCTCGCCAGGTAAAGGCGACAATTTCTGGGTAGATGGAGTTAATGGCTCCGCTACTGCTTCGGGCAAAAGCCCGGACTCTCCGTTAAGCACTATAGCAGCTGCTATGGCTCTTTGCGAGTCAGGGAGAGATGACTACATTTGGGTCATGGATTGCTGGGCCCAGGACACATTCCCGGTCGTGCTGGCCAAGCAGCAGTTGCATATCCTCGGCATCAGTTTGCCGAGCTACCAGTACGCAAAGATGAACCCGAGTAATGATGCCGAGGTCTTTAGCCTGACAAGTGCCGGCGCCTACAGTGAAATAGCCGGGTTCGCCCTGTCAGGCGGAGATAATCACGGGTGTATAGATATAGACGGCACAGAGGGTTCGTTCATACATGACTGCACGTTTGGCGGTCCGGGTGCTGGCGGCACACCTAAACACGGCATATTGATTACTCAAAACCCCGAAGGTTCGAGAATTGAAGATTGCCTGTTCCTTGGCGACCTCGGCTCTCATTACGGCTTGATTACAGAGAACGGTATTGAATGTAACGCCAGTATCAATATGGTGAGAGGGCTGCAGGTACTGAATAACCGGTTTATCGGCCTGTCAATCGGTATCAATATGGACAATGCCGACTACTGGTGGGTAGAGGGTAACCGATTCATCGTAACTAACCGAGCCAACGGCGAAGCGATAACTGTAGCCGCTGACTGCCTGGACAGCAGCTTTATCGAGAATAGAGCTGCCTACGGTATGGTGAACGGAGGTTATTCCTATAATCCCTATAAGGACCTTGCCGCGAATACGGTGAACAACTGGGCAATGAACTACATGGGTAATTCGGTAGTCGAGCCGGTTGGCGCATAAGTAAATTAAATGAGGTGAGTATAATGTATCCAACTATATTACTACCTAGCGTGGAACAGGTAATCCATCGTCCAGCGCGAGCTGGAACTGTTTTCTGGGTTGATAGCGAAAACGGCAGTGATGAAAACGAAGGGGTAAACCCTGATTCAGCAAAGGCAACGATTCAAGCTGCTATAACTGCCAGTAATGCGCTGGTAGATTGGAGCCCGAACTCTGATGTATTTAACTACATTATGGTGATGCCGGGTAACCCCTATGCTGAAAACTTAACGCCTGCTTATTGGGCGTACATCGTTGGTCTGGGGATGCGCGGAACCGATACTGCGGCAGAGATTCACCCTACGACTGGCAACGCTCTGGCAGGCACTCTTCTCGGGAGTGGGTTAATAAACCTGCACTTTGAGGTCGATGCACAGGACGCTATATGTATAAATGGCGGCATCGTTAATAACTCCTGGATTGAGCATTGCCTGTTCACAATTGGCGCTTCTGTCACTGGATGCAAAGGCATCGTTTCCACAAATTGCTCTCATCTGACCGTCCGTAAATGTGACTTCGAAAGTGGTCAGGCGAGTAATGATTTGGCATATCCAATTTATGCCAACGAAGGCTATTTCCACAGTTGCCGTATTGAGAAAAACAACATCTTTGCTCAGACCGCCGGAGTTTACCTTGGGCAGAATGTGACACCATCTAAGACCATATTCAAAAAGAATGTTATCCGTGTCAAAACCACTGGCAAGGGAATTGATGTTAATGGTGGTGGAGCCGATTCACCAAGTGATATGAGTCACGATGTTCTTGCTGTGAAAAATTATATCATTATTTACGGCGCTGGCGATGCTCTCCATGGTTTCAGTGCAAATCAGATGCTACACAACGAAACTAATGTTAACGGTTCGTTCGCGTACGAAACGGCATAGACAGAAAGGAAAGTAATGCCAACGTATGAGTACCGATGTCCTGAATGCGGGGCAAGGCAAGAAGTAGTTTTACCTTTTAGCCAGGCAACCGAGATGCAGATATGCGTTAACTGCGGGAAACATACGAGAAGGGTTTTTTCAATCCCGTATCCGGCTGCAATTCCTTACACCGGCAGGGATAAGGTATTAAGCGCTCTCAATAAAGAAAAGGGCGGCTATAGTTTACCTGGTGACCTGCGGCACAGGGAGCGTTACGAGCAGGCTATGTCGAAGGGTTTGGACCAGACCAAATCAGTAATAGGCAGAGGTTTTTGAGAGGTGACTGATGGAAGTCCATAAGGGCGAACATAAGTTTGAGAAGATATACCAGGAGGTTGTGGAGAAGTCAACTAACTATCAGGTAGTAGCCGCGGACACCGACAAATTGCTTGTCGGCACTAAGTCTAGCGGTACGATAACATTCACGCTCCCGGCAGTAGCCACGGCAAAGGGCTGCACCTTTCGCTTTATTCAGACTCAGGCCGAGAACATGTTAATATCCGACCCTGAGGGTGTAATGGTATGCAAGAACAACGCTGCTGCTACCCTGGTGAAGTTCGATACGTCCACGGAACTGATAGGGGCTTCGGCCATGGTGATATGCGACGGGACCAAACATTACTTTTTCAATACCTCCGGATGCACTGATGATGACGGAACTGGATAGTCGGGTGGAGGAGAAAAAAAGGAGTTCAATTGACTAGATTAGTTGTAAAAGGTGGTAAACAACACAGACTTGTACACGGAGACCGCGAGCTTATCGTCGGCTCCGAACCGGTTGAGATGTCTGAGGAAGAAGCAGCCGCGATCTGCAATATCTTCCCGGGCATCGAAGTACTGGACGCCAAGCCGGAAGAAGAAGGTGAACAGGTAAAAAGCGGTGCTCAAGAACCAGGTAAAAAGGCGGATGCCAGTAAAGTCTTCACCGAGTTTGAGCCAAATATCGGTGGTGATGAACAGAAACTGCCTGCTAAGACCAAGCCAGCTTATATAAAAGCAGGTCAGTACTGGTGTACGAAGTGCGAGAGATGCCATATCGAGAGAAAAGGTAAGGGTGTATCGCACCTGAAATATAAAGGCTAGACCGCGCTTGTAGCGCTACAACTGAATATGACTCCGATATGAAACGCGGCTCAACCTGGCCGTGAGCTTGAACCTACAGAGGTTGTCTGAGGATGGTGATTGAAGGCGGAGAGCCATCGCAGGACTCCGCCTTATTGTTTGGAGGTGGGTGACATGGCAGATGATGATTTAACTCTTGCCCCGCTCAGCGGGGTACAGGAGAATACCAGTGAGCGCCAAGCGACAATGCCTAATTCGGTTTACGCCTCATTCGCAGGTGATGATACCGACAACCACGACATGAGGGTTGATGCCCGGGGCAAGGGTCGGATGACGGTCTGTGTAGCCAACAAGTGCGATAAGACGGTTACAGTTACTGTCTACGGTATGCACGCGATAGGCGACGACCATGACAGCTACGGTTCAGTGGAGCTCGGTCAGTCTGCCGGTGACAGCCAGTTCACAGTAGCGACTAAAAAAACCGGATACGAGTGCTACAATGACCCGTTCCCGTTTTTCCTGATAAGAGTGACAGTAGCGAGTGGTGGAGACGGTGAAGATGTGACCGTTTACGTCGACCTGCAGCAGCAGTAGTGGAGGTGGATAATGGCATTAGGCAAGTTTGACGATTTTGTAGCGTACCTTATAAGGAAGGCTGATGCGACCCTGGCGAAGGTTACAGACGATAGTGTCGTAGCTCATATCCTGGCGATTGATGGCGATGTCTCTGATTACAACGATAATCTTCACTCGCTGGAAGCCCTGTATAACTATATGGTCAATAACCTGACCGACGTAGGAGGGCTGGTATTCAAGGGATCCGTGACGACTTACACGGACACGATTCACTTTAAGGTATCGCAGTTATCCGGATACGGTGCCGGCGCATTTATACCGACTGCTGGCGCGCCATACGAAATATACGTGTTTCAGGCGGACGCAGCGGCTCCTGAAGGAGAGCAGACACCGGTTGTAGCGTACACCACTGGAGACGGAACTTTCCAGCACGCGGCTTTTACAGCTCCTCTTGCAGTCGGCGACGTTGTTTATATTATCCATCCGCTTATAGCGTCACTCGGTACGAAGGCGACTGCCGCAGCCGCTGGTCCGGTAACGACCGCTGACTATTTGATGGCGTACATTAAGCAGCTGGTCAATATCTCCCAGTTGGCAGATACCGGTCTGACCAGCATTCTAACTGATTCGGTATTGTCGCATATATTCTCGCCCGATGGTACGCCCACGACATTTGACGACCAGACTGATTCGCTGGAAGCTTTGTCGAGCCGTGTAGGGGGCGTCAGGATAGGCAAGGTGACCACGGCAACCAGCACGAAGGTGTTTGCCTCCACTGATCTGATAGGTGGCGACGACGATGCGTATTATGGCTGGTGGGTTTACGTGATACAGGCGGATGATGCCGCGCCAGAGGGAGAGTACCGGCAGATGTCGGATTACTCCAGTTCTACCGGTACCGTAACACATCCTGCTTTCACTGCACAGCTGGCAGTCGGCGACTGGGTAATGCTGATACCGCCTCATGACTACGAGCCTATAGCGATGCGCGGTGGTGCCCAGACTATTCAGGACGTTGTGGATAACCAGCAGGCGATGCTGGATTACGCCAAGAATATCGATACGAGCACGCTGACCGGAGCCGGGACTGAAGACAGTATTTACGATAAGACCAGCACGACCCCGTTCCACGTAGTAGGTATATGGCTCGGGCTTCATAATATGGTAGCTGGCGACGTAATACGTTTCCGCGGGTATATGGACTTTGACGACGCGAGTATAGCCGACAAGTTTACCGATGATGAGGTCTGGACATTCGGGGGCGCTCAAGCTAAGAAATGGGTATATGTGCGCCTTGATGTGCTGGTAACTTACGAATTGAAATTCACGGCCGAGCAGTTAGACGGCACGGCCAGAGAAATCTACACCATCGTCGACGACGGTGCAAGGGGGAGTTAGTAATGAATGACCAGCTTATGAAGGATGCCCAGTACGCCAAGTGGCGAATGCCCAGGATGCCGCAGATAGGCAAGATTTTCTTTGTTAGTGCCAGTGGCGACGACAATAATCCGGGGAATAAGCCGGAGTGTCCTGTTCAGAAGATAGCGACTGCAGTTGGACTTTGTACCGCCGGTGCTAACGACTATATCTTTATTCTCGATGCGTGGAGTTCCGATACCGAGCCGATAGTGATAGGTAAGACGCACGTTCATATCGTAGGTATAGACAATCCGCAAAACCCCTGGATAATACTCAACGCTTCAGCCGATACCTGGATAATGCAGATAACTACCGGAGGTCAAGATGCAGAGGTAGCTGGCATTAGTTTTGGCGGCGGTGATACCCATGGCGGGCTTATCGTCAATGCCCCGACCGGTGTTTGGGTTCACGATTGCGCCTTCGGACACCATTATGCCGGCGATACACCGGCCTATGGTATCAAAAATGACGGCGCTACCAATCCCGCCGATATGCTAATTGAGGATTGCCGCTTCTTCGGTAATGGTAATAACGCCCAGGGTACGATTACGATAGACGGTATTCACATAGATAGCTCTGGTAATGCCTTCCTTAATTCTATCGTTCGGAATAACATCTTCTTAGGCATTCCAGGAATAGGTATTAGCCTTGAGATGGTACAGGCAGCGATAATACTCAATAACCGCTTTATGTGCGATGCTGATACTGCTGGCTCTGCTATAACCCTGGCAGCTAATTGTAATGGCTGCTACATTGATGGCAACCGGGCTAATTTCGGTAGAGACAATGCGATGGGCCAGAAACCTTATGTAGATGCTAGCGGCGATGATTCTAACACTTGGGGATTGAACTATCAGGGCGGAGCGAGTGCTTATCCTGATTAAGAGGTAGATATGGCAGCACCTACTAGCGAACTGGATATGTTGGAAGAGTATTACGAGATAGAACATCATGTGACTGCCATCTATCCAGATGACACGAATAAGACCTGTTTGCTAACAGCCCACGCTAATGCAAATACTTGGAGTACCTGGGCAGAGATAGATATAGTTGGAGATGGCGAAACGCTCTCTTCCAAATTTGATACTTACTTAGGGCATATTAGCTCTATGATTATTGAGTCAGTAAGTGAAGTAGATACTATCTATTTGGTGGAAATATCTTATGGCAGCAGTAATACGATTATCTCTCGTTGGAGATTTGCTGGAACTACTAAGTTTCAGAATCCAGCTCATCAGCTTAGGGTAAGGGGTGTTCACATACCAATAGGTGAGACAGTCTATTACAGGATGAAGTCGGCTACGATAGTGGCGGATACCGCATTAGTCCATTTTAGATATTTCTTACATACTTAAAGGAGGAACAAATGAAGGAGAGTACGAAAAGCTTTATAGCCGGTAAGAGAGCCGAGCTTGAGGCAAAACAGGTAAAAGACCAGGCTGAATACGAAGAGCATCTTCGGCAAATGGATAGATTGACAGAGCGCATGGAAGCCAGGGCGAAATTGATAGCTGGCCTAGAGGAAGACGTGCCGACGCCGAAGTCAGTAGAGCCTGTAAGAATTTAACGGAGGGATATTATGATAAGCGGGCTTATAAATGGCCGGGTTCTTTGGGACAAGCCATATAAGGGAAGTGTTACGCCTACCAGCCTTGTTGACCGATCACGGTTTGGGAATAACGGTACGCATACTGATATTACGATGGAACAGCTTGATAGTGGGTTATGGGTGAGAGATTTCAACGGCACTAATAGTAGGATAGATTGTGGCTCTGATAACAGCCTTAATTTTACAAAGAATTTTTCCGTTGATTTCTGGTTGAGGTGTGATGCAGTAGATAAGGAGCAGGGTCTATTTAATAGGGGAGTTTATCAAATTAGTGGTTACGCTGCTGAAATATATTCAAATAACAGAATTCGAGTTGACCTTTGGCAGTCAGGCTTGGGAGCGACTTTCTATACAAATACAGGTGTCATTGATGCTAATATCATCTACCATATAGCTATCGTTAGAAACGGAGCTTCTGGCTTGGTATATATTGATGGCGCTGATGCTACCCAATTAAGCCAATCTATGAGTGACCCTGTATCACATTCAGGTAGCTTTGTCATGGGAAATTTCACTACTCACTATCTTGATGGCTGGATGGGTTTGTTAAAAGCTTATAACTACGCCCTTACCGCTTCCCAAATCTTCGTCATCTTCCAGAAGGAAAGGCACTACTTTGGAGTTTAAGGAAGGATAACAGTGATAAAAGGATTAGCATTTGGCACAAGAAATTATTACAGCCCCGATAGTCTTGCAGAACCTCCGACCACCGTTGTTGAGGATATATCTAGGTGGAAGAACGACGGCTCTATGACAAATGGTAAGCCAGATCTGGTAAGGCTGGCAAGTGGTTTATGGGTATGGAGCTTTAACGGCTCGGATGCTGTCATTGACGTTGGCGACGTAACCGGAGGCGGTAATACCAGGGCTATTAAATCGGCTTTATGCTGGATATATCCAGATGATAATACGACACGCAGTATTATAGACCTGGACGGCGGGACACACAGCCTTGAGCTGGATGGCTCCGGGGATTTAACGGCTACCGGCTGGTCTACGCCCACACGTTACGTCAATGCTGCCGTAGCCAATGCCGTAACTATATCA
>Ga0315549_1005697_pt1 | contig 10036 bp, 6 predicted proteins | sample SalMarSW160200MG_FD_203101 | JGI IMG/M metagenome (GOLD analysis project Ga0315549, IMG submission 203101) | Salt marsh sediment microbial communities from the Plum Island Ecosystem LTER, Massachusetts, United States - Salt Marsh Sediment SW1601-200 ... | reverse complement strand
AGCGCTTGTTGACACATCCAGGTCCGTGCAGCCGGTCCATGTTTTCTCGTGACAGGTCTGGACACCGATCTTGCAAATGCCGCCCTCGTCACGGTAGCAACTGGTCTGTTGGCCTTCTTGTTCACAGTCGGTCACCTTGAGCAGAAAGCTTTTCGAGGCGCTCGCTCCATCGCCAAAGGAAGAGTCGCGGACGGAAACCGTGACCTCGGTGCCGAACGAAGACTTATCCGGCGTTCCGCCGAGGGTGCCTGAATCGGGATCGATAGTCAGCCATACCTGTGTTGTTTCGATCGCCCAGGACGAATAAGCAGGAATACCCCCGCTGGCAGTGACGGTAAACTGATAGGCAACACCCACTGTGGCCGCGTCGAGTTCTTCTGTGGCCACGATAAACGGTGCTGCCTCTACACAGGCGCCGGAGGCGTCGCAGGCGAATCCTTCCGGGCAGGGTATCGTGTTTGTGCATGCGCCTCCTCCATCAGTTCCACCACACCCTACGGCCAGCATGCAGGCTACAAACAAAAAAGAGACTTTTTTCATCACATCTCCCCCGGGAAGAAAAGGGCGATAAGTTATAACAATTTTTCCTACAGTTTACAGAATACTATTTTTCGTTGAAATTGGATACAAGAAAAATCCGTGCAAATCTCCTCTTTTCCTGCTATGTCAACCTTCCTGGAGAGACAATGCCCTACAAGCGGCGCACGAAAAACCTCGAGTCGGAATCGGCTAGCTTGGAAGATCGGGCCGACCGGCCTCACGCGCCTCACCGATCGAGCTGGATCGTTGAACTGCCGGTGTTCGTGCTCCTGTTTTTCACCCCCATGGCCATCGGCACGGCGCACCTATGGTCTTCTGCCATCATGTTGGGGCTGTGCCTGGTAGCTTTCGCAGCCCTTTCCCTGCGCAGACGACGTAACCAGAGGTCTTTTCTTCTGTTTCCCATGGGCCTGGCCTTGCTCGCCGCCTTCTTCGTGACACTGCTGCAGTTCGTGCCGCTGCCTGCCTTTCTCGTGCGGCTGTTGAATCCCGGGGCGGCAGAGCTTTATGACTTCGTCCTCGACGGCACGGGTCTCTGGGGATCGGGAGGACTCCACTCGCTCAGTCTCGATTCCCCGGCCAGTGCGGGAGAATTAGTGCGTTACCTGGCCTATGCCCTGGTTTTCGTGGTGGTGGTCAATTATTTCAATGATCGCCACCGCGCCCGACGGCTGTTGAAAGCGGTCGCCTGGAGCGGCTTCGCTGTCGCGCTGGTGGGGTTTTTCTCCAAGCTGTTCGTGGCCAAGGCAATCTGGGGAGTTTATCCGATCCCGGCGGGCTCTTTTTTCTTCTCGACCTTCGTCAATTCCAATCACCTGGCCGGCTTTTTGGGGTTGTGCGCCCCGGTGACGCTGGGCATCTCCTTGTCGGCCCGCGAGCGTAACGATCGGGCGCTATACGGCTTCATGGGGATAATCACGGGAGTAGCTGTCTTCATGAGCCTCAGCCGGGGTGGCATAGTGGCTTTCTCGGCGGGCATGATCCTTTTATTTTTCATCGCTGCCACCCGCCGGGCGCGGCGTCTTAGGCATACGACGGCGGTGCAGGCGGCCATGGTGGGCGTGCTTCTCCTGGCCGGCTACCTGGCCTACGACACCATCGTCAAGGAGCTCCAGACACTGGGTGACCTGAGTGCCGTCGAGGAGGAAGTCAAAATCCGCTCATGGGCCGGAACCTTGCCGATGATGGCCGACTACCCGGTGCTGGGTGTCGGCAAGGGCGCTTACGAGACAATCTACCCACACTACAAGACGGTGTCTTACGAAAATACCTTCACCCACGCAGAGAACCAATTATTGCAGGTCATGGTCGAATGGGGCCCGCTTTTCGGCCTGCTCTTCGCCGGCATGTTCGCGCTGTCCTTTTTCCTGTTTCTGTCTCGGACGAGGAAATCTCTCACCATGGCGGGTTGCCTGGCCGGGGTCTTTACGGTCGCGGTGCAGAATCTCGTTGATTTCAACCTCGAGGTCGGCGGGGTGGCGCTGCCTTTCGTCGTGGTGCTGGGAATTCTGTCGGCGGCCCCATTCTCGCATGCCGGAAAGCCACGAAAGGGCGAGTTGCGCCTGCGGCTTCCCGGCCGGGCGGCTCAACTGCTGGCTGTTGCCTCGCTAATCATCGCGGCTATTGCCGTTCCTTACGCCGCTTTTCACGGGATCTCCGCGCGGAGCGCCGACCTGCTCGAGGCCGGGGATGCCCCGGCCGAAGAGCCCTGCGGCCCGGGAACGCTGGGACAGGCGGCCTGTGAGATGCTGCGTTATCACCCGTCCGATTTCCTGGCCCCCCTGGTCACCGGCAAGGCCTACCTGGAAAAAGGCCCCGGCCGCGATCTCGGACGAGCGGCGCACTGGCTGTCGCGGGCGATGTACCTCAATCCGACCTCGGCCGTCATCCATCGTCTGCTGGGCCGGGCTCTATTCATGGCCGGGTTCGGCGAACAGGCCCTGACCGAGTATCGCCTGGCCGCACACTGGGACCCGCGCATTCTGACGGCCACGACAACCGAGGTGCTCCGGCTGACGGGAGACAGTGACAAGGTAATCCAGGCTACACCGACCGATGGCGAATCTTACTTGAGAGTTGCGCGCAACCTGCGCGCTTTGGGAAAAAACGCCGCCGCGGCAAAGGCGTCCCAGCTGGCACTAGACAAAGATTCGTCACTCATCGCGGCAATGGACCTGCTGGCGGATCTAGCCTTCGCCGGCGGGCGCTATGAAGAGGCCGCCGGATTGGCTCGCCGGGAACTGGAGCTCAACCCGCTTCATGATCGGGCATACTTTATCGAGGGCCGGGTGTACAAGAAACAGGGAGATCCGCAGCGCGCGGAAAAGGTTTGGAGGAACGGGCTCGAACAGGTGCCTGAGTCCTCGCTGCTAGCCTACAACCTGGTGGAATTGCTGTTGTCCGAGGAGCGTTTCGACGAGGCGGAAGGAATCGCCGGCCGGCTGCAAACATACGCCCCGTCAAACGACGAGAACCAGGCCCGGCTGCAGTTTTTGCTGGGCCGTATCAACGAAGCCAAGGGGATGTTGTACGAGGCACGGGGGTTCTACCGCATGGCGATCCGCATGGTTCCCGGACGGCCCGGATATTTGCTCAAAGTCGCCCGCATGGACGAACGCATGGGCGACTGGGACGACGCCGAGAGAATCTACACAGAACTCATGGCCGCCCGCTTCAGGCCCGACGAAATGCGCAAGAGAATAAAGGCTGTTGAAGAGGGCCGCCAAAAAGCGACCACCGGGGCAATGCTGGATACATGGGTCAAGCGGCAGGGCCCGGACCAACCGTGATTCAGCCATAACCCGGTAGGCGAAAAAATCCCGGATTTCAAATGGATCTCGACCGTGACCTGAACCCCGAGCAAAAAGCGGCCGTGCTGCACGGTGATGGTCCGCTTCTGATCCTGGCCGGTGCGGGAAGCGGTAAGACCAGGGCGATCACCTACCGTATCGCCCATCTGATCGGGAAGCGGGACGTTGCGCCACACCGCATTCTGGCCGTCACCTTCACCAACAAGGCCGCCGGAGAGATGCGTGAACGCGTCGAGGGGCTTTCCGGCCGCAACGCTGGTGTGTGGATATCGACTTTTCATTCCCTGGGTGCGCGAATCCTCAGGCGGCACGCCGATCTGATTGGTCGTAGCCGCGATTTCGTTATTTACGACGAGGACGACTCGCGCCGCCTGGGCATCGACGTACTGCGGGAGTTGCGGCTCGACCCCGAGCGACGGCGCGCCGAGAGATTGCTCAGAAAGATCGAGTCCGCTAAACATCGCCTGAAGGGTCCCGGCCAGAGCGACCTGCCCGACCGCCTCGAGAGAAATTTCTACGCCCGTTATCAGGATCGGCTGCAGGCGACCAATGCCTTCGACTTCGCCGATCTCATCTTTCAGACCCACCGGCTTTTTGCCGAGCAGCCCGAGGTCTTGCGCGACTACCGTGAACGCTTTCGATACGTGCTGGTGGACGAGTTTCAAGATACCGACCGCGCGCAGTATGGCTTGTTGCGGCTTGTGTGCAAGGCGGATGCCAACCTGTGCGTCGTGGGCGATGACGACCAATCGATCTACATGTGGCGGGACGCCGATGTCGGGCACATCCTGGGATTCAAGCGGGATTATCCGACTGCCAAGGTGATCCGGCTCGAACGAAACTACCGTTCGACCCCGGAAATTCTCGAGGCAGCCTCAAAAGTAATATCCGCAAACAGCCGAAGGCACGTCAAGAAACTGTGGACCGAGGGAGAAAGCGGGGCCCCGGTAGACGTCAAGCTCTTGGACAACGAGCACGCCGAGGCCGAACAGGTGGCTCGCAGGATATACACTGCCGACGCCGACGGGCAAAACCTGAACCGGGTGGCGGTTTTTTATCGGGTCAACGCCCAGAGCCGCGCGATGGAAGATGCTCTGCGCCTGTACGGCATTCCTTACCGTATCGTGGGCGGCACCCGTTTTTTCGACCGCCGGGAGATCCGCGATCTGGTAGCCTATTTGCGCCTGGTGCAAAATCCGCTCAGCGACGTGGACGCCTGGAGGATCATCAACGTACCGGCGCGGGGTATCGGCAAGCTGACTCGCGAACGGCTGCAGGATTTTGCCACCCGGAAAAATCTTACGCTGCTCGATGCGATCGGGTCCGGACCAATGGATTTCCTGCGCAAGTCCAAGCGGGAGAAGGTACTCGGCTTCAAGAACCTGATCTCCGAGTTGCGCGACGAGGCGCGTGATCTGCCTGCTTCCGAGATCATCGGTTTGGTCATAGAGCGCAGCGCTTATCTCGAGACACTCGAACACGAAGATGCCCTGACGGCTCTTGGACGCCGGGAAAACATCGAAGAACTGGTGGGCGCGGCCCGTGATTTCTCCGACATGAGCGGCGACGGCTCGCTCGTGTCTTTCCTCGATCACGTGGCCCTGGTGACCGCCGTCGATCTGGCTGACGCCGGGAGTGAAGCAATCAGCCTGATGACTTTGCACGCAGCAAAAGGCCTGGAATTCGATATGGTTTTCATGGTGGGCCTGGAGGAGGGCTTGTTGCCCCACTACCGGGTCTTACGGCCCGAGGAGGAGGAGGATCAGGTCAGCGGCGGGGTAGAAGAAGAACGCCGTCTGTGCTACGTGGGTATGACCCGGGCCCGGAAAATGCTGCAGATGAGTTGTGTCCAATCGCGCACCATCTTCGGGAGAAGCGAGGAAAACCCGCCATCCAGATTTCTTGATCAACTAGTCGAGCAGTCGACAAGTAGGCAACGGGAAAAAACGATGACAGACCATGCCGAAATATGTCTCGACGACGGTGACGGAATCGTCGTCGACTACGATGCGCAGTACGATCAGAGTGCCGTCGACAACGGTCGCCCGCGTCAGATTCTGGATGAATGGATCGGCTTGGGAGTGCAACATTCCATCTTCGGGCGCGGCCTCGTGCGTGATGTCGGCCACTCGCGCCTGGGGCTGAAGCTGCTTATCGATTTCGAAGACGTGGGGCCGAAAACGGTGCTCGCGAGGTACGTGAAGCCTGTCTAAGATGGCGATTGTGGTTGACAGCCTGCGTATAAGGCCCTAGCATCGGTGCCCATGAAAAGCAGGACTCTGATTGCGATTCTTTCTTCCGTGCTGGCGCTGGCGCTTTCTGTGGGCTGCGGCAGCGCCTGCAAGGATTTGGCCCACAAGATCTGCAACTGTCAACCTACGCGGGCCAAGAAGGACCATTGCAACCAGAGCATCGACTCGGTGGCCCGCAACTTCGATCTTTCCGACCGAGAAGAAGACCGCTGCCAAAACATTCTCGACAGCGGTCGTTGCACCTGTGAAGCCCTCGCTGCCGGCGACTACTCGGCCTGCGGCCTCTCGGCCGATCCAATGTCCGTCTTCGACGAATCGTCTTGAACACCGCCTGCGATCGGGCTTGCGTGCTGTTGCAGCCAGTTGCAAATTTCCGGGTAGAGCAGTTCTCGGGAGTGAACCCCGAGGAGGATATCACCGTGTCCGAAGTCGGCATCGTCGCCACGATCGATCCCGAAAATTCTAAGCTGCCTGTCTTCCGAAGCAACTCGCTCGTAGGCCGGTGAGACCGCTTCCGGCGAGGCGATTTTGTCGGCGTCCGCTGCGATGATCAGAACCGGCGCTTCGATGCGTGCCAGGTTTTCGAGGTAATTTGTCTGGCCGTCGGTGGATTCGAAGTGTCCGGTCCTGATCCAGTCGAAGAACTGGCGCATCAATGCCCCCGTGGTGTTCTCGCACAAGTTCACCAGACAGCGGCGCATGACGGTGCCTTCCATGCCGTTTTTCAATACCACGATTCGCGACAGCCAGCGCGGGGGCCAGCCCATCATTGGGCTGAAAAAACGGGCCAGCGGCCTGAAGGCGATCGTGCGGCCGAAAAACATGGGCCGCACCAAGTGGTGGCTCCAGCCGACGTTGCCCGAGACGTTCAGCAGCACCGGCGCCGAAATGGTCACCAATCCCGCCAGGCGCGGTTCACGCTCCAGCCCCTGCCATGCGTATCCCAGCATGCCGCCCATGCTGTGCCCTACCCACAGGACGTCAGACCTGCCCGTCTCGGCCACGACACGCTCCAGTGCCGCCGGCACGTCGAGGTTCAGGTGATCATCGAATGAGTAGCGGCCCTTGCGCCCTGTAAACCAACCGGGCCTGTCGCTCATGCCTGCACCGCGCAACTCCAGCGACCAGACGTCGAAGCCCCGCCCCGCCAGATCGCGCGCCAGGGAACGCTCGGTCGAAATATCGAAGTTATGGCGGTTGGCGCCCATTCCGTGGCACAGAATCACGGGTTGGGCAAATTTCTGATCGGGCGGTTGGTAGCGATGCAGGGCCAGTCGCCAACCGTCCTGCGTGCGGGCAAAATAAACCATGTCGGCGTAGCGGCCGGCCTCGAAGTAGCGCGACCAAAAGGCCGTGTGCAGCCGGACTAGCGCCCCAATGGCCAGTATCCATAGAGCGACCTGAAGCACTTCACCCATGCGATCCTTCCTCGCGAGCCCCAAGGGAGACTAGCAGTCGCTCGTGGATGTCGTCAAAGGCGCCGTTGGACATGACCAGGATCACCGCCCCCGGGGGCGCGCTGGTTGCCAGGTCACAGACGACAGCGGCGGCATCCGGCAGGCAATCGGCCCGAAATCCCCGCTGCCGCAAATCTTCCACCAACGCTTGCGAATCGAAGCGCTCATCCGCGGCTATTTGTTCGACGTTGTACGGGGGAACCACGATTACCCGGTCCGCTCCGTCGAACGAATCGGGATACCGTTTCTGAAAAAAGGTCCTGCGGCTGGTATTGGTACGCGGCTCGAAGACGGCCACAAGATCCGCCGCGGGGTATCGCTCACGGGCCGCCCGCACGGTCTTAGCAACCTCGGTGGGATGGTGAGCGAAATCGTCGATCACGGTCACTCCGGCCCGCGTGCCCCTGACCTGCATGCGCCGAGCCACACCCCGGAATCCTGCCAGCAGTTGGCCTGCTTGCACGGGAGGCAGGCCCAGCCGCGCGGCTACCGCCAACACCGCCAGAGTGTTGGCCACGTTGTGTTCACCGCACAGAGGAGTCTTCAACCTGGTCTTTCCGGCGCCGTCGATTTCGAGGGTGAATGTTGTTCCGCCGCTGGTAGTGGAAATCTCTCTCGCCCTGAACCCCTTGCCTTCCCTAAGCCCGTAGCACACCACCTCGCACTCCGTCTCGGTTATCAAGGCGCGCACCTCCGGATCGTCGTCACAGGCCACGAGCAGGCCTGTGCGCGGCAGCAGTCGAACGAACCCCCGAAAGGCCGCCCGGTAAGCATCCATATCCACGTAGATATCCGCATGATCGAACTCCACCGACGTCAGGACGGCGATCTCGGGCCGGTAGTGGAAAAACTTCGGTCGCTTGTCGAAAAAGGCCGAATCGTACTCGTCTCCTTCGACGATGAACTCTTCTCCCCCTCCGAGCCCGAAGCTGCGACCGTAGTTTTCGACGATACCGCCGACCAGGAAAGAAGGGTCCCGGCCTGCCTCGCTGAGCAAGAAAGAGAGCAAGGCGGAGGTCGTTGTCTTGCCGTGAGTCCCGGCCACCACCAGGGAACGCCGCCCTTTAATGAAAAGCTCGCTCAGGGCCTGGGGGAAGCTCTTGACTTCGATACCCTCGTCCAGTGCCGCCCGAGCTTCCGGGTTGTCGCCGTGGCAGGCGTTGCCGACTATCACCAGGTCGAGATCCGCCCCTATGTGCTCTGCCGAAAAACCCTGCACCGTCGGGATACCCCAGGCCTTGAGGCTTCTGGACATCGGGGGATAAAACGCCTTGTCGGAGCCGCTGACCTGATAACCCGCCGCTTGCATCAGCCCGGCCAGCGACCCCATGCCTGTTCCGCAGATTGCAACCAGATGTACCTTCATCGAACGCATTCCTCCACCGCCGCGTCGTGCAAGCGCGGCCTGAATCGCCGGATAGCGTCGTTGTCACGACTGGGGTGCACGCGGTTGGTCAGCAGAACGATAATCAGTTCACGCCTCAGATCGATCCAAAGGGACGTGCCCGTGAAACCCGTGTGCCCGATGGCCTCGCGTCCCAGAAGCCTGCCGGCCTGGGAATTTTTCTCAGAGGGCGTGTCGAATCCCAGCGCGCGGGTCGAGTCAGGCACGCTCGTGCGTCGCGAGAACCGGCGAACGAGCCGACTATCGAAGATTGTTGATTCGCCGCGGTAGGCCGCCAGCCAGACTCCGGCCAGTCGGGCCACATCTCGAGCTGTGCCGAATAGTCCCGCATGACCACTGACGCCGCCCATGGCATAGGCGTTATCGTCGTGAACCTCGCCCACCAGTGTCCGGCCCCGCCACGGACACCGCTCGGTTGCCGCAATTTTTCGTCCCTTCCTGGCCAAGCGAGCCTTGCGTTTGTTCTTCAGGTCGACGAAGAACAGATCGTCGAGCCCCAGTTTACGTGCGACTCTTTGCTCGAAGAGCAGGTCGAGTGTTTTGCCGGTGGCCTTTTCAATGGCCCAGTCGAGCAATATGAAACCCAGATCGCTGTATAGCGCTTGCAGGCCTGGCTTCGAAATCAGGTCCTCGGCCGCCAGCATCGACCTGACGGCATCCCTCCCGGCAAACTCACACACAAGTCTCCCTCCCCCACAGGCGGCCAGTTCCTCGAAATAGGCACGCCAGCCGGCCAGACCACTGGTGTGTTCAAGAAGATGCTCGATCGTAATTTTCTCCCGGCCCGCGCCGTCGAAGAGCGGCACTAAACGTGCGACGGGATCTTCCAGCTTCATCACGCCGCGTTTTACGAGATCGACGATCAGCGGTGTCACTACCAGCACTTTCGTCAGCGATGCCAGGTCATAGATCGTATCAATCTCCACCCGTTGGCCTTTAGGCACCAACGATGTCAATCCATGGGCCGACTCGTGCAGCGTCTCTTTACCCCGACGTATCAGCAGCGTCCCCCCGGGGAAAACCCCCTCTTCGATGGCTTCGTCCATCAGGGTGTAAAGCCTGGGCTGGCTTTTCCTTCCGGCCATTTCGATCAGCGCACCGCCGGTTCGAGCAGTTCAAGTCGTCCCTGGTCGGCGTCCAGGCTGACCAGCAAACCGTTGGGAAGCGCCATGTTGCTCCGCTGGTGTCCGAAGGCGGCTCCCGATACGGCCGGCACCCCCAGTTCGGTCACTGCCCGCTCCAGGACGCTGCGGGCAGAATAGCACTTGCGGCCCGCAGGCTTGCAGTTTTTCAAAGACCCCAGCAGCACTCCGAAGACATTCTTGACGGCGCCCGATTGTCTCAGTTGTACAAGCATCCGATCCAGACGATAGGCGAGTTCGGCGACATCCTCGATGTAGAGTATGGCGCCGGCCAGCGGCGGCAGGTGCGGAGTTCCCAGCAAGCTGGTCAGCACGGAAAGGTTGCCCCCCAGCAAAAAGCCCCTGGTTCTGCCGCGTACCAGGGTTTTCAACCTGCCCAAGGGAACGCGGCCCGCGGGCTGTTTGCCGCTGATGAGTTTTTTGAGCCAGC
>Ga0315549_1005695_pt1 | contig 10036 bp, 10 predicted proteins | sample SalMarSW160200MG_FD_203101 | JGI IMG/M metagenome (GOLD analysis project Ga0315549, IMG submission 203101) | Salt marsh sediment microbial communities from the Plum Island Ecosystem LTER, Massachusetts, United States - Salt Marsh Sediment SW1601-200 ... | reverse complement strand
AAATTGCCTCTCCAAGCCAATAATGCACTCCACCATATTTTACTTGATGCCTTAATTTCTTATGCCACATATTCATCGCAATCTGGCGTTGCTCCTCAACATTGTCTGCATTAAAACCACCTACAAACACACAATTTCCATTAGGTAATAGAAATATACATGTGGCAAACAAGGAAATACTTCCAAGAGGAAATTCAGTCCTATATTTTGCATCGAATTGAGTACTTAATTTTACTATTTCCGGAATAGATGAAATTGGAACTTTATGGCAAGTTGTACAGGATATCTTTGGTGGTTGAATGGAAATATATTGATTGAAATAATTATATGCAAACTTTAAATTAAACTGCCAATCCTTTGATAATGGCTGGTTTAAATCAATTTCCTGCCATTCAAATGGTCTGGCATCATCTTTCATAATCTCATCAACTTTTTCTTGATAAACATCTAAGATTCGTTGATCAAATGCCTCCAACCCAACCATAAAGACAGAACCTCTTATTTTCGGTCTTGTGGGAGGTTTTTCTTGTGCCATACCCTCCATAAATTTAACCACAGTAAATGGTACAAGAATTAAATCATGCAACCCATCATTAACTTCCTTTCGCAACTTATACATTATTTCAAATACTTTATTATAATCATTCTTGTTAAGGATATAATGTCGCTGAGATTTGAATGGAGCATCTGGAAATAACTTTAAAAATGCTTTAGTCTTAATCCCCATGGTTCCCACATCCCCCATAAAAAGACCCGTGAAATCCGGTGCAATTCCATACCGGCAAAATGGCTTTGCATATTTACTTGCGGCCGCCCCCGTTCTCAAAATAGTTCCCTGTGGGTTTGGTAATACAACCTCAACTCCCAAACATATATCAGGAACTAACCCATATTTTGTTGAACCAAATCCTGCCGTGCTGTTAGAGAGGCCGCCACCAATAGTCGCTGAGTAACCGCTTCCAGGTCCCAGAACTCCCGTTGTTAAACCTTTCTTTTGCAATTCTGAAACCAGAATGCCCCAAGTTATCCCACACTCAACCTCACAATAATAATCTATTTCATTAATCTCCAAAATCTGATTCATTCTCGTAAGATCCATCAGAATTCCTCCCTCGGTGACTGACCCCCCAACCAAATCAGCGCCACCACCCCTTGGAACTATGTGAATCTTGTATTTATTAGCAATCTTGACAATTTCTGATACTTCCTCCGTTGATTGCGGTCTTACAATCATATCCGCCCATCTATCGGGAAAAGCGGGGTCAACATTTCTTGAATATGCTGCCTTCATGAAATCTTTATCAGTAATATAATCCACGCCTAATATCTTTTCAATCTCAGCATACGCTTCCTTAACTTTTGACATCTTATTCCTTAATTATTTAAACTCTTTATATTAAACAATAGAATTATATTTATGTTTCAATATTTCCTCAAACAAATAAAAATATATTGTTCTTTTAATTTTACATTGAAAATCTAACTATTTTTAATCAGAAATTAAATTTATTATTTTTTTTCTAAGTGAACTTTACTGATTAGCAATAAATTCCTTCCCGCCAAATATTTTCATAAATTTTAATCCCTCATATACGCCCTGAATAAATCGCTCCGTAACGTTAAAAAATTCCTTATTTATAGTCAATATAAGTATTTCTTTTATTCTTTAATGATTATCAAAATAGCATTCTTAAAAAATTCAAGGTGTATTTATTGAAAAATTTAAAAAGGAGATTAAAAGGAAGTTTGGCAAATTTTCTAGAATAATTTTTTAGTATGTGGAAATTATGAATCTAACTTCAAATAGAAAAAAAGATAAGATTTATCTTAGGATTGCCGATGCCTTTAAAGATGATGTTGGTCGTGGGATTTTACGTATAGATTCTCAGATAGCGAGAAAAAATAATTTAGGAACAGGAGATGTAATTGAGGTTTATAATGAATATAAGGACAAAAGAACATCTGGATTATTATATCCTGGCCTAAAAGAAGATATTGGATCGAGTATCATTAGATTAGATAGCTCTTTCAGGCGAAATCTTGGCGCCTTTATTGATGATTGGGTTACCATAGGAAAAATAGAATCAAAACTCGCAGGAAGTATAACCTTTGCTGCAATAGGAAGGCCCGTAATTATAAGGGATGCAAAAGCATTAACAAATTTATTGATTAATCGTGTAATTACAAAAGGAGACATTATCAGTTTTTATGCTATGGGGCAGAGATTTGATTTTATGATTATGGAATTTACTCCTCAAGCTAAGGCAGTTAGAATTTATAATAAGACTGAGATATTAATATCAGAAAAAACTATCAAAAAATTATCTCCAGAAAAGGAATTAAATCGGACTAACGTTAAAAAGGAGAGTTTTCTTCAAGACCTCAACTATTTTAAAAGGAAAAAAGATAACCTTGATAAAATTAAAAAATTGATGAAATTATCAACTCGTTTGCGGCTCGATATGATGAGAGATGTTCTTAATATGGACCCACATACATTTAACTATAACATTATTGACTGGGCATACAAGTTTGAGTTCATAATCGATGGTGACTATTTAATTGTAAATAAGGATACAGTTTTAGATTTTATTGATGCTTTGGACAAACAATTCGCTACATCGGAAATAAAGAAAGAAAACCTAGAGGGGGAAAAATAATAAATAGATTGAGCTTTTCTTTGAAAATGTGACTATTTTTAATCAGTAATTATATTAATTTTATTTTATTTTTTTACCCTTTTATTTAACTCAATAAGAGAAAGACAAAAAAGTTAAAAATAAAGATAATTAGAGTTATATTATTAAAAAATATTAAAATTAATTGATGATCCAATATGTCAGAGCAAGAAATTGAAGAATTAGAAAAATTTTTAGTTCCATATGTTCTTGAGCGATTTAACCAAAAATTCTCAAGGTCAGTGGTAGGTGTATTAGGTTCTGTGATTACAGGGAAAAAGGAAGGTGTATTAGAATTTATATCCTTTCTAGCAAGAGCCTGTGTAAGATGCCTTATGAGTACTTCAAACGAAATTTACCTTAAAGATATTGCTTCAGTTGTTTTCGCCGAAGCATGTTTGGTGAAAGATCTTCCTCCTATTCGCTTTCGCGAGTGGTGGAGTGAACATTCGGAGTTTTATAACCCAATACCTACATTATTAAGTGAAATTCACAGATGGCTAATATATTTGGAAGAAAATGGAAAGTTACCAGGCAATTATGAGAGATTCACAGGTAAATTTGTAAAAATGTAGTTAGAAAAAAGAGTAATGAAATTTAAATGGGTTTAAATTTCTTTTTACAGTATTTGCATTTTTTATAAGATTTCAAATTTTCCTGACCGCAATAGGGACAAATAAAAATATTCGTTTCCAGATCTTCTCCGCTTTTTGGTTGAAAACTTTCTTCCATTTTTGCAGGGTATGGTTTCAATTCAGCAGTTATAAAAGTTTCGATTTCTTCTTTTCTTTTTTTAGTGTATTTTTTTAATTTTACTATAAAGCCTGAAACAACGACAATAACACCTACTATAATTATTATAACTATTATAGTAGAAATCGTCTGTGGACTTATATATGAATCATCATGGACAATAATATTAAAAAACCCTGCTTGATTGTGATAATAAACTGTGATGTAAATAGTCATCTCTTGTTCTATATATAGATCAATAAATTCTTGCTCATTACCTGGATTATCACTTGTTGCAATAAGATTACCGAAAAAATCATCAGAATACACATGTAATTCTAAGTCCATATCCCAAAAACTATCCCACCATACTTTAATATGAATATTTCCTTTTGGAACAGTAATAAAATATCTTTTTGCAGCAAGACCTATGGATTGATGAGTTTTTTCTGTATTTAAAGTTAAACTAATTTCCTCAATTTGACTAAGTTTCAGATCTGTTCGTTGATTTAATTCCCTCCTATTAAGATCATAATTACCTAAATTGAAAGAATATACGCACAATAAAGTAATAGAAATTATTATACTTACCAAAATAACATTTTTATTATATCTTCTCATAATAATCAGCTAAGAAAATCTTAAATCTAAATAATTGTTGAATAATTAAATTTCAAGTTATTAGTATAAATAGTTCTAGGTAATTTAATATATAAATAAGAAAATCTATGCCTTTAATAATAATGTAATAGGCACTCCTTTTTTCTCCCAAGTTAGTACTTAATATCCTATTTTAATGTTTAATTTATCGCAATACAAAAGAGAAAAGATTTTAAATATAATTAGTAATACTTAATATTAAAAAATAAATCCCCTTTTAATTTAAAGAGGAGTATGAAATGTCATCCGAAATGAGAATTGACCCTTTTGCCGCGTTGATATTAGTACTTAGTGTGATTGGGATAATTCTAATAGCAGCTTTTAGTTTTGCAGGTTTTTATTATCCTGATTATGGAAATAGATATTCTTGTTTTGATTGTGAATTTTGGACACCTGGTGATTTAGCAGCACAAATTATTATGATAATACTATTAGTAATACAAATAATTATAGCCTTAAATGACCTGCTCCCAAAAAAATTCATAGAAACGGATCTAGAGATATTTGGCATACTTCTTGCAGGTTTAACAATCCTTCTTGCCATCATAGGGATTGTTTCATTTGGAATAGCTTATGAGGCATATACATGGTGGCCTGAGACTGGATTTTACGGCGGTATTATAGCGGGAATACTCAACACTATCTTGTTTTTCTTAAAATATAAAAATAAGTAATTATCATTTTTTTCTATTTTTATATCAAAAGAGAATATATCTGTTTTTTCAAAACCATTGACTATCGTTTTCATTAATTATTTGTTCAAAAGTCAAGAATTGTGAATTATAATAAATAACGATATTAAAATATTCTTACTCTTAATTTTCTTCTTAGATTATATCAATATCTTTTTAATTTATTATTATTTAATTAAGAATTATGAGTTTTTGGTATGTTTTTTTCGTTATTATTGGAATTATTTCTATTATAATTCTAATATTTGGCTTACCGCGAAAGAAAAGTACCAGATATCATAATATAGAGAGCGTTGATAATCCCGATGTTGTAAAAGCATTCGAAAAAATGACAAATTTTCTTCCCTTTAAACTTTTACACCGAAAAGTAATATCTCGATTGAAAAAATTTAACCCGAGCGGAAAGTTGGTGGATATAGGTTGCGGCTCTGGAAATTTAATCACCCAAATTGCGGAAAAATTATCAAAACTTAATTTAGTTGGTGTTGATATTTCCTCAGAAATACTTGAACATGCAAAAAAAAGAGTAATTGAGAAAAAGGTTGATAAAAAAGTTGAATTTAAAAACGGAACTGTAGAAAATTTGCCTTTTCCAAATGATTCAGTCGATTTTATTATAAGTTCTCTCTCACTTCATCATTGGGTGAATCCAATTAAAGCGTTTAAAGAAATCCATCGTATTTTGAAAGAAAATGGAACTTTTTTAATTTTTGATTTCCGACGAGATTCACGAAAATTTTTTTATGGCTTTTTAACTTTTGCCACTAAAGTGGTTGTTCCTAAAGCATTAAAAAATATAAATGAGCCTCTAGGTTCAATTCAATCAAGCTATACTCCTGATGAAGTACTCCAATTAATCTCTCAATTTTCTTTCCAGAATACTGAAATTAAACCGTATCTCGCTTGGATGTTTATCAGTGGTAAAAAGTAATAATAAAATTGTTTAAAAATACGCAATATGATATTATTGGACAAAAAGGGAATTTATTGAAATTAAAATTAATTCATTCAGTAATGTAAAATGAATTATTTAAAAAGGAACTATTTTTTGAGCTTATTAAGGAAATCTTTTTATCAAAAATAACGAAAATATATAATATAAAGAATAGGTTCATTACTCAAACGATTTACTTTATAAATAGAAGAAAGCCTAAAATTAATCGATAATTTTTTATGCTTTAAATTGGAGAATGAGTGGAAAATGTATATTTTGTTTTTTATTTGTATGTTAGGTATAATTTTGATAGCACCAATTCATTTTTTATCAGTTGGGCATCTAAAACTTCAAGAAAAATATGGAAAGCAAAAAGGAACTCAAATTGCTAAAATTTTCGGACTAATTTCAGGATGGGGCTTCTTCATATTTTTAATTGGTATCTGGATTTCACCTCAGCCCAGATTTATTATCCCAATTTTTCAAAAGATATCAATCTTAATTCCAATTATCAATTTCTCAATTCAATTGTTCCATTTAATAATTTCTATACCCTTCTTGATATTTGGTGCTTGGCTTGGAATTGCAGGCGTAAAAGAGATAACCCTAAAAGTAGCAGAAACGCATCAACCAAAAAAAATTATTACTACTGGGATTTATTCTATTATCAGACATCCACAATATTTCGGTGCAATATTAGCACATGTGGGTATTTCCATTTTATTATCTTCGTTATATTCATTACTTTCTACTCCTTTAATAATCATATTTAATTATCTCATCTCATGGAAAGAAGAAAAAGAGTTAATTAAAGAATTTGGCAAGGATTATGAGGATTATAAGAAAAATGTCCCAATATTAATTCCAAAATTAAGAAGATAATGATATTCAAATGCACTTTTAATCAATAACTATTTTTTTCCACCCATCTTTCGCAAAAATAAATAGGTAATAATTATAAATATAATCAAGAAACTTGAGAAAGAACTATCAATTAATATGATTGATCCAGTTGAATTAACTAAAATTGTTGAGACAAAAGTATGCAGGAGTAGTTCGAAAAAGTATTATAGGTTCCGTAAAACAAGTTTCTATGGAGGTTGCGCCACTGTTGATTGCTTAGGTTGTAATCTGAGATGTGCTTATTGCTGGGCTCAAAAAAAAGTTTGGACTCCTGAAAAATTCGGTAAGTTTTATACACCAAGAGAAGTTAGTGAAAAATTAATTAAAATGAATTACGCATTAGTGAGAGTGAGTGGTGGAGAACCGACAATCTGTAAGAAGCATTTATTTGAACTTATAAGTTTAATTCCAGAAAATAAATTATTCATTCTTGAAACCAATGGAGTACTATTAAATGAAGATTATATTAAGGAATTAAGCAATTTTAAGAATATTTATGTTAGAGTTTCTTTAAAAGGAGTTGATGAGAAAACTTTTGAACAAATTACCGGTGCGGATGGTAAAATTTTCAAAAACCAGTTAGCTGCATTAGAATTACTTAAGAAATATAGAATTAAAAGTAGAGCTGCTATTCTTATTGATTTATTTACCGAGGAACAAATTGAAAGATTAGAAATTACCGACTTGGAATATGAGACTCTGATAACATATCCTTTTGTAATAAAAAGCCTTAAAAAAAGAGGAATTAAATTAGCAAGAGAATAACTTATAGAATACCTTGAAAATCTTTATCTTCTTTTTTTCACTTTTAAAAATGATACTTAAAATTTTTTCTAAACGTCAGCTTTAGCTGTATTCTTTGCAATTGCATCCACAATTTGTGCCCAAGTTTCAGGTGGCAAGCTATGTCCCATGCCATTGATAATTAGCAATTTTGCACCAGGTATTGCTTCTGCGGTATCTTTACCACCTTCAACGGGGACAAGTGGATCATCTCCTCCGTGAATTACAAGTGTGGGAACTTTTATTGATGCCAATGTTGGCCTCCGATTACCACTTGCGAGAATCGCAGCTAATTGACGTGCGAGACCCTGCGGATAAAAACTACGATCATACGCTCTTGCTGCCATTTTTCTCCTTCTTTCTTCGTCGAAAGGAAAGCCAGTACCATAAAGTACACGCCAACGTTTTACAGATTCCTCAATATAAGCCTCACGTTCAGTTGGCGCAGGTGTCATGAGTACTTTCATTGCCTCTGGTTTTGGCTGTGGAAGGTCAGGATTTCCGGTAGATCCCATAATAGAAGCAAGACTTAAAACTCGGGAGGGATATCGAACCGCTATAACCTGAACAAGCATTGCACCCATCGAAGCACCACAAATATGAGCTTTATCAATCTTAAGAGCATCTAGAAGACCAATTGCATCATCAGCCATATCTTCCAAAGTATAAGGAGATTCAATTTTATCACCCCGTTGAGCCCCTATGACTAATTTCATTATATCTGGCACACCTGCTTCTTCAAATTTAGTCGATAAACCAACATCTCGATTATCGAATCGAATCACAAAAAAACCATGATTTACAAATAGTTCGCAGAATTCCTCTTCCCAAGAAATCATTTGAGCGCCAAGCCCCATAATTAGAAGTAATGGATTAGATGTGGGATCTCCAAACGTGTCATACTCAATCTCGATATTATTAGCAATTATTTTAGGCATTTTTTTTCCCTTTTAAAATTACAACGGTTTATTATAAATTTTTATTAAATAAAAATTTCTTCCTAAAGTAAAATAAATTCTTTAAATGGAATCAAATATTTCCTCCATAATAATTGTTATTCCATTTCTTTTCAATAACGCAGTCGTTACGCCATCACCGTTAATAATTTTACCCGTAAAAGTGCCATCATAAATTTTATTACACCCGCATGCGGGACTTTCCTGCTTAGCAATAAATTCCTTTACACCAAGCAATCTCATGATTTTTAAAACTTCATTAGCGCCCCGAATAAATTGTTCGGTAACGTCAGCACCTTCCTTATTAATAACTCGGCATTGATTATCTAACACATCCTCACCCGAATGGCCCTGAATTTCTTGCGGTGGTCGAGGTGTCGGCAAACCCCCTAACTGTTCAGGACAAACAGGTAATAAAATCTCATTCTTTGATAAAGCCATAACCTTTTCATTCTTTCGGTCCTTGCCGTCCCAAGCACATTTTATCCCCAATAAACATGCACTACATAGCTTCATTTTACATTAATTTTTTCCTTTTATACTATTGTTTTATCTATTATTGTAAAAATTTTTAACCTTTAGTATATAAAACGGATGAAAATTATAAATTTAAGAAATAATGATTCTTTAACAACACCGTAAAAATATATTCAACTGAAAGAATGCATGCGCCGGTATGATTTGATGTTAATTAGAGATTTTAAAGTTAATGATATTAATGATATGGTTGAAATTCTTAAACTGAACAACCAATATGAGATGCCAGAAGTTGATGGACCAGAAGCCATGAAGAGAGTTAAAGAGTGTAGTGCCGCTATATTTCTCGTGGCTGAAGCCAATAGAAAAGTTGTCGGGTGTATAAGAGGTGTGTATGACGGCTCAAGAAGTCTTAATCATCTGCTTTCTATTCATCCCAAATATCAAAAACATGATATAGGAACAAAACTTGTTGAAAAAATAATAGAGAGATTCGAAAAGAGAGGTGCACCTACAGTATCTGCCACCGTAACAGAAAAAAGTCTCGAATTTTGGCAAAAAGTCGGATTCAGAAAAACAAAGGCTTTCGTTGTAGGAAATTGGTGAATACTATAGTCTTACCTAATATTTTTTTGAAATTTAAACAAAAGGTCAAAATCCCATCTGTATTGAGAAGGTTAAAATTTACCAAGAATGGAATTATTCTTATATCCCATTCATACGCTTTGGAGATATTTTTAAGAAATTTATTAAATTCGAAAGTGTTCAAAAAAATTTAAATATTCTTGTACTGTATTGACATTGAAGTAAAATAATTTATCAATTAAACTACTTATAGGAATGTGATTTAATGAATATTGATTGGGCTTCAGTAGAGGCTAAACCAGATAAATCCCATAAAGTTAATGGACAGATTCTTTTGGATTTACGAGCGAAAGTTAATGATTTAGAACTACAGTCAGCAACCACCCGAATAGAGCTGGATAACACCATTAATGAATTAAATAAAACCAAGACAAAATTAACATCCACAGAAACTGATTTGACCACAATTAAAGTCGAAAAAGAAATTATTGAAAATAAATTCAACCAACTTGAATCAACTCTACAATCAACTAAATCTGAGCTAGAAGATAAATTAAATGATGCGAGAGGAAAAACTACTGAGTTAGAAGAAAAACTAAACACCTCTGCGGCAACCAACGCTGAACTACAAAAAAA
>Ga0315549_1005693_pt1 | contig 10041 bp, 9 predicted proteins | sample SalMarSW160200MG_FD_203101 | JGI IMG/M metagenome (GOLD analysis project Ga0315549, IMG submission 203101) | Salt marsh sediment microbial communities from the Plum Island Ecosystem LTER, Massachusetts, United States - Salt Marsh Sediment SW1601-200 ... | reverse complement strand
CGGTGGTCGCCGTATCATTACGCCGGAGCCACCGTCGAGCCCGCCGGCGCCCTGGTGCTGGAGGCAGTCACTCGTGAGAACGAGGATGGGGGCGAGAGGCTGGCCCGCCAGTCCTTCGATGGCCCCCCGCCTTATCCCTACGACGGCACCCTCGACCTGCTCAAGGGCGCGGTCAACCGGATGCACGCCTATAGCCCCCAGTTCCGCCGGCGGCTGGCGGAGCGGGGCGGTGTGCGCATCGCCACCTGGACCGGGGTGCCGCGCCAGTCTGGGCTGGGCGGCTCGTCGCTGCTGGTGCTGCTGGCGCTGGCGGGCCTGCGTGCCTTCTACGAACTCGACCCGCGCATCCACAACGACTACGTGCTGGCCGAACTGGCCCAGCGCGTCGAGGCGCAGGAACTCGGCATCACCTGCGGCTACGCCGACCGGTACGTGCCCCTCTTCGGCGGCCTGGCCTACCTGGACTATCGCGGCAAACTTCACCAGAGGGCCATCGGCGAGGAACCGTTCGTCACCTACGAGCGGCTCGACCCCTGGGTGCCCGACCTGCCGCTGGTCATCGCCTTCACCGGCGTAGTGCGCGATTCGGGCGATGTGCACGCCGTGATGCGCGCTCGCTATCTGAAGGAGTACGCCGAATACGAGCACGGCGGCCCCAAGCCCTTCATGCTCGAGGTGATGGAGCGGGTGGGAGCCACCGCCTGGCGCGGCAAGATGGCGCTCCTGGGCGGGGACTGGGCCGAGTTCGGGCGCTTGATGGTGGAGAACCACCGTCTGGTGGACGAGATGATGGCCTATTGCGGGCTGCCTGGCGGCGCGGGAGTGGCCAACAACGCGCTCATCCAGGCGGCGCTGGCGGCCGGCGCATTGGGGGCCAAACTGACCGGCGCAGGGGGTGGGGGCTCTGTCTTCGCGCTGGCCCGGCCGGGTCACGAGGAGGAACTGGTCGAGGCGCTGCGCGCCGCCGCTGACGGCGCAGGATTGAAGAACGCGCGGGTATGGCGGGCACACGTGGACCGGGACGGACTGCGGCAGACAATGAGCAATGAACAATGAACCAATGAACAATGAACCAATGAGCGATGAACAATGATGGGTTCGTACCACTCTACCAATCTACCATCCTGGCGGTCGTGCTGGCTGCAGGGCGCGGGAAACGGCTGCGTCCCCTCACCGAGGAGCGCTCCAAGGCCACGCTGCCCGTCGCCGGCAAACCGATGGTCGAGCGGGTGCTGGAGATGCTGGCGCGGGGCGGCGCTGACCGCTTCATCGTCGTCGCCCACCCCGACGACCGCGCTCTCGTCGAGCATTTCAGCCGGCCGGTGTGGCCCGGTCGGGTCAGGCTGGCCTACCAGGAGCAGCGGCTGGGTATGGCCCACGCGCTCGAGTGCGCCGTGCACTTCATCCGCGAGGACGGTGCGCCCGATTTCATTCTTGCCTCCTGCGACAACCTTTACCCCGAGGGTCACGTCGCCGCGCTGGTCGCTCGAAGGCGTGAGGACGGATTGGACGCCGCGCTCACGCTGATGCGGGTGCGGCCCGAGCAGATGCCCACCCTCGCCGTCGTCGTCGTGCAGGATGGGCGGGTGACGGACATCGTCGAGAAGCCGCGTCCTGAGGAAGCCCCCTCGGACCTTGGCGTTCCGGCGCTCTATGCTCTCTCCGTCCGCGTGCTGGACTACCTGCCCCAGGTGCCCGTCTCTCTCCGTGGCGAGTGGGAGTTCCCCGACGCGCTGCGGCTGCTGATCGAGGATGGCGGCAGGGTGGGGGGGGTACTGGTGCGAGAGCGGATGACCCTGACCTGTCCGGCGGACTTGCTGGCGCTCAATCGCTACTTCCTGCGCCACGATCCCACCTGTGCCACCATCGAGGCCGGCCTGCCGGGCGATACCACCATCATCCCGCCGGTGCGCATCGAGGCTGGAGTGGAACTCGGCCCTGGCTGCCGCATCGGGCCAGAGGTCTGTCTCGAGGCGTGCTCTCGCGTCGGTGCGGGCGCTACGTTGCGCCGGGCCGTGGTCTTGCGCGGTGCTGTCGTCGCAGCAGGCGCCGTCGTCGCGGGAGTAGTGCTTGGTTAGAAGGGAAAAGGCGCAGGGAAGTCCCTGCGCCTTTCGTTCCCTCGACCGTTTCTGCGCTACAGCCCGGGCACGCTGCGCCGGAGAATCTCGTACTGGTCCAACGCCTGTCCCGCCCCCAGCGCTGTGCAGGCGATGGGAGCCTCGGCTATATAAACCGGCACCCCCGTCTCGCGCGCGATGAGTTCGTCTATCTTGCGCAACAGCGCGCCGCCACCGATCAGCACCATGCCGCGGTCAATGATGTCTGATGATAACTCAGGTGGCGTCTTCTCCAGCACCGACTTGGTCACGCTGATCATTGCCGAGAGGGATTCAGAGAGTGCCTCGGTCACCTCCTCGGAACTGATGGAGATGGTGTGGGGCAGCCCGGCGACCTGATCGCGGCCCTGCACCTCCATGTGCATCTCCTCCTCCAGCGGCAGCGCGGCGCCGATACGGATTTTGATTTCCTCCGCCGTCGGCTGACCAACCATCAAGTTGTACTTGCGACGAATGTAGGCCATAATGGCCTCATCCATGCGCAGGCCGCCCACGCGGATCGAATTCGCCACCACGATGCCATACATCGCGACGACGGCTGCCTCGGTCGCTCCGCCTCCCAGGTCCAGGACCATGTTGCCGGACGGTGTCCCGATTGGCATGCCTGCGCCGAGAGCCCCGGCCAGTGGCTCTGGTATCAGGTGGGCCCGGCCGGCGCCCGCATCCAGCGCGGCCTCGCGCACCGCCCGCCGCTCCACGCTCGTCACCCCGTAAGGCACGCTGATCATCACCCGTGGTTTGAGCAAGCGAAAGCCTCCGCAGGCCTTGCGGATGAAGTATTCCAGCATCCGCTGGGTCACCCGGTAATCCGCGATGACGCCAGCACGCATTGGGCGCATCACCTCGATCACGTCCGGGGTGCGGCCGAGCATCGCTTTGGCTTCCTCGCCGACGGCCATGATTTTGTAGTCACTGGATGAGATGGCGACGACCGAGGGTTCCTGCAGAACGATTCCCTGCCCCTTTACGTACACCAACACGTTGACCGTACCCAGATCAATCCCTAGTTGCTTTCCGAACATCCAGCCTCCCTTGACTCTTTCTATGCCCTACCTCATCTGCTACTCGCCTGCTCACCTATAATCACCCCTGAAGACAAAGCGCATCAGATCGCGCCGCCACGGGCGCTTACCGTGCAGGTAGTCGAGGTGCTGAGCAAAACGGCCGGGCTCAAAGCCGAAGTGACGCGGAATTGTCCCCAGTTCCGTTGCACTGCCCATGGCCAGGACGTCGAGCCACCAATGAGGTATGGGATTGCGCGGCAGCAACGCATCGAATAGATCAATCGCGCCTAGCACCAACGGCATACGCACGTGCACCAGTCGCCTGCGCACCCCCGCCGCTGCCAGCACCTGCGCCACCATCTGCTCGAAAGTGAAATGCTCCGGCCCGCCGAGGGGGATGGTCCGCCCGATTATGTCCTCCCGGTCCAGCGTGGCTATGATACACGTCACCAAGTCTCCAATCCACAGCGGCTGGAAGCGGGACAGACTTGTGTCGGGGATGGGCAGCACGAAGGGGATCGCCTTGGCCAGCATCGCCAGCACGTTGCTAAAAACGTCCTCCGGGCCATAGGTGACGGATGCCTGAAGGATGGTGTAATCCAATCCACTTTCGCGCACCGCAGCCTCCGCCTCCCCCATGGTGCGGAAGAGTGAGTAGGCGGAAGCGCGGTCGGCCTCCAGGTGGCTCAGGTAGATGAAGCGATGCACGCCCGCCTCCTGCGCTGCTGTGATGAGGTTGGCTGTGTCTTCAACGTGGCTTTGCAGCGTTCCCCCGTGGTCGAGATCCTCCTCCCCCGTCAGGTGAACTATTGCCGTCACGTCTTGCATTGCCGTGCGCAAGGCGGGTAAATCGCCCATACTGGCTGAGACGATGGAGCAGGGGGTGCCCGGGGCCAGCCGCTGCTCGCGCTGAGATGGGCGCAATAAGCAGCGCACCTCGCAACGTTCGGCTACCAATTGGCGCACCACGGCCCGCCCCACGAAACCCGTGGCACCGGCGATCAGTATCATTGTCCTCTCCTCGTTTGCACGAGTGAGATTATACCACTGATGTCGGTGGTAGCCAAACATGCGAGGCCCCAAATGGGCGAGAAGGTTGTCCGAACTCGCGCATTGTGGTAATATGTACTCGCCAACTGCGTGCTATCCCCCATAAAGGAGTGGAAAGTGAACATGCTGAGAACGCAGGATTACGTCGCTCTGGAGAATCGGTACAATGCCCACAACTATCAACCCCTCGACGTGGTCATCACACGAGCGGAGGGGGTCTGGGTCTGGGACGTGGAGGGGCGCAAGTACCTGGATTGTCTTTCGGCCTACTCGGCGCTCAACCAGGGCCACTGTCACCCGCGTATCGTGCGGGCGATGGTCGAGCAGGCCCGGAGGCTGGCGTTGACTTCGCGGGCCTTCCGCAACGACCAACTCCCACTATTGGCGAAGGAATTGTGCGAGTTGACCGGTTACGAGATGGTGTTGCCGATGAACTCCGGCGCAGAGGCAGTGGAGACGGCCATCAAAGCGGCTCGCAAGTGGGGCTATACAGTCAAGGGCGTGGCGGATGATCGGGCCGAGATCATCGTTTGCACCGGCAACTTCCACGGGCGCACGATCACCATCATTACTTTCTCGCCAGAGGAGGAGTACCGTGATGGCTTTGGGCCCTTCACGCCCGGGTTCAAACTGATCCCCTATGGCGACGCCGACGCGCTGGAACGGGCGATCACGCCCGACACAGTGGCCTTCCTCGTCGAGCCCATGCAGGGTGAAGGCGGCGTCGTCGTCCCGCCGGAGGGGTACATTCGGCGCGTGCGCGAAATCTGCACCCGTCACGACGTGCTGATGATCGCCGACGAGATCCAGACCGGGTTGGGACGCACCGGCAAACTCCTGGCCTGCGAACACGAGGGGGTGCAGCCAGACGTGGTGACGCTGGGCAAGGCGCTCTCAGGCGGGATGTATCCGGTTTCGGCGGTACTATCCTCACGGGAGGTGCTGGGCGTCTTTGGGCCAGGCGAGCACGGCTCCACCTTTGGGGGTAACCCGCTGGCCTGTGCGGTGGCGCGAGAGGCGCTCAAGGTCATTGTGGACGAGCATCTCTGCGAGCGATCGGCCGAACTGGGGGAGTACCTGATGGCCCGCCTGCGCGGGATTCAGAGCCCCCACGTGGCACTCTGCCGGGGCAAGGGGCTCTTTGTCGGCATCGTGCTCAAGCCGGAGGCCGGAGGTGCGCGCCGCTTCTGCGAGGCGCTGAAGGAACGAGGTGTGCTGGCCAAGGATACCCACGGCACCGTCATCCGTCTGGCCCCGCCACTGGTCATCACGAAAGAGGAACTGGACTGGGCGCTGGAGCGGATCGCGGAGGTCTTGGCTATGCCGTAGGTGTGTGTGCTATGGCAGGGCCTGTGTGACTCAGCCTTGACCTATGAGCCAGCGCAACTGCCGCTGGTGCCAGTAACAGGTCCAGGCTGGCAGGCGGGAGTATCTGTCAGCGTCTCATCTGCCTGGTTACTTGGTCGAAGGTGGTTTTTTGCCCTCCGCCTTTGTCTCCTCTATGTCTGCCTCCCGCCGGGCGATCTCCGCGTCCAACTGCTGGCTCTTCTCCCACTCGGCGGAGAAATCAGGTTGGGTCTGTCCCCCTTCGGCGTAGACGGAGATGACGCGCTGGCCGATCTCCTGGAGGGTGTGCTTTTTCTGCTCGTTGAAGCCGGAGATTTCGGCCTTGAGCCGCCCGATGCGGGCCGCTTTCTCGGCCTCTTCGGCCACCTCGACGACACCTTTGCGCAGTTTGTCCATCAGTCCCATTAACTTGCTCCTTGTGTGGCATTGGTGGGGGCGCGGTTACCGCGCCTCTACTCGGGCCGGTCGGGGTAGAAGTCTACCACCCCCTGCTCCCCCACGTAGGAGAGCACCGCCGCCCGGCCCTTCACCGCCTCGGGCACGACGGTCACGCCGGTGGTCTGCGCCACCGTCTGAGTGAGTATCTCCAATGGCATAGCCAGTCCGACCAGCGTGCGTGACTCGTCCAGGGTGAAGCGGGGCACGTCAGGCTTTGGCACCAGGTCCTCCTGCGCCGGGTCCCATACCAGGAAGTAGGGCACATACTCCCCGCTGGCAGGGTCGTAGTAGACGCCGATGGCAGTCTCTGTCCCCAGGTCCGGGTTGATGCGAGCCGAGCCCACGGGACGGCCGGTGGCAGTGTCGCCATCCAGGTCGAGCGCGAAGAGCCATTCAGTATACACTTCTGGCGGGTCGAGGACCGGATCGTGGAGGACGATCCACAGCAGCACTTCCTCCTCGGTGCTCCAGTCGGCCAGTTCCGTTGGCACCCCTGCGGTGGGCTGGAGCACCACCCGCAGGTCGGGCCCCACGCTGGCAACGCGGATATCCACGCCGGTGGGGGCCGCTTCGACCGGGGCTCCGCTCTCGTAGATGCCCACGTCGCCCTGGGCGTCAGCGGGCGGCGGCGCGGTGGCGGCCTCCGGTGTCGGCGTGGCAGTTGGGGGGGGTGCGATGGTGGGGGATGGTACGGGCGTGGGCCTCGGGGTGCAGACGACGGCGTGCACGATGGCTTCGGCTGCCTGGCGCGAGTCGCTTCGTGTGGCTGTGATAGTGTAGTCGCCTGGGGTATCGCCGGCAGTGAAGAGGCCGCTTGCGCTGATGGTGCCCCCTGTGACCTCCCACGTGACCTCAACGTCGCCCTCGGTGGTGAACTGGTGCTGTTCACCGATGCACACTGTTACCTCGGCAGGGGTGACTTCGAAGGGGACCTTCTCCACCGCGGGTGTCGCGGTCCCCCCGCACGACCGTAATATGGTGATGACCGCCACTACCGCGACGAGTATTAACATACAGATGGTAAACCAGAACAGGGTCATGCGCGCTTTGTCGCTCAACATATCCCCTCCCGTCTGAGGTTTGGGTCTCAGGGTTGCCCCATCAGTGCATCCAGGATGGCTTCGCCAAAGGCCGTAGCAGCAGCCGGGCCGTTGCCGGTGATGATCAGGCCATCGCGCTGCACGGGGACGTCGCTGTCGCAGATCGCGCCACCGGCCTCCAACTCGCCGCAGTTGCCGTGGAAGACGGTGGTCTGTTTGCCCTCCAGCACGCCGGCCCGCGCCAGGATGACCGGCGCGATGCAGATGGCTGCCACTACCTTCCCTGCTGCCACCGCCTCTTGCGCGATGCGGTGTGCTTCCGGGTTGTCCCAGTAGGTCGCTGCCCCCATGCCACCGATTAAGACGACGGCGTCGTAGTCTCCCACCTGCACGTCCAAAAGCAGCAGGTCGGGCTGGACCTCCACCCCCAGCATACCGGTCGCCATCTCCAGCGACGACGAGGCCACAACGACGGTGTAGCCAGCGGCCTCGAGCACGGCGTGGGGCTCGGTGTACTCTTCGTCGCGGAAGTTCTGGGGGGCGATGACGAACAGCACCTGCATCGTGGGGGCTGGTGCGGGGGGTTCCGTCGCGGCGGGCGCTTCTGTGGGTGTGGGGGCCTCGGCAGGCGTGGGAGAGGGAGGCGGAGTGTCGGTTGGCTGCTCAACGGCTGGCTCCTCGGTCGGCGCAGTCGTGGGCGTCGGGCTGGGCCCGCAGGCAGCGAGGGCCAACGAGGTTACCAGAGATAACAGGACGATTTTTTTCATCAACCTTCTCCTCAACTTGGTTTCCGATCTACTCCCCGTGGGAAGGCTCTCGGCGCTAAAATGTGCGCTCAAAGCGCAGCCTCACCACCCGTCGCGTCTCCGGCCCGATGGCGACCCCCTCCCCCAATCGCCGGCCGCACACCCACACGATTTCGTCGCCTGCGACGAACAGCGGGACGTGGTCGCGCCAGGCGCTGGGAATCTTGAGGTTGATCAGAAATGCGCTTAGTTTGACGCTGTGCCCACCCATCCCCTGGGGCCGGAAGCGGTCCCCCTGGCGGCGGGACCGCAGCACCAGCGGGCCGGCAAGCGCGTCTGCGTCGAAGCAGGCCGTCCAGGGGTCCAGACCTCTCCCCCAGCCCCTCCCGACCCCTCCCCGGCCCTCCCCTACGAGGGGAGGGAGAGAAGCGGGGAGGGGAGTTTCCCCCTCCCCTTGCAAGGGAGTTTCCCCCTTCCCTCGCAGGGGAGTTTCCCCCTTCCCTCGCGGGGGAGTTTCCCCCTCCCCTCGCAGGGGAGTTTCCCCCTCCCCTCGTGGGGGAGTTTCCCCCTTCCCTCGCAAGGGAGTTTCCCCCTCCCCTCGCAAGGGAGTTTCCCCCTCCCCTCGCAGGGGAGTTTTCTCCTCCCCTCGCAGGGGAGTTTCCTCCTCCCCTTGTGGGGGAGTTTCCCCCTTCCCTCGCAGGGAAGGGGGCCAGGGGGTTAGGTCCTCCAGCACCTCCGCCCGCAATACCCACTCCGACTGCGGCAAAGACGTTGTGCCAGGTATCTGCACCGGCAGCGGTTCGGCGCTCCATAGCAGCGGCTCGTCGGGCGGGAGGCCGACGTCGCCAGCGTCGCCCATGGTCAGCGTGTCATAGCCCACGGTGAGCGCCAGGCCCATTGGCAGCGTGGCCTGTGCGCCGGTCTCTCCCCTCAGCCCCACCTGCCGGGCGTTCTCCACGTGGACGAAGTCCACGTCGCGCAGGCTTCTTCGTAGATAATAGGCTGCCTGGCGTAGGGTGGCGCGCTGCAGGGCCACCGGCAACGCTCGCCAGGTTGCCCGGTCGAAGACGATGGCCGCCTTACGCTCCTCCCGCACTACTTCGGCCCATGCTCGCTCTCGCAGTTGAGTCAGCAGTTCGTAGTCGGCGGCGACGACGGCGGCGGTGTGGCACAGCCGGGCGCGGACATTGGGGTTGTAGGTCGCAAGCAAGGGCAGCAGTTCGTGGCGCAGGCGGTTGCGGAAGTAGGTGGTGTCCAGGTTGGAGCGGTCGAAGCGCGGTGTGAGACCCTGGTCAGCACAGTAGGCTTCGATGGCGGCGCGAGGGACTTCGAGGAGGGGGCGGATGAGAACAACAGGGGCCGGGGACGAGGGGCCAGGGACTAGGGCCGCGATCAGACGGTAGTCGGAAAGCGGGGTCAGGGGGAGCATGCCGCGCAGCCCCGCCGGTCCTGCTCCCCGCAGGAAGTGCATCAGCACCGTCTCGGCCTGGTCATCGGCGTTGTGGCCCACTGCGATTTTGTGCGCACCGACCTCCCCGGCCACCCGCGCCAGGAATGTGTAGCGCACGCGCCGGGCGGTCTCCTCGAAGGCCAGCCCGTGTGCGCGGGCCAGCGCCGGCACGTCCTGCCTCTCGACCGTGATCGGCAGGCCCCACTCCGTGGCGAGCGCTGCGACGAAGTCGGCGTCGGCGTCGGCGTCGGCACCGCGCGCACCGTGGTGCAGGTGGGCCACGTGGAGCCGGAGGTGATATTCCTGGCGCAGGCGCAGCAGGACGTGGAGCAGACAGAGCGAATCTGGCCCGCCGGAGACGCCGACGACCACCATCTCCCTCTCCTCGCGAGGGGGGGACGGGGGGAGGGTAAGCAGACCGTGTGTCTCGATTGTGCGCCGGACTTGCTTCAGGACGTCGGTCAAGACTCCGTCACTTTGTAGACACGGTCGCCGACTCGTGCTCGGAACAGGACTTTGACCCCCACGTCGTCACCGGTGCCGGCCTTGGTCACGTCCTGGTGCATGATTTGCATCGAAGTGACCTCCTGCTCGAAGTCGGTCGTGTGCCCCAGGATGTGAATGCGGTCGCCCACGGTGAGTTTATCCGTCAGTTCGATCCCGGCGACGCCGATATTGCCGAACCAGTGGTTCACCTTGCCGGTGAGTTTCTCCGCCATTATTGCCTCCTGGTCGTGAGCCGCACCGGCCTGGAAGAGCCGGTGCTGGCTCGCTTTCTCACCCAGCGCCGCCTGTTCACGGCGGCGTGGCCACTACAAACGTATCACGGTGCCGCAATATTCACAGGTG
>Ga0315549_1005692_pt1 | contig 10041 bp, 10 predicted proteins | sample SalMarSW160200MG_FD_203101 | JGI IMG/M metagenome (GOLD analysis project Ga0315549, IMG submission 203101) | Salt marsh sediment microbial communities from the Plum Island Ecosystem LTER, Massachusetts, United States - Salt Marsh Sediment SW1601-200 ... | reverse complement strand
GATCCCTACTTTTCGGCTACCAAGATTGGGTGGATTCTAGATAAGGTACCGGGAGCAAGGAAGAAGGCAGAGAAAGGGGAAATTGTCTTTGGGACTGTAGATAGCTGGTTGTTGTGGAAACTTACCGGGGGAGCTGCTCACCTTACTGAGTATACTAACGCCTCCCGGACCATGCTTTTTAACATCCACAGACTAGAGTGGGATGCTGAACTTTTGGACCTTTTCCAGATTCCTTGCAAGATCCTTCCTTCGGTCAGACCCTCTGGCAGTATCTTTGGTTACACTGCAAAAAATGGCCCCTTAAGCTCAGGAATTCCTATTGCTGCTGTTTTGGGTGATCAGCAGGCAGCTCTTTTCGGCCAAATAGGCTTTAATCCTGGTATGGCCAAAAATACCTATGGAACTGGCTGCTTTCTATTGCTCAATTTAGGTAAAAAGTCAGTCACTCCCTCTAAGGGATTGGTAGCCACTCTTGCCTGCGATGGTGAAGGAAAGCCCGTGTATGCCCTGGAAGGGAGTGTATTTATGGCTGGAGCTGCTGTTCAGTGGCTGCGTGATGGATTAGGATTGATAAAAGCCCCAAAAAACACGGAAGAAGCAGCTGAAAGAGTTAAGGATACCGGCGGTGTATACATGATCCCTGCCTTTACGGGGTTAGGGGCCCCTTACTGGGATTCCTCAGCCAGAGGAGCAATTTTAGGAATAAGCCGGGGCACAAAAAAGGAACATATCATTAGGGCTACCTTAGAATCAATTGCCTATCAGACACGCGATGTCCTTGAAGTTATGGAAGCTGATGCCAGGCAAAAGCTTAAGAAGCTGCGAGTTGATGGGGGAGCGACAAAGAATGATTTTTTAATGCAGTTTCAATCTGATATCCTGGGTATCCCGGTGGAAAGGCCGGTGGTTTTAGAGACCACAGCTCTGGGAGTAGCCCTTTTAGCCGGCTTAACTATTGGTTTCTGGAAGGATAAAGAAGAGCTTACCCACCTCTGGAAGCGGGAGGCTTTATTTACGCCACAGATGGGCAGTGACAGAAGAGAAGCCCTCTATGTAGGTTGGAAAAAAGCAGTGAGCCGAGTTCTCAGTAAAGACGCATAATGGAGGAGTATTAGCTATTGTCTACTCAGTTTAAATTAGGGATTAATGCAGGGTTTGCCATCAATCGGTTTCCGGAGCCGGAGGTCTGGCTGAGGATTGTAGGAAAGGAGCTGGGTTTAAAATATGTCCAATTTGTAATCGATCTTCTCAATCCTTTTCTTCCTAAAATCGTCATAGATCGGGAGGTTGAGAAGATAAAGAAAAATGCGGCAAAGTATGGTATTAAGATAGATACTACCTTCACCAGTGCTTTTACCCGCATTAATCACTTAATGCATCCAGATAATCTTCAAAGAAAAGTGTGGCTTGGCTGGTTTAAGCGATGGTTCAAGATCTCGGCAGATCTAGGGGCAAGAGGCTCCGGTGGCCATTTTGGGATCATGTCGGTGGAGGATTTTAACAACCAGAAGCGGAGAAAATTCTTGATCAAGGAGGCTATCAATTCCTGGCGTAAGCTGGCTCGTTTTGGGGCAAAGCTGGGATTTAAATTCCTCATTTTTGAGCCTATGTCCATACCCCGGGAGATGGCCTGTACTATTGACTCAACCAGGGATCTATTAGACAAAGTTAATTACAGCGATCTACCTATTCCCATAAGGTTGAATCTGGATGTTGATCATGGGGACTTAGCTTCTTCTGACCCTCGAAATAGAGACCCTTACGCCTGGCTAAGGGAACTGGCCCATCTTTCTCCGGTGATTCATATAAAGCAGAGCACCAAAGATAAGGGTGGTCACTGGCCCTTTATCTCACAGTACAATAAAGACGGTATCATTACTCCCCCTAAAGTAATGGAAGCCATCCGGGCATCAGGTGCAAAAAAGGTAGTCCTTTTATTCGAGTTCTCTCACCGGGAGCGCTATCCCGCTGAATATCAGGTAATAGATGACCTTAAGGAATCGGTAGAATACTGGAGAAAACACATTGAGGAATGAAGAGGGCGAAAGCAGCGAGAAAAAAGAAATGCGGACAGGATTATTTTTCTGGGAAAAACAGAGACAGAGCGAAAAGGAAAAGACAGGGATAAGAGGATGAAGGCAGCTTTTTTATATACAGATAAAGCAAAACATATGGGAATTGAAAGCGTGGCTAAACCAGTCTGCGGACCAACTGATGTCCTGGTAAAAGTTAATGCTTGCGCTATCTGTGGGACAGATGGAAGGATGTATGAAGGAACAAAAGACGTTACCAAAGGATTTGTTCCTCAAATTGGAGGGTACGGTGAAGGTAAATTTATCATAGGTCATGAAATTGTAGGAACTGTAGAAAAGATTGGTTCTGAAGTTAAGAATCCGGAGTATAAAGTTGGAAGTAAGGTAATTATAGTTACTTCAATAGGTTGTCAAAAAAAAGAATGTAGAGCGTGCCGGCAAGGAAACTATAATATGTGCAAGAATAACCGCCCCATTGGCTATTATTATCCTGGCGGTTTTGCTGAATATATACTGATCCAGAAAGCTGCTGTTAAGCAAGGTGCCATCATACCTGTTCCGGAAAATTCCACTGTTTCAGACGAACACCTGGCAATGGTGGAACCACTTTCCTGCGTAATAAATGGTCAAAATTATCTAAATATTAAAGAAGGAGAATATGTTACTGTAGTAGGAGCAGGTCCCATTGGTTTGATGCATAGCCTCCTGGCAAAAACCAAAGGTGCAAAAGTTATATTAGCTGAATATTCTTCAGCAAGACTTACCACGGCTAAAGAATTTGGCTTTGACCATTATATTGCTACTAAAGATACTGATTTTGTTCAGGCAGTCTTAGACTTAACCCATAAAGAAGGAACAGATGTGGGAATAGTTGCTTGCTCGGTGAACAAAGTTGCAGAAGACCTTTTAATCACCATGGCCATGAAGGGTAGATTAAGCTTTTTTGCCGGGTTTCCCAAAGAAAATTCTATCCTAAAATTAGATGGAAACATTATTCATTACAAAGAGGTTTCAATTTATGGGGCATTTGCCTCTAATAGAGCACAATTCGAAGAAGCTCTAGAGTTAATCGTGGCTAAGAAACTCCTTATGGATCGCATAGTTACCCATGTTTTCTCCCTGGAAAAGATAGCCCAGGCGATGGAAAAAATGCTGGATAAAGAGGGAGATGCTTTAAAGGTAGTTATAAAGCCTTGAATTTAAGTATAGCAGATACAAAAGCTATCTTCTGTGGAGGTGTTGAAAATTAAAATGTCATGGTTGAACTTAGAGGAAAAAGTCGTAATTGTAACTGGTGCTGCCTCAGGAATTGGCAGAGAAATAGCTACTGTATTCGCTGAGAACGGTTCTAATGTCGTTGTAGCTGATATAAGCCAAAAAGGTCAGGATGTTATTAGTAAGCTCCCCGGAGGAGCTACAAGGCATCTATATATCCAGACTGATGTTACCAAAAGGGTTAGCGTTGAAGAAATGCTAAAAAAAACTACTGCTACTTATGAGAGAATAGATATTTTAGTTAATAATGCAGGAATTAATATGCCAAGGTTGCTTGTTGATCCTGAAGGAAAATATGAACTGCGTGAAGAAGAATTTGACAAGATGGTTGCCATAAATCAAAAAGGTCCTTATCTATGCACCCAAGCTATGGCTAAGGAAATGATTAAAAGAGGAATTAAAGGAGTAATAATTAATATAACTTCTGAATGTGGTCTGGAAGGATCAGAAGGTCAAAGTTGCTATGCAGCTACAAAAGGAGCCCTATACGCATTTACCAGATCATGGGCCAAGGAACTTGGAAAATACGATATAAGATTGGTTGGGGTTGCTCCAGGTATAGTAGAAAAAACAGGAATCAGAACTTTAGAATATGAGGAGGCTCTTGCCTATACCAGAGGAATAACGATAAAACAGCTTAGAGAAGGCTACCTAAAACTATCAGTTCCATTAGGAAGAGCTGGAAGATTAAGAGAAGTTGCTAATTTAGTCTGTTTTTTAGCCTCTGATAAGGCAAGTTACATAGATGGAACAACATATAATATATCAGGAGGAAAAAGCAGAGGGTAGTTTTAAATTAGCTTTAAAAAGGGGGGGGGATAATTCAAATGTATTACGACTGCTCCCCATCTCGCAAAGTGGTATCAAAAATGACTATCCGCTCCATACGTGGTTCCTTCGGTTTCCTATTGAATTTTCTTTAAGAAACTTTCTGGAACTAGAGCTACTTCTTTTCCTTCTATCTTATTTACCAAATCCATAAAATTTTTATCCCGAGATATGATATAATTCCCTATCTTTCTAAAAATTGCGAAATAAAGGGCATCAAAGGGATCTAAGTTAAAAACAGTCTGCAAGTTGTATCCAGAAATTATATCAGATTCACCGGGAATCGATATATTAAGGTTCTTTATTTGCTGGATTCTTCTTATAGTGTTAGATATATTTTCTTCGGTCCATTTTTTCTTCCTTCTCAAGACAAAAATTATTTCCATTAAGTTTATAAGAGTTGTAAAGCCGGAGAGCTCACCTTTCTCTATTCCTTTCAAGATATTGTAAGAGTCTCTCCAAAGTTCAAGCTTTGTCTTTGGATCTATTTCTTTGACTAGCCAGTTTATTATTACATCCGTATCCAGAAAGACTTTAGTATTTACCATATCCACTCTCCCTTAGTTTCTTTAAATATTCAGTGCTGGTCGTCTTCTCAGGGATCGCTCCTTCATATTTTCCTAGGAGGTCATCTACAGGACTTGTTCTCTTCATAATTTTTCCGGGAGTTATCTTGTAACCAAAGTTTTCAACAAACTCGATCAATTCTTTTAAAAGTACAGGCATCATCCTCACCTCCCTTGAATTATTTCCCTTTGTGCTCATAAATATACCTTACATTTCCTCTTCCGTCAACTGTGAGACTTCGGGACTTTTTCAGGAATTTAGAATTTTAATGAGAGAGTTTGTCCAAGGTGGAGAGGCTAAGCTAGGATAGGGTTAGAGGTATGGACAATTCGACATTTTCAAAACGTAATGTAAACAATGTCTTGTGATTATCTTTTTCACTTCTAGATGGAATAAACGAACAACATCTTTCTTTGTCAAAGATAAAGCATATCTTGTGAGGACTGAACCTCAAGGAGTTGCGCATAAAGTATTTCGAGCTGTAGGCCTTCGGGTTCCTCCTCAAGTGCAAGGGTTGTAACATTAGGCTTTTTGTCAAAGATCAAGAAGTGAAACCTAGTGGTACACCTCATTTTTAATCGCTGAAATCACGATGAATAAAGGATCTTAACTGTCAAAGTCGAGCTTGACAGAGATTAAGAATAGTATAGGATAGCCACTGGGGAGGTGAAAAGCTGTGAAATTACAGAAACTCAGGAGGCGTTCTAAAGATGCTCTTGAAAGTTTAAAGAAATTTGGACCGGGTTTTAAGGGCGGAGTAGCAGCTATAGAACCTGACGGTGAGGAATATTTTTTAGGTGAAACCGTGCTCGAGACATTCCATAAAGAAAGCAAGAAAAGAATACCCAAACGTGATGTTCTATTTTATTAGAATTGGTTATCCTGCTGTGGACTTTCATAAGGGAGGTTTAAAGAAACTATGAAGACCATCGTTTCAGGTTGGACCGAAGATTTTATTCAAAATTAATAGGTAATTCGACAAGAAAGCATTGAGGAGGAAATAAAATTCTAAAAGGATTTACACGTAATTTTCCACCTCTTAAGATATTAACTGAAGAGCAAGTTGAAACAGTCCATAGAGGAACGTTAGATGTTCTCCGGGAAACAGGGGTGAGGTTTGAGAATAAAAGAGCTTTAAAGATCTTTGAAAAAAATGGCTGTCAAGTAGATTACAGTAATAATCGGGTGAGATTTCCGGAAGGGTTAGTCGAGGAATGCCTGCGCAAATGTCCTATTAGCTTTCGTGCTAGAGCAAGGAATCCGAAAAATGATATGATATGGGGTGGGAATACTACCTATTTCCAGGCTTTAGCAGGAACACGGAGTGTTGATTTAAATACTTGGGAGCCTAAAACACCAACGAGGAAGGAGTATTATGATGCTGTGACGGTTCTTAATGCATTGGAAAACGTTCATTCTATTCCTTGGTATACGCCATGGTATGGATTTAAAAATGTTCCTCCTGCTATGGCGATGCCGGAGGGTCTTGCAGCAAGATTAAGAAACTCAAGTAAGTTTACATTCGCATCTCATTCAATGGGTTGCGAGGTATTTAATATACAAATGGCTCAAGCAGTCGGGACAGAATTGAGGATTCCGATGTCTGCTTCACCACCTTTAGCGTATTACAATGATGCAATCGAGGCCGGTTTTAGAACTATTGAAGCTGGATTTATTTTTTATATATCAACAGGTGATATATATGGGGGAACTTCACCTGTTACTATTACTGGATCGCTGATAAGCATCAATGCTGAGGCAATAGCTGGAATAGTGTTAGCGCAGCTAATAAAACCAGGAACTAGAGTAATAGTTTCTGATTTTTCATTTCCACAGGATATGAAATCAGGTTCTCCTGCATTTGGTGCTATAGGAATTTCATTGCACCAAGTAGCGTTTAATCAGATTCGGCGAAAATACGGAATTCCTACTGATAGTGGTAATTATCCCAATTCCAAGAAGATAGACTATCAAGCTGCTTATGAGAAGACGACTCTAGCGTTGATTGCTGCTTTATCTGGAACAAATACAATATGGATTCAGGGTGCTATGTATGGCGAACTTGTATTTCATCCTGTTCAAGCTATATTGGATGATGATATAGCTGGGATGATAGGTCGTTTTATAAAAGGAATTGAAGTAAATGATGAAACCCTGGCTATAGATTTAATAAATGAGGTTGGACCAATTCCTGGCCACTATTTAAATAAGGCTCACACCAGAAAATGGTGGAAGAAAGAACAATTTGTGCCAAAAGTAGCTGATAGATTGACTTATCCAGAATGGATGAAGATAGGCAAGAAAAGTTGTATTGATTATGCAAAGGAAAGAATGGATGAAATTTTAGCTACCCATAAGGTAGATCCTCCTTTAACTGAGAGCCAGGAGAAAGAAATAGAGAGGATATTAAAAGAAGCAAGAGAATACTATAAAAAGAAGGGATTAATAACAGATACAGAGTGGAAAGCTTATATACAAGATTTAGAATCATCTAATTATCCCTATGCTTAATGGGGAGCATTTTAAGTATAGAAGGGAAAAATGGGATTTTATAGTGTTGACTTTGAACCAGTAGGGAGGCGAGAAAAATGTAGAGATGATGAGTCACTTTTGGATTGTGCACATCGCTTAGGAGTAGGTATAGTTAGTTTATGTGGGGGACGTGGAAAATTTCACTGCTGCAAGATTCAAATTTTAAAAGGGCTTGTTTCAAAACCAACTAAAGGTGAACTTGATAGTTTCTCATCTGGAGAATTAAAGGATGGGTACCGTTTAGCTTGCCAAACTTACATAAAAAGTGATTGTAAGATTGGAGTTCCTCTTGAATCATTAACTACACCTCAACGTGTTCAAGTAGAGGGATTAGAAGTTAGTGTTAAAGTAGAGCCATCTATTAGCTCTTATCGTATACAGCTATCATCTCCATCTATGTCAGATTTGCAGGCCGATGATGAGCGTGTAATACAAGCATTAAATAATCAGTTTAAGCTTTCCTGCAAAAAAATTGACATCAATGTTCTTAAAAATATTTCACCTTTATTGCGCTCTTGTAATTGGAAAACTCAAGTTTCACTGCGAGATGATGAGATGATAGCTATTAATCCTTGGCAAAGTTCTCAATTAGGGCTGGCTGTGGATTTAGGTACTAGTAAGATAGCTGGTTATCTATTCGATTTAACCAGTGGGAAAACTCTAGCTTCTGAGGGCGTTATGAATCCTCAAATTAGTTATGGAGAGGATATTATTTCTCGTATTACTTACGCTGTGGAATCTCCAACTAAAGCAGCAAAACTGCAAGAAGTAGTGATAGAGGCTCTTAATCAATTAATAGCTAATCTGTGCAAAAAGGCTAACGTTAAATTAGAGGAAATTGTAGAAACAGTAATAGTAGGTAATACCGCTATGCATCATTTGTTAATAAATCTTCCCGTGCAGCAGTTATCAATTCCTCCATTTGTACCTGCAGTACAAAGAGCCCTAGATGTTAAAGCTTGTGATATAGGTTTGCACATCACTCCAGGAGCCTATGTGCATCTTTTACCTAATATTGCTGGTTTTGTAGGTGCTGATCATGTAGCTATGCTGTTGGCTACAGAAAAAGCATGGGAAGAGGAAAATTTAGTGATAGCCCTGGATATCGGTACTAACACAGAGATTTCTTTAATAGACAATGGAAAGATAACCAGTGTCTCCTGTGCTTCTGGTCCTGCATTTGAGGGAGCTCACATTAAGGACGGTATGCGAGCTACTAATGGGGCTATAGAACGAGTACAGATAGTAGATAGTCAGGTTGAATGTCACACTATTGGAAAAGTACCACCAGTTGGCCTTTGTGGCTCTGGTATCTTAGATGCTATAGCCCAGTTGCGTTTAGCTGGAGTAATAAGTGAAGATGGTAGGATAAATGATCATTCCCGGGTGCGTAACTATAACAATCAGCGGGAGTTTGTATTAATTAGTGAAGAAGAGCGAGATGGTTCCCCAGCAATTACAGTTACTCAAAAGGATGTGCGAGAGATACAACTCGCTAAGGGAGCTATACTTTCTGGTATTAATGTCCTTTTGCAGGAAAAGGGTCATTCTGAGAAAGAGATTGAAAAGGTAGTTATTGCTGGAGCTTTTGGCAGTTATATAAATGTAATGAGTGCTATAAGCATTGGGATGTTTCCATCTTTGCCTTTGGACCGTTTTCAGCAGATAGGAAATGCCGCTGGTATGGGAGCTAAACTTGCCTTGTTATCTAATAATAAACGAGTTGAGGCACAAGCCATAGCTCGCAAAGTTTCCTATATTGAGTTGTCAGCTGCTCCCAACTACGAGGATATTTTTGTTAAAGCAATGTATTTACAATAATCATGAGAGAGTAGATGAGTGGAAACTAAATTAAAAAGTACGACAAAAGAGGTAATTATTGGCGGCCGTAGGCCTACAGTTCTTATTGGTGAACGTATTAACCCTACAGGCAAGAAGAGATTAACCGACGCATTGAAGAATGGTAATTTGGACCTCGTGAGTAAAGAGGCTATATCTCAGATATATGCAGGAGCAGATATTCTTGATATTAATGTAGGTGCACTTGATGTAGATGAGGTAACTTTGCTACCCCAGGTTGTGCAAAAAATTATGGATACAGTAGACATTCCCTTGTGTATTGATAGTGCTAATCCTGTAGCTTTAGAGGAAGCTCTTAAGGTTTACCGAGGAAAACCTCTCGTTAACTCAGTTACTGGCGAGGATAATTCTTTAAAAAAAATTTTACCTCTAATTAAGAAATACAAAGCATCAGTTATTGGACTAACAATGGATGATAAAGGTATACCTAACGATGTAGAGCAAAGAGTAGCCATTGCTCATAGGATTGTAGAAAAAGCTGCGGTAATAGGTATTCCTCGTGAGGATATTATCATTGATTGTTTAACCTTAGCAATAGGAGCGGATGATAAAGCTGGCACAATTGTTATTGATTGTATCCGTAAAGTTAAAGATGAGTTGGGAGTGAATTTAACATTAGGGGCAAGCAATATTTCCTTTGGCTTACCCGATCGCAATTTACTTAACAATACTTTTATAACTATTGCTATTGCTATGGGAGTAACTTGTCTCATTGTAGATGTAGCTAAAGTACGGCCAGCTGTTTTAGCTACTGAGTTAATATTAGGTTATGACAAGTACGCGAGGCGTTACATTAAAGCCTATCAGCAACGTCAAGACGTGGATACAAGGATAAAGTTTTAGCTTATGCTGATGGTGAGAACAATCCAGACATTGAGCCGTTGGAGAAATCATACAAAAGGTATGTGGATCACGGTTATAAAATAATAAAGACTCATATCCAGCC
>Ga0315549_1005686_pt1 | contig 10050 bp, 9 predicted proteins | sample SalMarSW160200MG_FD_203101 | JGI IMG/M metagenome (GOLD analysis project Ga0315549, IMG submission 203101) | Salt marsh sediment microbial communities from the Plum Island Ecosystem LTER, Massachusetts, United States - Salt Marsh Sediment SW1601-200 ... | reverse complement strand
TTTCTTGAACGAGCTTCGTGGCTCTTTGTTAACAGCGCCATAAGCCCTTTCTATGTTTATATCGCTGTTTATTTTGACACCCATGGCCCTTTCAATCACCTTGCATGTTCCCCTGTCAATTATTCCCCCTTTGCCGCACTTGTACAACGTCTTCAAGCTCAAGCCGGAAATAGAAGAAAGTTCACCCAGGGAAATCTCCATCTCGTCCATACCACTTTTCAGTTTTTTTGCATTCACCCTGACTGTGAATCCCCCTCTCCTGCTTTTTACTGCTGGCATCACACCATTGACAAACTTGGTGAATGTCTGGGGCGACATGGCCGCTACCCCGAACCGCTCATATATAACGGATTCTTCCAGCTCGTATCTGTTGGCCTTTCCCCCTACTAAAAAGGGGAACGTGTCCAGAAAAAATGAAAGCGCTTTGAGGTCGTCTGCCTCGCTAAGGGTGAACGAATCAACATTCATGAGAACCTTCAGCGCGATAGAAACATTTTTCCTCGCTAGCAGATCAAAACAGCCGGAACCAGATGAAACCTTGTAGCCTTCGTCGACAAGGCATCTTTCCATGCTCTCTATTATCATTTCCCGTTCCATGTAATGAATAAGTGCATGATAGCTTTAAAAACAATAAATAATTATATTCTAAACCCCATAAAGAATAATACAAGCTTTTAGAAAAAGCTTGAGCAAAGGCATGTGACTATCTAGACACCGATGGGCTCGTAGCTCAGCTTGGCTAGAGCGCCAGTCTTATAAGGCTGCCGGGCGTTTCGGCCCGGTAAACGTAGAAGCTGAAGGTCGAGGGTTCAAAGAGCGGCCGTGAAGGAGCGGTGTTAAAATTTAACATTGTGGCTGCCTGGAATTCCCTCCGAGCCCATTCATTTTCTTTTTAGTAACCCAAAAAGCCAAGGCAGGTGCTCGTACACGTAGATCGTTATCGCAACGCAGAATCCCTCAGTCAGCGTCATGCTGAGAGGAACAGTGAAGAAGAAGATCAAATAATGTTGAACTGAATATCCATAATAACCAAGAATCGAGCTTGGAACATCAAAAACGAAGAAGGCTGTGAGCGAACCGAACACGAAATAGAAGAAGAATCTCACATTCCTCTCCCTCCACATGATGAAAATAAACGCCGCTAAAAACGCAACAAGCGACAGAAACCAGAAAAGGGCTGGACTGATCATTTTTTGAACCTCCCGCTAATCCTGTTCCCAAGGAAATACGAGAAACTTACCCAGTGGAAATACAACAAAAGGGTAAGCACGGAAACCCCGAAGAATTGCGGTTGGGAAACGTAATACCAAAGACCAATATAAGCACCGACAGGCTCCCAAACAGCGGCCAGAATAACGGTAAAAACGCCCAGGCAAACATAATTTTTTATGTTCTTCCGCTCGATCCACAGTATTAAAAACAGCGGCAAGGTAACAATCAAAAAGAACGCTGCATGTTCGAGGGTCATGCTATGATTTTATCGGCGGCGAAATAAATATGACAAAGGGGTATAAGCGACTTTGAGCGACTTAAAAACCCAATCGATAATATAAATCCATGCGGGTTATAGCCGATTTGCACATCCACAGCCCTTATTCTAGGGCCACGAGTAGAAGCATAACAATCCAGAATCTGGAGAAATACGCCAGAATCAAAGGTTTGAATCTGCTCGGCAGCGGCGACTTTACCCATCCGATGTGGTTGCACGAGCTCAGGGAAAATCTAACACCTGACGGTTCTGGGATTTTGAAATCCAAGAACGGTTTCAATTTCATTCTTTCCACCGAAGTTTCGAATGTTTACGAACAGGAAAAGAAAACCAGAAAGATACACAATGTGATACTCGCTCCGGATTTCGCTACAGTCAGCCAGATAAATGAATTTCTCTCCAAGCACAGCGACCTGAATTCCGACGGAAGGCCAGTCTTTTACGGGATGCCCTGTCCAGATTTGGTGGAGAATCTGATTTCCATATCAAGAGACATAGTAATAATCCCGGCCCATGCTTGGACACCGTGGTATGGGATTTTCGGCTCGAAATCCGGTTTCGACTCCGTTGAGGAATGTTTCAAGGACCAGACAAGGCACATTTTCGCCTTGGAAACAGGGTTGTCCAGCGACCCGGCGATGAACTGGAGATTGTCGGGACTGGACAACTACAGCCTGGTCTCGAACTCGGACGCTCATTCGTTCTGGCCTTGGAGAATCGGGAGAGAAGCCAATGTCTTCGAACTGGAAAAACCGAGTTATTATGATATGGTAAAAGCGATCAAGGAAAGGGATGCTCGAAAATTTAAGTACACTATAGAGGTCAATCCCGCCTACGGTAAATACCACATCGATGGTCACAGGGACTGCGATGTGCATCTAGAACCAACAGAATCGATCAAAATGAACAATATTTGCCCTGTGTGCAGCCGGCCCCTGACCATAGGGGTGATGCACAGGGTAGAAGAGCTCGCGGACAGGCCAGAAGGCTACAAACCCAAGGGAGCTGTGCCATTCAAGACGCTGATCCCCCTGACCGAAATTATCGCGACAGCGACCGGTACAAGGCAGCTTTATTCAAAGAAGATATGGGAAGATTACAACGGGTTGATAAAGGTATTCGGCTCGGAGTTCGATGTCTTGCTGCATGCGGAACAGGAGGAGATGAAAAAGGTGGTTCATCCCAAGATAGCGGAACTGGTCTTGGGGGTCAGGCATGGAAATGTGAGAATCAATCCCGGTTTCGATGGAGTTTACGGCTCATTGATTTTTGGAAATTCCAAAGAATCTGGAGAAGAAAAGGGCAAAAAGCCAAAATCGCCCCAAACCATGCTGGATCAATTCTAGGATTGCACTAAAAAACAGAAAAACATCCCAAATAAAAGACACGTAGCGGCTATTTTATCTGCCATGAACTTCCACATTGGCCGAGGCGTCTACACAGTATCTGTACCTAGCTGTAATCTCAATTTCATTCTGCACGAGAGTCGGGGTCCTGGAGTGCATACTCATATCGCACGTCACTTCGCCCCTGTTGCGCCAGAGAGTGATTTCCCTTGGACACTCAACTACGCCAGCAGTTGTAGATTCGATTTGCAATTCCACCTTGTTCATTTTTTCGCTCTCGATGCAACTTTCCTGCCCACCGGGAATACACAGCATTCCCCCGCCACCGTTACCAACCGATATTTTCACCGGGAAGGTGACCTGCGTCTCTGCCACGATTATGGGAGAAGGGGTGGAGGCGGATATGGACACGGGGCTGCCGCCGGATATCGTACTCTGAGACGGCAAACCGGAGCCAGAATCCTGCAACCTTTTCAGCTCATACCTTGAAATGCTGGGAGTTCTCAGAACGGTTCTGCTCACATAGTCATAACAGACCGTGATTTTGGGGTTGTACACCATATGCAGGCCAGCTTCAATCTTAGGAGATGTCGCTGTCCACGAGCACATTTTTTCTTCACCTTCCGTCCCGTATTGCAGGTTTGGCGCCAGCAGTTCGATATTGCCGCTTTCACAATCCCGGTCGCTGACTTTCACATTACTCCAGCCATCCAGGTCGGTTAACTTGAAATAAACATTTATGGCCTGGGATGAGCCCACGTTTTTCACATTCGAATAGAGCGTAACATCTTCGTTAGGATAGACCCGCGAGAAGTCGGGCTTCCAGTCGCTGATTACAATGCCCTGGCCGGATACGGGTGGGTTTAATCCAGGAATCACGCATCCAGATGTCGTGACAGTTGCCAAAAACAGTAGAAGCAACATGCCGGACCTGATACTGCCGCCTGACATAATATATAATATGACTCAAAGTTTTTATATCGTTTCAGTAACGGGGTTTCATTACTTTGTCCCAAAGTCCAGAAGCGAGGATAGAAACAAGGGACTCAGAAAAAGCCCCATTCTTCGGTGCCCGTAACGTCGATTTGAGTCGACTGATCGGTGTAATAAATATACTTCAAGGTGACAGTCACTTCTCTCTCTTGCCTGTAATCAGGTGGGGTTATGACCTTCAGCTCACATGTTACCTTGGTGTCCCGGCCGTTCCACATAACAATGGTTTTGGGCGAAACAGGCCTCGTCAAGCCGACGGGCAAAGACATGTCATAAAAGGTTCCGCCCCACTCAGTTTGGGACCTTGGGGGGCAATCCCCCTTGAACATGGTTCCCGCTGGCGGTTCTATCTCTATTCCGATTGGGTAGTTCTCGCCGGCGATCAGGCCGCCACCAGTGTTTTGTATATCAATCTGAACGGGGAAGTATGACTGCTGCCAGTTGTCCTTCGTCCTTACGAACTCGCCGGTTCTTACATCTACCGATAAGGGGCCTGCGCTCGTGATGGTCGGATCAGCATACAGCGACTCCCCATTCTGCACGATTCTTCTCAGCTCGTCTGAGGTCACGAATGTTATTGGCTTTGTCACCTTCGTTTCATATGAATAGAACACCCTTACCATGGGCTCATAAGTCCGCCTCTCGCCCCTTTTAAGGTCAGGAGCCGTCAATCTCCAGTCGGCCGTCGCTATCTGGCCCTCTGTCCCCCTCTCGCGGTCAGCTGGCCGCAACTCATCCAGCAACTGATCGGTCTGGAAAACCCCCCAGTCCTGGGGATATATCCCTATCAGCTTGGCTGCAGCCCTGCCGATGACATCCCCCTGGTTTTGGACCTCCAGATGCAGAATCAGATCATCGGCCGATTCAACGGATCTCAGGCTTGGTTCGAACTTCGTGATAACTATGCCATTGCCTGTTACCCCAGTGTCGCCACCGAGGTTGATGCATCCTGACACTAAGACAACGGCAACTGGAAGAATCAGCAGCCATTCCAAGTTTTTGCCAATTTTTGCCTTATTCATCGTATCCTTTATTACTTGGTTCAATAACTTTATAAATTTTATTACTGTCTACCGACTAATATAACCCTTTGTTCTGGGCCCTTTTGATTACCCCGTGAACTTGGGATTTACCACAACCTGAACGGTTTTGGTGAATGTGTACTCATAGTTATCGATGGACACTTCGAGGTGCCTTGTTGCCGTTTTTATCACTTCCTGCTCAAGGTTCGACAGGTCGATCCTGCATGTCAGGGGAGCGGATTGCTTGCCTATTAGCCTCACATCCTCGTTCACCTTCCCATCTAGTCCATCTAGTTTGCATTCAGTGTCCGAAAGCGGTTTCAAACCGTCGCTTCCTATCCCTTTGACTGTGATATACTTACCTTTCGCCAAGCCGACAACATCATTGCCTTTCGAGTCTTCGAATTTGGAGGCCAGGTTTCCCGAGCCAGTGTTCTTCACCACCAGTTGCAACATAGTCCTAGCACCGCTGTAGACGGGTACAGGCTGCTTGTCCTCGACTGTGAGGTATGGCTTTATCGGCCCCTGTCCGACCACTATGTAGGATTCGGTGGACCTGTACTCCCTCTGCTCCAGCGTCCTTTCAAGTTCGGCCTTGCTTATGAAAGAGATGGTGGTGAGGCTGCTCGTCGTGTAGGGATATGTCACTGACACCTTCATCCCGTCCGGGGGGCATATTGTCCTGAGCTTGACGGGGTTTGACTCATCCTGCTCCAAGGTCCATACAACCCGCACGATTTCATCTGGAAGCATCCCGTTTATTTCGCACTCAGTGCCAATCTTTTCTTCCCCCTCGTACATTACTTTCGGGATATTGAAAAGCCCCTGACAATAGTCGTACAGCTCCACTTCAATAGGCTTATCGATCTTTTTGTCGCCGATGTTTTTGACATATGCTATGATTTTGGTGGTCTGTCCGGCGTCTATTTCCGCAGGGATGGCCTCAAGGCTCTCTATGATCACGATGTCATGCTCGTACTGGACCACGGTCGGGCCGCCAAAGCCTGGTATGTCCGGAAGTCCTGGGATTTCGATGTTGAGAATTGGGACGGTGCAGCCGGAACCCAGAACAACCAAAATCAGCACAAAAGGCATCAACTTCTTCATAGTTAATAATAGCCTCGGAACAAATATAAATTTGCCTGAAGTTTATATGATATGGACACACTCTACCAGCATTTCTTGTTGCCTATCATGAGAAACGGGTGGTTCAACCCCGTAAACAGCCTGGTTTACGGACTGTTTTTGGTAGCGGGCGGATGGCTTGTCTTCAAGCTTTTGCACCGCTTGAAAATCCCCATAGACAGCAGGTTTTTTGTTTCGCTGATACCTTTTATCGCATTTGCTGGGGTCACAAGGACATTGAGGGACTACATTTACTTCTCCGTGGCTGGTGCTGGTGAAGCCGGATTTTACCAGTCTTTTCTTGGACATATGCAAATTATACAAGAAAAAGCCTACGATTACGTCTTTGGCGCCACGGGAAACAGCGTGCTTGCGTCCATAGACTCACATGTCATAGCATGGTTCCCCACCCCTGGCTCCTATCTCATAACATTTCTGCTTGCGCTGTTCTCCCTTTTCGTTTCTCTGATAATAGAGAAATACGGGAAAATACCTTACTGGAAAACGCTGTTTGCGCTCGGTTTTGCATTGTTTTTACTCAACGGCGCCCTGCTGCCGGTAAATTCTTACATGCCACTGCTTTGCATAGGTATCGTTTCAATTGGCTGGACGGTGCTGTTTTTCACAATCCCGAAGATCGCCAGCATAGACAGGATTAAAAAAATGAACAGGCGATGCGCAAAGGTTCTGCAAGACATCTTTACGAGAATCAACTCAGTCATACTGTCGGCCCATTTCTTCGACGCGACAGCGACATTCTTCGCGATAGCTGTTTTCAGCACCATGGCAGGTCAGGGATACACTGAGCAGCACTTCCTGTCGAGGATGATGATGCCGTTCTTGGGGCCCCAAGTCATGTTCCTGCTGAAGTTCGTTGTCGTTATCCCTGTTCTATACTTCATAAACAAATATGTCGAAGAGAAAGAATTCAGGAACTTCCTTCTTCTCGTGGTCCTAATCCTCGGGCTTGCGCCAGCGACAAGGAACCTAGCCAGGCTGATCGTTGGCGTATAAGCTTATGACACAGACACCGTATTCAGTATTATATACAATGTAATTATTACAAAGTGGTGAAAAGCAAAGGTTTAAAAAGCTTTCGGTCATAAAATGTTACAGCGGTGAAAAAATGTCAAAGGCTGCTAAAAATGGTGCGCCAGCAGGTATTCCCAGACGATGGAAGTATGCTGCAGGCGTAATCTTGGTATTTGGCGGATTGGGAGGCGCATTCGGTTTATATGGAACTTGCCAGAACTCAAAGAATACAGGGTACCGAGATAAAGCTGCTGCATTGCAAGACTGTGCCCAGAGAGGATTCCATTCTGAAAAGGGCCTTTTGAGATCCCAAGTCATAGCCAAACTAAGAAAAGACCCAACTGCAGACATGAGCGAGTTTCTTAGGCAATATCGAGCTGATGTAAAGGCAAATACCGATTTTTACATGCAAAAGGAATTTGATGTAGCTGAAGATGTAGCTGAATTTAAGGATGTGCTCGAGAAAGAGCAATTGGCACTTACAGTCCCTCTTGCAGAGAGAAGGCTAAAGGATTCCCAAAGCGATTTCGCTGAATATGTTGTCAAGATGGTAGAAATAACCGCAAACACTCTTAATCCCGACACGCCAGCATGTGAAAAATTCCAGGCCGTAAAAAGTTCATATGAAAAGGTAGTTGCCCGCGCCGGGGAATATGCCAGCGAAGGTGTTGAAGCACCAACATTTGCCGATTTACTTCAAGCAATTAACCAAAGATTTGATTATAATGTCGCATTGGAGAGAAACACACGGTCAGCATCTCTTTTCAGCGATGAGACCCTCCGGAAATTCGTTGAAGGGGAGCTTGCAATGGACACGAGATTTGCTGAGCAATCGACCCAGCTGAGTGATGTTTACCTTGAAAGGTATAAAGACCTGGTTGAAGAATCGATACAGTGCCAGACAGAAAAAATCATGAATGAAACGGAGCAACAAAGAATGGAAGTACTGTGGCAGCTCGGATCTCGCCTCGAAGACGCTGAAATCAACGCGGCAGAAGTCTTGAAGTGTGATTAGGAGGTTAATATCGTGCCAATCTGTTTTTTAAACAGTTAATGGCACGGCAGCTTTTCATTGAATTTTTTGGTGAATACTATGGCTAAAGCTAAGAAGCATACTATAAGAAAATGGGCAATTTACGGGGCTTTGGGAGTTGCAGCAACATATGGGGGAATCCGTTATATTGCGGATAATGTATACGGACCACCCCTTCGCGATCAATACAATCAATTGAAGAAAGATCATAAAATGGCGAGGAGGGAACTTGACACTCTCAGGACATTCAAAGCGGACATCGATGAAAGAGCGGAAAGGGCCGCGATGGACAAGGAGCTGAATGTCCCCCATGACAAGCTTTCTGTAACCGGCACACCACAGCCTGAAAGGGAGGTTTATCTGAGCTGGGGGAAATTCCAGTACAAAGGAGAGGCGATCAGGATAAACCTTCAAGACGATGATGGGAACGTTTACAAGGTGACGGTGATAAACAACAGCAGAATGAAACAGGACGATTTCATAGAATCCTGGCTGGCATTGTTAAATGGAGGGTATGGTATCAGGATAAGGAAGGGTGCAAAACACCACCAACGCTGCAGCCAGCAGCAGGCGAGCGGGTTGCTCCCTTTCCCTGTAAGCGCAAAATATGAGAAGGACAGGACTAACGTGGAGCAAAGCATGGAAATACTTATTGACAATCCGTACTATGTCGACATGGTGCCCATATTGCCGGGGGATCGTCATTATCCCGTATCAGCTGTGGATGCGGGCCTTGAGGTTACTAGGCGTTTGCAGATAGAGGGGCTCACAGAAGAGAACGCAGCCCTTGCTAGACAGTTCTTGAGGCGGTACTCAAGAGACCTTTCTGCGAGAGAAAGGAGAACCATAAGCGACATATCAGCCGCTACTGGAAGAGTCAGGAGCGACGTTCTGAAAAGATTGGCCGACACCTATGAGCAAAGTCTGAGGAACTCGGAAGAAGCGCTGATGTCGGATTGTAATTAATCATATTTATTCGCAGTAATCCCCATAGGTTGTTGTCCTTCTGAAATCTTGGTGTTTTCTCCAGCAAACCGTATCAGTAGTCGAATTATCGCAGCATATTTCACCTTGGACGCCATTTACATATCTGCATTCGATGCCATCGGCACAATCATAATCACCTCTGCAGCCGCCTCCGCCTTCGTCACATTTTTCTCCTGTGCCTTCTTTATACTCCCCGTCCTTAGTCACACCTGTTCTAATGTTGTGACAACAATTCGCGAACGCGAAGTCCGGGGTGGTGGGTGCTTCGGTGCCGCACACATCGCTGAAAGCGAACAGGGTGTCCTTCGTCTCCCATTTCTGGAACCTGAAGCTGGCGTTGGCCCGGATGTAATACGTTTTGGAGGGGGCGCCGGGATCTGGAGTTGAGCCGAACGTGCAGAAAACAGCCCTGTTTTTTATGTCCTTCCCCTCCCATTCAAATGGAGGCTTCCCTGCAGAATCCTTGGCTGGCGGCTTACAGTTCGTTTCCCCAAGACCTGTATAATTCATCGTTACTTTCACGTTTTCCCAAAGTATAGCGGATTTCGTTCCCTCTGCGGACGTGAGGTTGAATCCCAGGTAGAAGCGCCTGTTGTTCCCTGCAATCAATGGCTGTTCAAAGGAACCTATGGAGAGCTTTACGGGGGAGGTTGATATGTGCGAGGGGACTTTCGACAGGGTGAATGTACCCTTCGCTGACCTTTCTCTCCATTCCTGATCGCTTATGATAGTCAAGGGCATCCATGAGCTGACTTCATAATCATATTCCACGCTCACATTGACCCGGATGTACTTGTTCCTGTCGGTTGGCCTCAAACCTCCACTTTTCAGCTTGTCGCAGTCGGTATCGAGCGTGAAAAACAAGGGAATGATAAAACCGCTTTCAATTTCAGGGACATTGAAAGTCCCCCCATCAGGCTCCACCGTGATTACGTCTTTCAAATCGTCCGGCACCTCTACCTTCACTCGCACATTCTTCCCCTTTTCTGGACCAACGTTATGCACGTTCATGGTCAGCATGGC
>Ga0315549_1005683_pt1 | contig 10054 bp, 12 predicted proteins | sample SalMarSW160200MG_FD_203101 | JGI IMG/M metagenome (GOLD analysis project Ga0315549, IMG submission 203101) | Salt marsh sediment microbial communities from the Plum Island Ecosystem LTER, Massachusetts, United States - Salt Marsh Sediment SW1601-200 ... | reverse complement strand
GACGCTCGAGTTTTTCTTTTTTCCTATATGGATGGGCAAGGTCGCAAGTAAAAAAAAGTAAATGAACTAAATTTTAGCTCAAATATTATTTGTGCGCTAATGTGGAATTCATAAATTAGAAATATCTGAAGCCCAATTGGGTTTCAAGGGTTCACTTTGAAAGACGTAACTGAAGCTTCCTTCAACGATATCATAACCCCTGCAAGGATTCAGTATATTATCCCAATCTGGCAGCGAACTTATAGTTGGGAATATCAGCAATGGAAAGATCTTTGGGAAGATATTATGGACCTCAATGAAAAACTGACGAATGGTGAAATAGCTCAACATTTCATGGGTCCAATCGTATTGAAGACGCAAGAGCAAAAGGTCGGTGGGATAACCAGATTAGTTCTTATTGATGGGCAACAGAGACTTACGACTTTATTGATACTTTGTGCTCTGATTAGAGACAAGGCAAAAGCACCACCGAGCAATACTAATTTAGTTACGGAGATCGAAAGGGTTTTCCTGTTTAATGGGCACGCCAAGAAAGCTGAGGATAAACCTAAGCTTTGTCCAACCGAAGCCGATGCTAAGGTTTTTGATCTCATTATGAATGGGCAACCCCTGTCCGAAAATGATTCAAGTCAACTACGTGCAGCCTATTCGTTTTTCGAATTAGCTTTCAAGAATGACAATACAAAATTTGACCTTGATGGATTGTTAGATTGCATAAGAGGCTTGAGAATGGTTACGATCCGTCTTGAGGAAAGCGACAATCCAAATCGAATATTTGAGACGCTGAATTTCAGGGGCAAAGAACTCGCGCAGTCCGACTTGGTGAGGAACTTTTTCATGATGTCAATTAGAGAACAATCGAGTGCAGATGACCTCTACCAACAGGTTTGGTTTCCAATGCAACAAAGTCTAGGTCAAAACACTCCTGAGAGGACAAGAAATTTGGAGACTTTCTTCAGGCACTACGTAGTCATGAGAGATCAGGAGGTAGTCAAACAAAACAAAATATACTCTAAGATTAGAGGACCTCTGAAAAATTCCACTGCGACTCAAGTGACCTCAGAATTGAGGTCTATAAGTAAGTACTCTAAATTTTATGAAAAACTGTTGTACCCCAATCGAGAGAGTAATTTGAAGATTAGAAATGGAATAGATCGGCTGAACAGACTGAAAATCGGAGTCCAATATCCATTTCTGATTAAAGTTTACAAAAACTTTGCTGCTGGAACAATTACTGAAGAAACTTTTTGCTCGGTCTTGAAAACTATTGAATCATATATTGTAAGACGTTTTTTCAGCAAGATACCTACTCATTCGTTGAATAGGCTTTTTGCTGAACTTTGCAAGTTACCCGATGAGAACATAGATGTGGCTTTGGTCAGGAACCTAGCAAAGAGGGAAAATTGGGCTGCTCAGTATTGGCCGAAGGACACAGAATTTAGAGAACAGTTTCACACTGCACCCGTTTATAGGTTGTCTTTGGATAAATGTCACTTCATTCTAGAGACACTAGAAGACGACTACAAACATCCTGAACCCGTCATGCTTGAGGATTTGTGGATTGAACATGTTATGCCTGAGACTTTAGATACAAATTGGCAGACTTATCTCGGAGAAGAATGGGAGAATATCCACGAGAATTATGTTCACACTATAGGCAACCTAACACTCATTGCAGCAAGTCCAAACGCATCAATCCAAAACGAATCGTTTGCAGATAAGAAGAAAGACTGGTATTCACAGTCGAACATCAGCTTAACAAGAGAAATAAATCAGAAATGGACTGAATGGAAAAAAAATGAAATCTGGAAAAGAGCAGACATTCTAGCGAATAAAGCGATCAGAATTTGGCCAAGGTCTGAAGTATAATAACAGGCATACTTTCCATATTTTTCGATTCGCCCTCAATCAAGAAATATCCTTTTCATTCTTCAAAGGTACTATATTATTTGTTTTAGGTGCAGCTGCTTCTTTCAGAATCTGAACTAACTGACTTACATCACTTCGCAGGTCCTCAACTTGACTCGACAAGCCTAAGATCTGACCTTCCAGCTTTTTCACTCGCTCAGGCATCAAAAGATACTCCACAGCCGCGTCCCTGCTCAAATGGTCGATCTCGCCTTCCAACTCGCCAAGACTATGATCCATCTTACGTTCAGGAGTACTCACCGTAAAATAACGCGCAAGAAGCTTAGCCACCGGATCATCAATAGCCAACTCGTAGCCCTTACCGACCTGCCCCTCACCCAATAGCACACCATACTTGCTCATCAAAACTCAAGCAACCCTGTCACCCAAATTCTTAGCCAAACCAAACAGCTCTCTAGGACTACGACCATGCAAAAATTCAACATGTACAATCCAATTACGAGACGGCTTACGAACAGATACACCATGCACCAAACCCAACAAGGCAGTCCAGTTCACCATCTCCACTTCCCGAAAATTGCCAACAGGATAAAAGCCCTCACGAACAATCGAAAACAACACCTGACACATGCAACCGATAAACCGCGCGTATTCACAAATGAAGTATGGGGCGCCACAGAAAATGACATATGAGATCAGGATAATATCTAAATATGCTTCGTGATGTTCCAGTCCAAACAAATAGACCAAAAACAAATCAATTAGACTAAACAGACGCATTTTCAGCATTTTCAAGTCTAGGAGCAAGGCATTAAATAGGAAAATTGAGAATATGGCCATGAAGGAATAAAAAATGGTTGAAGGTACAGAAAAGGACAAACAACGCGCGGAAGTTTACGATGCATTGGGTCATCCTATGCGCCTAGCTATTCTAAAGGCTTTAAGCGAAGCACCTATGGGTTTCGCTGAATTGAAGAGGCGGTTAACCATTGACAGTAGTGGTCATCTTAAGCATCATTTGGACAAGTTAAATAGTCTGATAAAAACGGATGAACACGGTAAATATTGCCTTTCAGACAAAGGGAAAGACACATTGCTCACGATGCACCCAATCGAGAAATACAATGAAGATGCTAGATTTCGGGAACAAGTCGGTTTGCTCATACGGGCGCTGAGAAGCGATATAACCAGTGTTCAAGAAATAGCTGTCGTGCAACTTAGCTTATTTGGACCAAGAGCTATTCCGTACTTAAGATCAGCACTTTCAGAGGCATTTTCTGAACTCGACAATTCAGAAGCTACTGAGGATGCTATATCTGGCCTAATCAAAGTCCTAGGAATAATCAGCGTTCCTGCCACAGTGCCTGTTGTTGTGAAAGCACTCCCTAGACCCGAAGCCTTTGAAGCTTTAGCCAAGATTGGTAACAAACAAGCATTAGACGCTGTCATATCGTCAATACCAAAGTGGTACAGCAAATATGTAGACTTATATTATTCCAGCGAGCGGAAGCCAGAAGATGTGGATGATTTCTTGAGGAAGATATTCGGTCACTTCGATCAAGAAGACGTGAAGACAGCACTCGAAAATGCATTGAGCGCCGGAGAGGAAACAGCCAAGAGCATAGCTGCAAGAATACTTGCCGTTGTTGGAGATTCACACTCATTTCCAGCACTCATAGACGCCTTAGAGAACGGTAATTGTTCAACTAAAACTGAAGTAGCCCGTGCGCTTATTAGACTGAGATCACGCGAAGCTGTTCCCAACATAATCGCCGAACTTGTAAAGATTCAAGGTTACTCACCCTCCTCAAAGAGGGATAATACAAGTGCAGATCATGACGCTGAGACTATTCGGACAGCAAAGGACGCCCTATCAGACGCAGTGCTAAAGTTGGGCTCGGTAGATGATTGGTTACAAATCTCGTTTCATCGTCCCAAACTCGATCTTCGAAAAAGCAGTCATTTCGATGGCGCGATAATTAATAGCGGTGAAAAAGCAATACCTGAGCTTACGAAACTGCTTCAAGCCCCCGATTCAGATGTTCAACAAGAGGCAGCAGAGATGATTGCTAGAATAAAGCGAGGCGAAAAAGTGGATGAACGCAGTTATTTCTATTAAGAACTTGGTTTGTTCCTACGTACTAATGGAAAATGCGAGAACTATATCTTCAAACTTCTGTAGAAGAAATAAATGAGCAAGAAAGATACGAAATAGGATGAGGTAACGGAGGGCGTTAACCTAACTACCAGCGATCTGGCTCGAAAAAATCCGACAACACTGCTTCAGGAAATATACCTCCTGCTCTCATCTTTCAACGGCTGCGAAGAGTCTCCTATGGCTCTTCGTGGGGTTAAAACTCCTTTTTGCGAAGAGTCTTATTATGTAGGCTGCTAATCGAGTGCCTAACCGCTTATAAGTAGGCTGCTAATCCGCCTGCGAAGAGTCTCCTCTATAGTTGTTTCAAATCGTTTGCACGGGAAATGCAGAAGAGCTCTGAGGCTGTGCGGGCAAAAACTAAGCAGTTAGGTTTAGAAGTTGATAAACAGCAGGCTATTAGGCGCAAGATCGAAAGGCTTGGGTTAGAAGTAGTAGGACACAAGCCTGTAGATTCATGTCCTACTTCTTCTAATGTTGTTTTGCTTGAGAAAATGATGTGTGCTGATGACGTGCTGAAGACTCTTCGTGGGTTTGTTTTTGGGTACCCTGGGAGCCTTTGGAGGCTCTTCATGGGCTGTTTTTTGGTGTTCTTGTTGGCTGCAAAGAAGCCTTTTTTCAACAATGTTTTTGACTCTTTTTTGGGGCTTGTTTTGGGCTTGTTTCAGCTATTCGGCTACGTTTTGGAGGTATCCGTTTACGTTGGTGTTTCTGGAGGTAATACGTCAGTGTTGGCGGCTGCAGTTTTGGGTGTGTGTGGAGGGTCTGGGGGAACGGTTAGGTGATGTCTGTGCGTGAAAATGGGAAAATGGTGCAATAGAGGGTCTATGAGACTCTTCGCAGAGCTTGTTCTTTCAGGAAAACTGCAGACATTCAATGACCATCCGACGTGTTGATGCGTGGCAGCCACAGGGAACAGGCTGATTCAGGCCAGAACACTTGGACTCCTTCGGCACTGCAGATCGCGGGGTTCTTGATGATGATCTTGACGGCATTTGTCTTCTGCTGGTCCACGCGGTGACCTCCGGAAACCATAACAATTCCTTTTTTTAGCCAGCTGCACATTAACTCGGCGCCATGCCACCCGATCATCTCATTTAGAAGTTTTTGGTCTTCCCTGCTTAAACAGAATCTGACACGCCTGCAGTTGCCGCAAACTTTCAGGCTTTCACCTCGGCTTTTTTCTTCAAAAAAACCGTTATTTCTGACTATAATCAATAAAGAGGGCGGATTTAACCATTAAAAGATTCACAAAAACTGTTAAGACTTACAATGCTTCTTTGCTTTTAGCTCTTTATCATACTCTTGTCTTTCCTTATGAAAGAGTTGAACTTTTGTACTATAGGTTTGCTCTAACTCTCTAAGCTGCTCTATGAGTTCGAGCTTATCCTTCATGCCTGTTGTGCGCTTTATCTTATCTTTTAGATACTTTGCGTCTTCCTGTTCGCTATAGTATTTTATACCGACATAGGCTTTTTTTTGTCGTTGCCCAAAGAAAAATCTTGGGCCTATCCATTTAGCGGGATAGCGAACCACTAGGCAGCCCCAGCTCTGCCAGAGCTCAGATTTGATTCGATACCGAGTGCATTGGCGCCCTCTCCGGCCAGTTTTCCTCGGCTCCATAATCTTCTCTACAACTCCTTTGCCAATTAGGGTCTTGAGGTGGCGGTCAAGCGTCTTCCGTGGAAAGCTTGTTTCCCACCTCAGGACCTGCCTGCCCTCGGTTTTTGAAAAGGAATGTTTACTGAGGAGTTCTCTCCATGTGTAGCCTTTACGTCTGAAACTCAGCAGCTCGAGGATCTCATTTTCTCTTGACTTGCGCATTTAGTGTCATTTCGAATATATCCACGAACTTACGATTTAAATTTTATCATGATGTGGATGGAGGAAAACATGCTGTTTGTTCCTAAGTTGAAATGTCCTAGGTGCGCTTGGGAGTGGACACCTAGAGTACAAAAACCGAAGAAATGCCCTCATTGCGGCTATTTTATAGAAAAAGTGGAGGATCTGATCCAAGAGGAGGTAAAATCCTAAATGTCCTACTCACAGTCTCCCCAGACTATTAATGAGAACACTCAGGATTACATCCAAGAAAAACTCTTCCAAAGTTTCTTTCTGATTGAAAAAGGAGCAAATGATTATGCCTCAGAGTGAAAGAGCTGCAATAATGAAAAAAATTCTCAAGTGGATAAAAACACAAGAACGGGGTGTGACACGAACTGCATTCTTTCATCATGTTAAGTGGGAAATAGCTGAGGGCGGGGCTACTGATCCAGCAATAAAGAAGTACCTTGAAGATCTACATCAGGCAGGTCTAATTGAAAACAAGCATCCATTCTGGAAAATCTCCTCGGCTGGTAAAGAATGGCTAGAGCGCCACAGCATATGACTGATCTAGGTATAGAGACTAGTGTAAAAATTGGTTATAGAGGTCACCCTATCCCTCGGTCTATATACACAAACACATATACACAGACTTCCTGAGCGGTTTTTGATGCACTTCTGCCCTGAATGTGGAAGCAAAAAGACATGGAAGGACGGGTTAAGGTACGTTCAGGGCACGCCAGTTCAAAGATATCTTTGTCGAAGCTGCGGCTACAGATTCAGCGAGACAGGTTTGAATGGCTCTGATAGCTCTAAACCTATACAAAATGTTTATAGAATGGCATTAAATATGCCCTCAAGCCTACGTTCTAATCGCCAAATCTGCGTCACCCAGACAATGGGGGCGAAAAACTTGGTCAAAGTGGAACCCCGAACAGAAACGGCTCTGCGGGAGAGCACACAAGACGTCAAAGGACAAATAGTAAATTTCGCTTGGCACATGCAAAAACGTGGACTCTCAGAAGAAACCATAAAACACAGAATATATCGGCTTAATGTATTAGCCAAGAAAGGCGCAAACTTGGAAGACCCCGAAACAGTAGAAACAATAATCGCTACCTCAGAATGGAGTAAAGCAAACAAAAAGGTTTTCGCTGACTGCTACAAGACTTACTGCAATTACAAAAAAATTGAATGGGATAAACCAAAATTTATTGTTCCCCGAAAAGAACCCTTCTTACCTTTAGAAGAAGAGGTTCAACAGTTAATTGCTGGATGCGGAAAAAAAACAGGAACTCTTTTACAGTTGCTATACGAAACAGGCGTTAGAATCGGTGAGGCTTCTTTACTAAAATGGACTGATCTGGATTTCAAAGCAAACAATATTAGAGTTAATTGCCCTGAAAAGGGCGGCAATAGCAGAACAGTCGATATATCGGAACAATTAATTTCAATGCTGAAGGCGTTACCGAAAAGAAAAGACGGTTATATCTTTAACCCAAAATCGAGAACACACGGTTCAACTTTCAATAAACAAAGAAACAGAATAGCACTGCGATTAGGCAACCCAAGAATTAAAGACATTCACTTTCACACACTTAGACATCTAAGGGCTACTCTAACATACTATGAAACTGACGGCGATATTCTCAAAGTCAAATACCTATTAGGTCACAAACGCTTAGACACTACAGGAAGATATGCACATTATCAAGCCTTCAAAAAAGAAGAATACATAACAAAGAGAGCAAAGACAAGAGAAGAAGAAGACCAACTCCTCAATGAAGGCTACAAGTTTATTCGATATGACGCGAAACACGAAGAAGTTGTTTTAACAAAAAGGTTGTAAAAACTATGATGTTAGCGAAAAAAACACCATGTCAGGGATATACGTGGGTATTTTCTGCATGTTAATAAGGTAGTAATACATCTTTCATTCCCTCTAGTCTGTGAGGAATCAGAATTGGCTGAAACGGCTGCTCAAAAAGGGAAACAGACGAAGCAGGTGCTGGTGAGCGAACTGGATTTGACTAAGATTGATGGGAACGGGGATTTTCCATGCCCAAATTGCGGGGTTACCATTTCTCCTGAAGATGAGTCAGAGGATGTTTACACTATTTTGGAGGAGAAAGTTAGAAACGATGCTTTGGAAGAACTGGTGATTCAATGCAACAAGTGTTCAAGCCGAATACGTCTAACCGGTTTTCCTATCCTTGAGATGGAAAATCTCTAAACTAGAATAGCTCCTAGCGAGTGCACGATTTTACGCGAGTGCCATACTTCAAAGTTGTTTCATGTGCTTTTTAACCGAGTTAACCTTGTCTTTCATGGTTCGCGGCTTGTCCCTTCTGTCGTCTATTATCAAAGTTGATTCAACTCGGAGTATGCCCTTACCTATGAGGGCTTCGTGGGCAGCCTTCACTGCCTCAAAGATGGGCTCTAGACTGTCTGCTTCCATAACCGTTCCCATAGGGGTAAGTTCACAATTCAAACCTTTTATCTCATTTATTGCCGCTACCGCCGCCGCCACATAACTTCCCATGCTTGTTGACTTAATCCCCACAGGGGCTATGCTAAAATAAGCAATCACTTTGCAGGATTTCACTGAACTCATGTTGTCTTCATCTCCATAAAATGGGTGTTCGGTTTATCAGTTTTAGATAACTAATTTATTAATATGCTTGCATAATTGTAAAAACTCCGGTTTAGGGGAACGCGTTTCGGTGAGTAAAGCAAGAAGTTTGGCTAAGGTTTCAGCTAAGGGTGTATTCAACATTTTTTGGGGTCTGGCAGTCTCGTCAATCATATCAGCCGTAGGTGTAATGATTGTTGCAGGAATTCTTTCTGAATCCGAGTATGGTCTAGTTGCAATCGCTTTGATGGGTCCCAATCTCATTGCAATATTCAGAGACTGGGGCGTAGACTGGGCAACAATAAAGTATACCGCCCAATACAGGTCAGAAAACAAAGAAGCAAACGTGAAAAACGTTTTGGCCGCCGTAATTGTTTTCGAGCTTATTCTAGGCTTTTCATTATCTATTATATCCTTTTTTCTTTCAGGTTTCTTGGCAACAAACATTTTCAATCGACCAGAAATAACTCCTCTAATTCAAATAGCATCCTTCACCATCTTCGCAGACGCTCTTCTGAAAGCCGCTCAAGCCGCTTTCACAGGCTACGAAAAAATGGAATACCACAGCATAACCTCAATAGTTTACTCCACTCTCAAAACAGGCTTTATGATTCTCCTAGTACTCTTGGGTTTAGGCGCCTTTGGGGCAACCATCGGAACCACAATAGCGTATTTGATCTCCGGAGTAATCAGCATAATACTCCTCTATGTAGCCATCTACAGGAATCTACAGAGACAAGATGACAGTAAGCTGGAAATCTTTGTAACCCTTAAAACCTTGTTCAGATATGGGTTGCCTCTATCAATTTCAGCTATTTTTAGCGGGTTTCTGGCGCAATTCTACAACTTTCTGATAGCTATTTACTGCACAGACTTGATTATAGGCAACCTCCAAGTTGCATTAAATTTTGCGTTTATAGTTACCTTTTTTGTCATGCCAGTAATTACTGTGCTGTTGCCAGCTTTCTCCAAGCTTGACTCGCAAAAAGAACGGGAAACGCTAGGAAATGTTTTCCAGTTTTCAGTGAAATACGCCTCCCTTCTCATTGTGCCCGTAGCCTTCGCCGTTATCGCATTGTCTCAACCAGGCGTATCCACGCTTTTCGGCGAAAAATACTCGTATACGCCACTCTATCTGGCACTATATGTTGTCACCTTTATTTACACTGCTTTCGGATATCTGAGCGTTGAAAACATCATAAAGAGCCAAGGAAAAACTGATGTCAACATGAAACTAACCCTGATCACATCGGTTATAGGACTCGCCTTAAACATAGTGTTAATCCCGAAATTTGGAATACTAGGATTACTTGCTACAAACATTATATCAGGAATCCCCAGTTTGATAATAGCACTTTGGTGGATAAAGAAAAAGTTCAACGCAACAATCGACTGGGTCTCGTCAGCCAAGATTTTATTGGCGTCTACACTCGCTACCATAATCACCTATGGGGTAATATCTCAACTAAACCTTACCAACTGGATAACACTAACCATTGGAGCACTAATTTTCCTAGCAACCTATTTAATCGCAACTCCGCTGATTGGTGCAATAAACAAGACAGATATACAAA
>Ga0315549_1005681_pt1 | contig 10058 bp, 7 predicted proteins | sample SalMarSW160200MG_FD_203101 | JGI IMG/M metagenome (GOLD analysis project Ga0315549, IMG submission 203101) | Salt marsh sediment microbial communities from the Plum Island Ecosystem LTER, Massachusetts, United States - Salt Marsh Sediment SW1601-200 ... | reverse complement strand
CAATAACATATCCATCGCCGCCATTGTTTCCTGTTCCGCAGAAAATACAAACCTTCGGTTCAGCAACATCGACGAGCTTGTCCTTAATCAGCTCGGCACAACTGCGCCCGGCGTTCTCCATTAAAACTACTCCTGGTATTCCGAGCGTATTTATGGCCCAGGAGTCAAACGCACGAACCTCGTCTCTCGTCATTACAACACATTTCTTATTCGGTGAATACTTTTCCATAATCATCTATTTTACATTCTAAACTTATCTATAGAATACAAGAAACCAATTACTAATCACCAATTTACCAATTAACTGATCTTTATGCAGAATTGGCTTTGATTGGGTTTGTTTTCCCGTAGTCTGAAAGTATGGTTTTTTCTCATAATACCTTGTTATAATTAAGCTTACATCCATTTGGCCATTTTTAAAATTGGCTTTGTTTTGCACAAAATATGGCCGATTTGTACCTGTGGCAGAGCTAGAACATTCTCTACACTTGTAGAGCGGCGTGGATTTGCGCAAAACTTGTGCCGCGGGCAATGGTAATATAGATAAGCAAGAGAGTGCGGCATCATTTTCATATCAGCTAACCTTTACCCCGTGAGATAGGTACAGCCGCCATCTCATGGGGTGAACTTTTGATTTGCTTTCGCCTTTCCGCCTTCTGTTTTCTGTTTGAACTATGATATGCTATATATTTATCCGCGATATGCTATCCGCAGTACGCGTTACGCAGCCATATTATACCCAAAATCTGCAAAAAAACAAGCAAAATTTCAGAAATAAAGGGTGAGTAAACTGCCTTAATCTGTTCTTAAGCCGTTCCCTAGAGGTATCTCTTTCATTATTCTCTCCTACCTCTGCACAGCTTGCTTGCTGGCTTATTTATGGGCGCAACGCCTTGTCCCGCCGAAAACCGCTTATAATCCAAGCCCGGTTAATGGGTCTTTGTTTGCCGATCCAAATTTCCCCGATCCGGCTGTCTCACTGAATTGGTATCAAGCTGCTGATGCAACTTCATATAATGTATATTTTGGTGGTAACCTTCAGAATGTACAGGCGGACACCGGCGTAGCACAATAGGTGTTCGGCAAAGAGGGCCTGAAAACAAAGCCAACCATATCTATACATAGCCTGCCTGCCATGTGTTTTTATTTTAATTTTTTGCCTCCAATCTCTGCATAAAGGTCAATAAGGTATATAATGAGAATGGTATAATGGAATCGCCACCTGCCGTTAAATGCTTTGAGTTTGGGCGTTAAATGAAGCAATCCAAAAGAACACGACAGTTTTTTAGCCTCTTTATGAGACACCAAAACCGAATCTTTGCTTACATCCTCACACTGGTTCCCCATGGTGCCGATGCTGAAGATATCATGCAGGAAACGGCCAGCGTGGCTTGGGAGAAATTCGGAACCTTTAAGGAAGGCACAGATTTTGCCGCGTGGCTCAAGAAAATCGCCTTTCATAAGGTCATGGACCATCGTAAACGCAGCGGGCACCTATACCCACGAGCGGTCCGCATAGGCGTGAGCGTTGGTGGACAGGCGATGATGTTGCCACTGGTTACATGTACCAGGCAGAGAAATTGCCTCAAGACGTACAGCTAATGGCTATCAGAGCTGGAGCGCTATATCCGTACACTAAGACGGTGAAGCTTTACCGATGTCCGACTGGAGTTCGCGGAGAGATGCGGACATACTCCATAGTCGATTCTATGAACGGTCTTCACAGGGGCGGCACATACCAAGGCGATGTGGGGCTGACAGTAGGCAGAACCGTGTTGTGGGTTAAGAAAAGAACGGAGATTCACGTCCCGGGCCCAGCCTATAGAATGGTTTTTCTTGATGAAGGCCGGGTAACCCCTGATAGTTATGCTGTTAATTATGTTACTGAGCAATGGTGGGACCCGCCCCACGTCCGACACGGAGAGGGGACGAACGTCTCTTTTGCAGATGGGCACGCTGACTACTGGAAATGGAAGGGGCAGAAGACAATAGAGACTGGCAAAATGGCCAACCCAGAGCACCAGATGGTACCTGAAAGCCCTGATGAGTTCGAGGATTTGCACAAGATACAGAAGGCTGTTTGGGGCCGATTGGGGTATACGCCAACTCATTGATATGCATAATTTTTAGCTTCCGCCACTTTGTGTCTGTTTATTGATTTTCGGTTGACCGCCCAGAAGGGATGGGTAAAACAAAAAAGTTATATCCGATAAGCATTTTCACCAGAAGATTATAGGATATATCCTATAATAAATTGAGAATTTTTCTGGAATTGAGGATGCCTGATTTCGTATAATTATTATATCGGTGTTTATGGATCTTGATTTCCTGGGCACTAATTTTATGAAGGGTACAAGGTAGCAGCGTGGCCTTCGTCTTGCGGAGGTAAGGATCTTACGTTTTAATCAGCAGCCTATTTTGGGCCTTTGAAGGAAGGAGGTAAAAAGTCGGGCCTTAAATATTCTCTTTTTTCAGCACAGAGTTGAGTGCTTGTCCGGCGAAGTCGGAAGGGTGCAAGTTTTTCAGAAGTCAGTATTCTGTATTCTGATTTGGTGTTTTGGTGTGTGACCAGAGCACAGGTATTTTGATGTTAACGTTTTTTGAAGGAGGACAATTATGTGTAGGAAATTAACTTATTTGACTTCTTTTATTTTTATATTGGCTCTGGCAGGTAATGTCTTAGCCCAAGAGGCGGACGCTGAGATTCCACCAGCGGGAACTCCGCTGCCGGTTATCGATGGTATCAAAGAGGATGTATGGTCGGCCTCAGAGGAACACGGGATACTAGAGCTCGACGCAGATAGCTTGCCTGATTCGCCTGCTGATTGTTCCGGTAGTTGGTGGGCACTGTGGGATTCAGATTATCTTTACGTATTCGTTGATGTCAACGATGAGGACCTGCAGAACGATTCCGGAGAGTCCTGGCAGGATGATAGTGTAGAGATTTATATCGACGCGGGCAATGATAAGCCAAATCAATATTTGTCTGCTGGCGATGAATACCAGTATCGTGCTGCCTGGAATCCTGAGGTTCCCGAGTTTCAGGAATATCACCATGGCAACAGAAGCGTACCCGGCGTGGAATTCATCGTGACGGAAACCGATGATGGATATGTCCTCGAGGCTAAATTCCCATGGGAAGCTCTGTATACAGAAGGCAAACCTACGCTTGGTGATTTAATGGGTTTTGAAGTAATGATTAACGATGATGATGGCGGTGGTAACCGTAAAACCCAACTCTCTTGGTTTAGTACAGGCAACCAGGCCTGGAATAATCCGAGCGTTTTTGGGACGGTTGTGTTCGCGGCAGGTCTTAGGGCCAGCAACCCTAACCCGCGTCATGGCGCCGAAGGTGTTCTCGAGGGATTATTGCAGTGGATAGGAGGAAAAAATGCGGAATCGTACGATGTGTACTTCGGCACCAATCCCACGCCAGGGGACGATGAATTCATACAAAATCAGACCGAGACAGAGTATCGGGTTGCTGATATTGAGCCAGCGGCTACTTATTACTGGCGGATCGATGGAGTTGAGGCTGATGGTACCACTATACAAACAGGTGATGTCTGGAGCTTTACCAGTGCGCCCTTAACAGCACACAGCCCTGACCCCTGTGATGGCGCTCGATGGATAGATCTCGATGCGGATCTGGCCTGGCGTCCGGGTATGCGTGCGCAGAGCCATGATGTGTACTTAGGCACCGATAAGACTGCCGTAGAGAATGCAGATAACACTTCAGAAGAGTTTAAAGGCAATCAGCCACTTACAACCTATGAACCTGGAACCCTTCAGGCCAATACTACTTACTATTGGCGGATCGATGAGGTCGAAGATGATGGTGTCACAAGATACAAAGGCGAGGTCTGGCGTTTTACCGCTCTCGGTGCTGGTGCGGGTATAAAGGGCGAGTACTACGACAACTCAAATTTGACAGGCCAACCGGTGTTTACCCGTATAGACGATATAATAGACTTTGACTGGGGTCTAGAGTCTCCGGATGATCGGCTGGAAGTAGATAACTTCTCAATCAGGTGGACCGCCGATTTAGAAGTGCCATTTACCGAGACCTATACCTTTATTACCAGTATTTTTTTATCAGATGGCATCCGATTGTGGATAGATGGACGACTGCTTATCGACCACTGGGATGGACAGGAGCCCTGGGAAAGAAAAGCTACTATCGACCTTTTTGCTGGGCCGGTATCCCTTCTGGTGGAGTACTTTGACGCCGGCCACCGGGCAACGGCACATTTAAGCTGGGAAAGTCCATCCATACCACGACAAATTATCCCCATAGGTGTATTCTCACTTCCAATAAGGGCCGCAGGTGCAAACCCAGCTAATGGCGTCATAGGAGTCAAACAGACACCTACGCTTCGATGGACTGCGGCAGATGATGCTGCTCAGCACGATGTGTACTTCGGCACTGATTATGACGCTGTGGCCAATGCTGGTACAACAACTTCTGATATCTATCGCGGCCGGCAGGAACTCGAAAATACCAAATATATCCCCACCGAAGCTCCTCTTCAGTGGGGCCAGACTTACTACTGGCGAATCGATGAGATCTTAGCTGATGGCGTGACGATAAATAAAGGCCACATCTGGAGCTTTACGGTAGCTGACTATGTCGTGGTGGAGGACTTTGAAGACTATAATGATGTCAATAACCGGATATACGATACGTGGGTAGATTACTTCGTGAATAATACCGGCATGACTGTGGGCCACTTTGATCCTCCGTTTGCCGAACGGATTATAGTTCACAATGGCTCTCAATCCATGTACATGCGTTACGACAACGATGGTACGGTGAACGAGGGTACCGACTATGAACAGAGCGGTACACTGTTTTATTCTGAAGTCGAACGAGAGTGGGCCGATACCCAGGATTGGACCAGAGACGGTGTTAACTCTTTAACGCTGTGGTTCAGAGGCATACCAGCATCTGTTGGTAGCTTCACCGCTGGGCCACTGGTTTACACAATGACCGCTGACGGTGCGGATATATGGGATACGTCTGACCAGTTCCACTATGCCTACAAGCAGCTCTCTGGCGAGGGAAGCATAACGGCGAAGGTAGTCAGCGTTAGTAACACCGACCCCTGGGCCAAGGCTGGAGTGATGATTCGCCAGACAATGGAAACCGGCTCCACGCATGCTACAATGGTCGTCACGCCTGAGAATGGAGTTTCCTTCCAGCGTCGGCCGCTCACAAATGCTGGTAGTGAGGAAACCACGATAGATGAGATCACCGCTCCACAATGGGTCAGAATAAGCCGCAGCGGTAACACCTTTACTGGACAGTATTCAGCTAACGGAAGTAATTGGACAATGCTGGACTCTGTGGATTTGCCTATGCTTGCGGATGTCTATATAGGCTTATGCTTGACCAGTCATAACGTCGATGAAACGTGCACAGCCGAATTTTCAAATGTTAGCACAAGCACTTCGGTCACAGGCAATTGGCAATCGCAGGATATCGGTATAGAAAGCAATATTGCCGAGCAGCTTTACGTAGTATTGCAGGATAGCGCCGGTAATAGTGCAGTAGTCAAACATCCTGACCCTGCTGCAACAACCATAGGCACGTGGACAGAGTGGAATATACCGCTGACAGAATTTACCGGTGTAAATTTGCAGGCTGTCACGAAGATGTCCATAGGTGTCGGCGACAGAGCTAATACGCAACCAGGTAGTGCGGGTGATCTGTACATTGATGATATTGGATTAGAACTTCCATAGACTTAAGACAGGCTTTGACTTGTCTTAAGGCCTGTGCAGTGGACCTTGATTATTGGGGGCCTATACAAAAGTTTTAAGTTTATAGTTTTAAGCTTAGGATCACTTTGGTATAGGCCCCTATCGTTTTTGCACGAATATTGTATTATCTGAAATTTGGGGACACCTCCCTTTCATTGAGGTTCTTTCGAGTCTCGCATAGCATTCTCGGTGAACTCTGTGGCCTCCTTCGACTCCGCTCTGGACGCATCTGTGGCCAGATAAAATCTGCCGTGATGGACTGGGCCATGCATGACGGCAAACAGCAGGGGGCTTCGATCCTCTCACGAAGGCGGATTGACAGGAATTTCATAGTAAATTACAATGCTCATCTATGCAAATATTATTAACAAATGATGATGGTATTTTCGCACCTGGCCTAGCTGCCATTTACAAAGAGCTGGTTAAGCTCGGCGATGTAACTGTAGTAGCGCCGGCTGACAGCCGCTCAGGTGCAAGCCACAGTGTTACTTTCTCTCGGCCATTACTTTGCAATAAAGTTGATATCAACGGCCAATTCAAAGGCTTCAGCGTCCAGGGTTCTCCCGCCGATTGTGTTAAACTCGCAGTAATGCAACTACATAAGGGGCCAATAGATTTGCTCGTTGCAGGCATAAACAAGGGGGCAAATGCAGGAATAAATGTTTACTACTCCGGCACCGTTGCCGCCGCTATGGAAGGTGCGTTCTTAAACATCCCGGCTGTTGCGATGAGCCTTGCCGCTGAGGAGCAGATGGATTTCGAAAAGGCTGCAAGATATTGTGCAAAAATCTTGAAAAAGCTTATGCCGGTCAAAAAAGGCGATGTGATAAATATCAATATACCACTATTGTCAAAAGGTGAACCGAAAGGAGTAAGAGTTGTACCTCAATCAAGTAAAGGTTTCGATGAGTACTATATCCCTCAGAAAAACGAACAAGGTCAAACCGTTTTTCAGTTAGCCGGCGGCCCACACCGACTCGAAAGCACCCCCGCCGACGCAACATCATTGGCTGAGGGCTTCATAACCGTAACGCCATTGGTTCCGGATATGACAAATCATCAGAAAATACGCCGCCTGCAGCAGCAGATAAAATGGTAAATTTTTCACTTCTGTAAGTAATTCTCTTGACGATTCTTCTGATTTATGCTATTTCTAACGTTATATCAAACGTGTGATATGCACTTATTGGCCGATTTTAGTCCTTCAAAGGCTATGAGACAGGTAACAGTCAAAGATATTGCTAATAAATTGAGTCTACACTATACGACGGTTTCAAAAGCGCTTAGTAACCATCCGGATATAAGTGTTGCGACAAAGCACCGCGTGCTTTCAGTAGCGAAGGAACTGGATTACCATCCGAACTCAATAGCCAAGAATCTGAAGAAGCAGGAGACTTCTACGCTTGGTGTCATTGTGCCTTCAATCAAAAATGATTTCTTTTCCACGGTTATCAGCGGTATTGAAGAAGTAGCATACGGACGGGGATTTAATACGGTCGTATGCCAATCCAACGAGAATTCCAGCCGGGAAGCTATTCATGTCCGTACCCTGATTTCTAACAGGGTTGCCGGTGTACTGGTCTCCGTAGCTCAGACGACAAAATCCGGCGCACATTTCACTGCTTTTCAGAAACAGGGAGTCCCTCTGGTTTTCTTTGACCGGGTTTGTGAAGACATCGAGGCCGACAAGGTGGTTGTGGACGACTATGATGGGGCGACGAAAGCCGTTCGGCATCTAATACAATCCGGATACAGGAGCATTGCTCATTTAGCCGGTCCCCAAAATACCTCTATAGGCAGAGACCGCTGCAGAGGATATATGGATGAACTCAAAAAAAATGGGATTCCTATCGACCATGAAATGATTACTTACGGCGGTTTGGAAGAGGATAATGGGACTGCAGCTTTGCGCGAATTGTTATCACGCAGCCGAATACCTATGGCGATTTTCGCCGTGAACGACCCGGTGGCGCTTGGTGCATACAAGGAAATCAAACGTAAGGGGCTAAGGATTCCACAAGATGTTGCTTTAGTCGGCTTTGGTAATATTACATTATCGTCTTACCTTGATCCGCCGCTCACCACGGTCTCACAGTTTCCATACGAGCTTGGTAAAGCTGCAGCAGATATGCTTTTGAGACGCATCGAGAATCCGGAATGTGAAATGGCTCCGACAACGGAGGTGATTAGAACTGAACTTATATTGAGAAAATCAGCATAGTTTACCCGAACGATATATCTTCGGGCGCGCTATGGGACGTATCTAATAGCATAGAACTATGACACTTATTGATAAATATAAATTATGGCTAAGGAAGTTAATGAGGAACAGCGATTTTTTAGATAGGAGGACGAAAATGACAAAGAAGGCCTTTACGCTGATTGAGTTGTTAGTGGTAATCGCAATCATTGCCATTTTAATGGCGATTCTGATGCCGGCTTTAAGAGCAGCCAAAGACCAGGCCCGTCGTATCCACTGTGTTGCCAATGTGAAGACCCTCGCGTTAGGATGGTTTATGTACAAAGATGAATACGATGATAAATTAGTCAGGGGCCACACCGGAACTACATGGCAATCAGACGACTGGGCACATAGTGCGGAGAGCCGTCAAACTCTTGAGCAGAAGCTGCAAGCTATAAGAACAGGTGCACTTTTTCCCTTTGTCGGCAAGACTGTAGAAGTATACCGATGCCCGGCTGATCAAAGATTAAAGAATCCCACCCAGTTTTGCTATCGAAGCTTTTCCATAGCCAACGGTGCAAATGGGGAGACAGGCTACCCTTATCCTCCGCGTGATCATGTACCAGCCAAGAAATATTCTGATATAAGACGTCCTGCTACCAAATACGTATTCGTAGAAGACATCGATCCCAGAGGAGACAATGTCGGTTCCTGGCAGATGCGATTTAATCCACCAAGCTTCACCGACCCTGTGGCAATGTGGCACAATGAGCAGACCACTCTGGGTTTTGCCGATGGCCATTCGGAAATGCACAGATGGCATGACAGGAGTTTCATTGACTGGTGCCACCAGGCCATGTATAGCACTTCAGGTAATTTCCAGTTTGATAAAGACCCTGAGCCCGGTGAAACAGAAGACATTGGCTTTTTGGCCAGGGGATTTCCATGTAAATCCCATCAATAATTAAGCACGGTAAAAGGACATGCTTAACATCTTCGAACAGCCGTGGACGCTAACAGTTGTAGCGGTTCTCGTCTTGTTTGGTTTGTTTCAATTCCGAAGTATCTTCCTGGAGAAGCGCCACTGGTGGCAATTGCTGCTGCCGGTTTTTCTAACTGCATTTGCTTTCGGATTGGATTTTTTTGTTAAGACTGATTTGGAAAAAATCAGAGCCGTCGTTAAAACCGGCATTAAAGCCGTCGAGCAGGAAAATTGTGATGCCATCGAAAAGATTATTGCCGATAACTATAGCGACTCTCACCACGATACCAAAGCAAGTTTGATGGCTCATTGCCGAACGGAGCTGGCGCGCTCTCCGGTGGAGAAAAATAAAAAGGTGAGCCTGCTTATAGAAGTTTCACCGCCGCAAGCCACCGCTGACCTTACAGCTTGGATAAAATTTGACACAGCCAGTTACATCGCGCAGACTTATAAACAACTGTTTTTGATAGAAGTAAAACTCTACTTTCAAAAACAGCCTGACAAAAGATGGCTAATCAATCGAGTTGAGCTAATCGAGGTCGACAAACAGCCGGTGAGCTGGCGACAGGTTAGATAAGGTAGTCAGCTTTATAGCAGGTCAGTAACACAAAGAAATCAATCCTTTTAAGATTATTTTTTGAGGTAAATTTTTAAAAAACCGCTGTTTTTGCGGAAAATTTGATGGTGACTTTATGGCGAATCGTTGTTTTTGAGCTATAAATGTGGTTTTTCGAGGGTGCAATTGGACACTTGGTGAGGTGAGAATTTCGCCAAAAAACGATATAAGTGCTTAAGAGATAACAGCATAAGCGCAAAAGCGGGAAATTGCAAAAATGAGCGTTTTTTTGCACTTTTTGAGCAGAAATGTGCACGTTTTGATCAAAAATTATCAACTTTTTAGCACTTTTTAGCCAATTTTGAACACCCTTCAATTTCAGCCCAAAAACGAGGGTCGAAAAGTCAAGAGGAAATCGGCGAATTTTTCCAAAAAAGTTCGCCGCGTCGTTCGTAACTCGTATCTCGTTAATAATAAATGTTTGTTTATGTTTTCTGTCTTCCGTATTCTGTCCGTTCGTCTTCACTCAGAGCCTGCCCTGAACATAGTTGAAGGGATAAACTGCGCCGAGGGAT
>Ga0315549_1005680_pt1 | contig 10059 bp, 8 predicted proteins | sample SalMarSW160200MG_FD_203101 | JGI IMG/M metagenome (GOLD analysis project Ga0315549, IMG submission 203101) | Salt marsh sediment microbial communities from the Plum Island Ecosystem LTER, Massachusetts, United States - Salt Marsh Sediment SW1601-200 ... | reverse complement strand
GCAGGCGATCCTCAGCCAAGCGATGGTTTCTTGTGTGCTGTACGATACATTATACAACCTTTCGAGGTTCCTGGCAACCCTATGCGAGCCATCATCTTGTCTTCGACTTCGCCCTCAGCTACAATACTGATGGCATCCTCGTGACAACAGAATCCGCAGCAGCAGGGACCTAGGTATGCGACTTGGATTCCCCGTCAAGGTTCTGGGGCAATCGGGACTCAAGTCCCACGACAGCAGACGCTGGCAGAACCAACCGCATCTCAGCGTTAGCCTCGCCTACCTGCGTGACGTCTTCGTGTATCTCAACAGGCAGGATATCCGTATGTATCGCATGGCTTCCGACCTGGCCCCCTATGTGACCCACCCCGACATGCCCCAGTTCCATCACCAGATCGAGGACTGCCCGGGAGAGTTGGCGGTGTTGGGCAGGATGGCGGATGACCTCCGCCTGCGCCTCTCCTTCCACCTTCCACTCGTCAGCATCTTGAACGCCGAGGACGAGAGGGTCGCTGCGCAGGCCGCGCGACAGGCCGAGGCGCACGCCAGCATCCTGGATCGTTTGGGCCTTGGTGCAGAGGCGGTGGCAGTGACCCACGTGGGAGGGGTCTATGGAGACAAAGATGCGGCCCTGGCGCGGTTCGTGGAGCGCTACGAAAGCCTTCCCGCTTCGGTGCGACGGCGATTGGCCCTCGAGAACGATGACAAACGGTTCTCGGTGGCCGACATTTCGTGGGTGAACAAGCAAACTGGCATACCCTTGGTATTCGACCACCTTCACCACTTGAATCACAACCCATAGGGAATGGGAGTCAGGGAAGCCCTGGAGACGTGCCTCCAAAGCTGGCCGCCTGACGTCACACCCAAGGTCCACTTCAGCTCGCCGCGCACGGCCATGCGTCTTTTCGAGCGCAAGAGCTCGCGTGGTAGGAGTGCGAACCGCCAACTGCGCGCGCCTCGCCCCCACCACCACGCTGACTTCGTCGACCCTTTCCAATTTTCCGATTTCGTCCAGGAGGCCCGAAGACACGCTCTGCCGGACTTTGATGTGATGTTGGAGGCCAAGGCCAAAGACCTGGCCCTGCTCCATCTTCGCGAGCAGCTTGCTCGCTTTGCTCCCCACGCCACAGCGGAGTAACGACATGAACGAGCCGACGGAAGACCGTCCTGCCCACTCCAGTCGCGTGCTGGTTGCAGTGATGAACAACGAGCGAGATTTCCACATCGCGCGCGACCAGGGGTGGTACCGCATACCCTATCAGCGGGCACCAGCGCGTGTGGGCGCGGACTACCTGGCCTTCTATCACACCAAGGCCTTCTCCGAGGAGCGCTGGGCGGTCAACTACTATGCACCCGTCAGACGCTACCGTGTGATTACCAGGCGGAGTCTGCTGCCCAGCCAGCCGGACCATCCCCGGGCAGACGCTCTCTACTACAAGATCGAGATCGGAGCGCTGCGCCGCCTGCCGCGACCGATTCCGAGCCTCCGTTTGCGGCGGATCACCTTCATCCCCACCACTCTGGAGCGGCTGCTCGAGGCGCAGGAGATCAATGACCTGTGGTGCGGCGGGCCGGACGAAGAGCGACTGTGGCAGATCTTCAAGGACAACGGGATCAGCGCCGAACGCCGCTACCCTCTTAGGGAAGACGGAGAAGGGTACACGGTAGACTTCGCCATACTGTGCAGGCAGGGCAAGATCGCCATCTGTCTAGACGGCGAACCCGTGGTGGAGAACGTCCGTGTCGTGCGAGAGGACCAAAGGATAGATGAGTATGAGCTGGCGGCCCAGGGCTGGACCGTCCTTCGCCTGGACACTCGAAATCCCACCCGGTCGCCCGCCGTGTGCCTCGCGAAGGTTCTGGAAGCCACCAAGCGCCGGGGAGGCGTGCTCCCCGCTGAGTACGATCTAGAGGAATGATCGACCACCACAGAAGGAGCGTCCACAATGGCGAATGCGGTGCTGGCGGCGGGACCCGGCGAGACTCTCGGCGGCCTGATGGAGATGTGCCACGCCACTCGATCGCTTCTCGAGGTCGAGATGGGACTCTCTGGAAATTCACGCTCCAGCATCCTTCATGCTCTTCTTGCAGCTTGGAGCGTTTTCTACTTGACAAGTGCTCCAAACCGCACTATAATCAGGAATTAGGTAGAGGACGGAGATCATGAAGTGACGTTGTCTCGGACACTAAGCATCGCCAGAGTCTTTCATCCGCGCGGAGACCGAGAGCGCACGCGCTGGGTATCATAATCGAGGCAGGTCCAGAGATGGTCGCTGCCTCGATCTGTATGTACAGGCGGCACAGAGATCAAACAAAGAAGGAGGTAGACAATGGCAGCAGTACCCTCGGATCTCGATATTGCCCAAGCGGCGAAGCTGAAGCCCATACTGGAGATCGCCGGCATTCTGGGCCTCACCGAGGACGATCTGGATCTCTTTGGCAAGTACAAAGCCAAGATTCATCTGGACGTCCTGGAAAGGTTCAAGGGCAAGCCCAACGGCAAGTACATTGATGTCACAGCCATCACCCCGACACCCCTGGGTGAGGGAAAGACCGTGACCACCATCGGACTGAGCCAGGGCCTGAACTACATCAAGAAGAAGGTGCTCACCGTCATCCGGCAGCCCTCTCAAGGCCCCACGTTCGGCATCAAGGGCGGGGCGGCCGGCGGCGGGTACTCACAGATCGTGCCTATGGAGGACTTCAACCTCCATCTGACGGGCGACATACATGCGGTGGGTGCAGCCCACAATCTCCTGGCCGCGGCCATAGATGCCCGCATCATGCACGAAGACAGACTGAGCGACGAGCAACTGGCGGACATGGGCCTCAAGAGGCTGGACATCGACCCCTACAGCATCACCTGGAACCGGGTCGTGGACGTCAACGATCGCGCGCTGCGAAACGTGATCGTGGGCCTGGGAACCAAGTGGGATGGTCGTCCCCGCGAGTCGGGCTTCGACATCACTGTCGCCTCAGAGGTCATGGCTATCTTGGCCCTGACCACCGACTTGCAAGACCTCCGAAAACGCCTGGGCAGGATTGTCATCGGCACAGACAAGAAGAGAAACCCTGTGACTGCGGAAGACTTGGGTGTGGCTGGTGCGATGACGGTGCTCATGAAGGAAGCCCTCATGCCCAACCTGATGCAGACTCTGGAGAACAGCCCTGCTATCGTGCACGCTGGGCCGTTCGCCAACATCGCCCATGGCAACTCCTCCATCATCGCCGACAAGATCGGCCTCAAGATGGTCTCAGATGGCTACTTGGTCACTGAGTCTGGCTTTGGCGCCGACTGCGGGATGGAGAAGTTCTTCGACGTCAAATGCCGATATAGCGGTCTGATACCCAACTGCGTGGTTATGGCGGCCACCATCAGGGCGCTCAAGATGCACGGAGGCGGACCGAAGGTAGTGGCAGGGAAGCCGCTCGATGCCGCGTACCAGCGAGAGAATCTCGAACTGCTGGAGAAGGGTCTGGACAACCTGAAGGCCAACATCAGAATCGCCAGACAGTACGGGGTCCCGGTGGTTGTGGCCGTCAATCGCTTCACAGCGGATACCGACGCCGAGGTGGAGTTGGTGAGGAAGGCGGCCCTCGACGCAGGAGCGGATGACTCTGTGGAGAGCAACGTCTGGGCCAAGGGTGGCGAAGGTGGCGCGGCCCTGGCAGAAGCAGTGGTCAAGGCCTGCGAGAAGCCCAGCGACTTCAAGTTCCTCTATCCCTTGGATATCCCCATCAAGGACAAGATAGAGGCCATCGCCACCAAGGTGTACGGAGCAGATGGGGTAGACTACACCTCTCAAGCAGAGGCGAAGGTCAGGCTCTACACCAGGCTTGGCTACGACAAACTACCGCTGAACATGGCCAAGACTCACCTCTCGCTCTCGCATAACCCGGCGTGGAAGGGTGTGCCCAAGGATTACATCCTCCCCATCAGTGACATCAGAGCGTCGGTAGGCGCGGGCTTCCTCTACCCGCTCCTCGGTGAGATGCGCACGATGCCCGGCCTTCCATCCCGCCCTGTCTTCTTTGACGTGGACATCGACGAGGCGGGCAGGACCGTCGGTCTCTTCTAGGCAGGCCGCGCCATCGTGTCAGAGCATGATGGCGTTACCGTACACGATTGATACCGATCACTTCAGGGGCGGACCGTCCCAGGCCGGTTCGCCCCCACGCTGGTGCTTGGGGGTCAGGTATCCCGTTGCACAGTTGAGCAGCCTTTGCTACTATTGTGAATAGGAGCCGAGTAGTCAACTTTACAGGAGGTGAAGGAAAGTGGCAGTGTCAACCTTGTCAGTGCCCTTGATGTACGCCGATCACCACGTTACGGCAGTGCGGGACGCTCTTGGCGCCTTGCCGGGCGTTCAGGACGTTCAAGCCAGCGCTGCCTTCAAGGAAGTAGTCATCACGCACACCAAGGAACTGACGAAGAAGGCTTTGACCGAGGCCCTGGAGAAGTCGGGCTACCCCGTAGGGCAGCAAGGGCTGAGCGAGGAAGAGCCGTCCCACCTGGGTGACCCAGCCTGGTATGGCTGCGCCCCCCGCTCTATCAAGACCAATCCGGCGGATGTCGAGATGTCCGGCGACTTCCGAATGTACTAGAGTCGAAAGACACGAATCCATGCTTCGCCCAACCATTCAGAGACCACGTACGAGAGGAGACTCAGTGAGAGGAGAGCCAAATGGCAAAAAGCGATAGGACCGTTAGTCCCACAGCGAAAATTATGTTGGAAAAAGCTGCGGAAATGGGCGTTTCCACGGCCTTCGACCGTGTAGACGAGATGAAGCCCTGCCCCATCGGGTCCAAGGGGATGTGCTGCAAGAACTGTGCTATGGGGCCGTGCCGACTCACCAAAGACGGGCAGGTTGGCATCTGCGGGGCCACCCTTGAGACAGTGGCGGCCAGAAACCTGGTGCGCTCCATCGCGGCCGGAGCTGCGGCCCACTCGGATCATGGGCGCGATCTGGCGTTCGTCCTGCACGGTGTGGCCACTGGCGAAGCTCCAGGGTACCAGATCAGGGATGAGTTCAAGCTCAGAGAGGTCGCTCGTGATCTGAAAGTCGAGGTGGAGGGCCGCACCAAGGAAGACATAGCCCTGGATTTGGCCGAGAAGGTCTTGGCGCAGTTCGGGCAGCAATCGGGGGAACTCGCTCTCGTGGCTCGGGCCCCCAAGAAGCGGCAGGAGGTCTGGCACAAAGCAGGCGTCACACCGAGAGGCATCGATCGCGAAATAGTGGAAATCATGCATCGCACGCACATCGGCAACGACCAGGATGCAGAACACATCCTCGACCAAGGCTTGCGTGCCGCCCTCGGCGATGGTTGGGGAGGTTCGATGCTGGCCACGGAGGTTTCCGATATCCTGTTCGGTACCCCCAGCCCCCTGGTCACTGAGATAAGTCTAGGCGTGCTAAGTGAAGACGAAGTCAATATAGTCATACACGGCCACGAACCTACTCTTTCCGAGATGATCGTGGACGCGGTTTCCGACCCCGAGATGATCGAGTACGCAAAATCCAAGGGGGCAAAGGGCATCACTCTGGCGGGCATGTGCTGCACCTCTAACGAGACGTTGATGCGGCAGGGTGTGCCTTCCGCCGGCAACTTCCTGGACCAGGAACTGGCAATACTCACCGGCGCTGTGGAGGCCATGGTGGTGGATATCCAGTGCATCATGCAGGGGTTGGTGGCAGTGGCAGAGGGCTTTCACACCGAAGTAATAACTACCTCGCCCAAGGTGATGATTACTGGTGCCACCCACATGGAATTCGACGAGCACCGCGCTCCTGAGATCGCCAGAGAGATCGTCAAGGCCGCCATTGACAACTTCCCTAATCGGGGCCCGATCTTCATCCCCAGCGCAACAGAAGACCTGGTCCCAGGTTTCTCTCACGAATACATCCGCTACGCTCTTGGTGGCTACTACCGTGGGTCCCTGCGACCCCTAAACGACGCCATCATGTCCGGACGTTTGCGGGGCGTGGCTGGCGTGGTGGGCTGCAACAACCCCCGAGTGACTCACGACGAGGCCCATAGCCGCATAGTGAAGGAGTTCTTGAAGAACGACGTACTGGTGGTGCAGACCGGATGTGGCGCGCTATGCAACGCCAAACTCGGGCTGCTCCTTGGCGAGGCCCTCGAATACGCTGGTCCCGGCTTGCGAGAGATCTGCGAGACGGTGGGCATTCCGCCGGTCTTGCACATGGGTTCCTGCGTGGACAATGGGCGTATCTTGACCGTCCTGGCGGAGATGGCCACTGAGGGCGGCCTGGGCGACGACATCTCCGATATCCCCGGCGTTGGCCTCGCTCCGGAGTGGATGAGCGAGAAGGCGCTCTCCATCGCTACCTACTTCGTGGCCTCGGGAGTGTACACCATCATGGGCGTCAAGTCCCCGGTAGAGGGCAGCGAGGCGGTGACAGACATCATTGGCCGTGGCTGGGAGGAGAAAATTGGTGGCAAGCTAGAGTTCGAGCCTGACATAGACAAGACCATACAGAAATCGCTGGACCACATCGACAAGAAACGTGCGGCCCTGGGCCTGCCCGAGTATGATCCGGCGCGGTTCGGACGGAGTGGAGATCGTCGTTTCAACGCGTGGCTGAAGGCCCGAGAAGCGGGCGCGGAGGTCAGCCCGTACAGCATGGCCGGCGTGACCGTGGAAGAGGCCTAAGGAGGATAGGAAGCAATGTCAAGGTACATAGCCACTGCCGCTATTCGCGGCGCCAACAACATCGTCAACGAAGCCGAACAACTCTTGCAGAAGACCCTGGCGGAGAAGGGGCCGGACACACCGGTACAGTTCCCCAATACTGCATACTATCTGCCGGTGATCGACGGATTCACGGGAATCGAGGTGTCAAAGCTAGGGGATCTCCCTCCGGTGCTTGAGCACGCCAGGAAGCTGCTGCACCCAGTGCCCAGGGGCAACTTGTGGACGCCGTACTTGGGTGAAGCACTGGACTCCGGCATGGCCACGCTTTTCGCAGAGGAAGCGATCATGGGCATCAAGTACGCCCTTGGCGAGCAGCCAGAGAAGTTAGATGGCTATCCCGGATTGGCGACCGCGGGCGGACAGGGATTCTGCAATGGTCCCATTGACGACGTCCAGCTGCGCGCGTGGGGCATCCAGTTGGTCGACGGGCGCATGCCCGGGTTCTGTGCTCTGATCGGTTGCGCTAAGTCCAACGAAGTGGCGGTGCAGCTCGTGCGCGAGCTACAGCGTCGCAATATCCTCGTCTTCCTCAGCGGCAACGTGAATGGGCGGAGCATCATTCACCAACTGCTGGAAGAAGGCGTAGAGATGGGATACGATACCTATATCATCCCCTTCGGCACGGACACCATCAGCACCATCTATCCCTTGGGCTTCGCCACGCGCTCAGGGCTCACCTTTGGAGGACTGAAGCCGGGCCAGGCCAGGAAGAATCTGGTCTACAACAAGTTCCGAGTCTTTGCTTTCGCCTTAGCCCTCGGAGAGATCGACGACCTCAAGTATGCGACGGCCGCTGGGGCCATCAGCTACGGTTTTCCCGCCATCGCGGACACCGTGATACCTGAAGTGCTGCCCACGGGCATAACCCAGTTCGAGCACGTCGTTTCCATGCCTTTCGACGACATCGAAGGAAAGAACGACCTGGAGCGCGCCGAGAAGCTTATCCAGAAGTGCATCGAGGTGCGTGGCGTCAAGGTCACGATCGCTGAGATCCCCATTCCCGTCCCCTACGGTTCGGCTTTCGAGGGCGAGCGCGTCCGCAAGGCCGACATGCGCGTGGAGTTCGGTGGAAAGAAAGCGCGAGCCTTCGAATACCTGCGTATGAGGGACCCAGATGAGATCGAAGATGGCAAGATCGAGCTCATAGGGCCAGGTCTCGAGGAGGTGGAGGAAGGCGGCGCTATAGACTTGGGTCTCGTTGTCGAAGTCAGCGGCCGCAAGATGCAGAAGGATTTCGAGCCAGTCCTGGAGCGCCAATTCCACTACTTCCTCAATGCGGCTTCTGGTGTGCTGCACATCGGGCAGCGAGATATCACCTGGATCCGCATGAGCAAGACGGCAGCGCAAAAAGGCTTGACCCTGAAACACTTCGGCGATATTCTCTACGCGCGTTTCAAGGGTGATCCCTGGAACAGTATCGTGGACAAGGCGCAGGTCACACTCATTACCGACCCGGACGAGATGGACAAGTGGCTCGAGTTGGCTCGCGAGGCGTACAACGAACGCAACGTGCGGGTGGCAGGCCTGACCGACGATGCCGTCGACGAGTTCTATTCGTGCACGCTCTGTCAGTCTTTCGCGCCCAACCACGTGTGTGTCGTCTCGCCCCAGCGCCTTGGGCTCTGCGGAGCCTACAACTGGTTGGACTGCAAAGCGGCCTTTCAGATCAACCCCACCGGTCCCAATCAACCGATACCCAAGGGACAAGAGTTGGATCCCGATCTGGGGCGCTGGAGCGGGCCAGAGGAGTTCGTCTACAATCACTCAAACCAGACAGTTGAACACGTCAGCATGTATTCGATCATGACTGATCCCATGACCGCATGTGGGTGCTTCGAGTGCATGGTGCTCGTGATCCCTGAGGCCAATGGGGTGATGATCGTCTCCAGGGAGGACCCCAGCATGACACCGGCTGGCATGACTTTCTCCAGCATGGCAGGCATGTTTGGCGGGGGCCTCCAGACCCCGGGAGCGATGGGTGTCGGTAAGTACTACCTCACCAGCCCCAAGTTCGTCTCTGCAGATGGCGGCTTCAAGCGTGTTGTGTGGATGTCATCCTTCCTCAAGGACAGCATGCCTGAGGAGTTCAAGGCTGTGGCAGAGAGGGAAGGCATTCCGGATCTGATGGACCGCATCGCAGACGAGCGCAACGTGATCGAGGTTGACGAACTGATGGCCTGGCTTGAGGAACACGATCACCCGGCCTTGACGATGGAGCCCATCATGTAGCGTGCTGAGGGATGGTCCGCCAGCCATGCGGGCCATCCCTGGTGTTCCCCGCTAGAATCTGCCCGGTCCGTCCCGGCAGGACAACACGAACCTGGAAGGAGTAACAGTCATGGCTGTTGCTGTGGAAATTCCCAAGAAGAAGTGGGTAGGTCAGGTTAGAGAGGTCGTCCTCGGCGCAACAGAAACTGAGGGCGGCACCCGCAGTAAGACTGTGACCATCGGAGGTCAGAGAACCCTGCCCTTCCTGGACTTCGAAGCCCCGATGCCCAACCCCCCGCGCGTTGCCGTTGAGATCAAGGACCACAGACCCGCGGACTGGTCGCCCATCCTCTTGGAAGCATGGGGCGAGGCTGTGGATGACCCCGCGACATGGGCCAAGGCCGCAGAGCAACTCCAAGTGGACCTCCTGATCCTCAGCCTCAGCCTCACAGACGCCAGTGGGCAGGAGACGACGGCGCAGCAGGCGGCATCCTCCGTTCGGAAGGTGTTGGACGCCACCGGACTGCCTCTCGTCGTTTTCGGTCCCGGTCAGATGGACAAGGATATCGAGCTACTGGTCGCCGTGGCGGAAGAGGCAGCCGGTGAGCGCATCGGCCTGGGGGTGTGTGACGACAAGAACTACAAGACCATCGCAGCCGCGGCTCTGGCTCACGGACACTTGGTGGATGCTCGCACGGCGATGGATGTGAACCTGTCCAAGCAACTCAACATCCTCATCAGCGACGTGGGCCTTCCCCTGGATCGCGTCATCATGGATCCCACGACGGGAGCGCTCGGATACGGCATGGAGTACGGATACTCAGCCATGGAGCGCCTCAGACTGGCCGCCCTCCAGGGCGATTCCATGACCCAGCAACCGATGCTGGTGACCCCCGGAGAAGAAGCCTGGCGTGTGAAAGAGGCCAAGGTTGGCAAGGACGTACCCGAGGCCTGGGGCGACTGGGAGGAGCGGGGCATATCGTGGGAGACGTTGACCGCGACGACCCTCCTCCACTCGGCAGCGGACATCGTGGTACTGCGTCACCCAGAGTCGGTACGGCGCATCAAGAACATGATCAGCAAGCTATGGAACAAGGGAGAGTAACGGATGGCTCTGACTGGCCTAGAGATCTAC
>Ga0315549_1005679_pt1 | contig 10059 bp, 9 predicted proteins | sample SalMarSW160200MG_FD_203101 | JGI IMG/M metagenome (GOLD analysis project Ga0315549, IMG submission 203101) | Salt marsh sediment microbial communities from the Plum Island Ecosystem LTER, Massachusetts, United States - Salt Marsh Sediment SW1601-200 ... | reverse complement strand
CACGAACAGGTTAGTAGAACAGCATTGACATTATCTATTTTAGAGAAATATTCAGTAATTTCTTTTGCAGTTTTAGCATGTAGTTCAGTTGGAAAATGGTTTTTCATTTTTAGTCTTTTTCCTCGCCCCGCCTATAATCAATTTCTTGCTACCTATTAGGCAAAAACATATTGCAGCCAACGTTTTATAGTCGAAATTTAGCTTTTTACATTTTAATTATAAAAAATCTGTATTTCAATAAAGTATCAAACGTAATACTAAAAATTGAAGTTCACATCTATCCCACCTTTCAGGTAAAAAACGTATTTCGCTTTATATAAATTAAATAACCCTTTTTTTTGATTATTTCAAGAAATATTTACTTTTGTTCAGTAACTGATATATGGAGAATAAATATATGGAAGAAGTAAGAATTTTCAAAAAAGAACATGGCACTATCGCAGTCTCATTTAAATATGATAAATCTATAGTAGAAGCTATACATGCAATACCTACAAGAAGATGGGATCCAAAGAAAAAATTATGGTTTTTCCTGGACAAGCCGTATATTAAACAAAAAATCAAACATGTATTCACCGGACATAATATATTGAAGTTAATCCCTTCATCAATTCCAAAGAATATGAAATCTTATTAAAGGAGCTGCAAAGTTTAAAATATAGTAGAAAAACAATTAAAGCATATCTATATTACAATGAAAACTTTATTTCTTTCTGTAATAAATCAGTTTCCGAAATAAATCGACAGGATATTTTGGATTATTTGTCGCATCTTTCAACGCATCATAATTATAGTGTAGCCAGTTTAAATATCGCCATAAGTGCATTAAAATTCTTCTATGGTAAAATATTACATAAACCCTTTATAATAGAGAAAAAAAGGCCTAAAAAAGATAAACATCTTCCAAATGTACTTAATACTGAAGAAATTGTTCACCTATTGAACGCTTCAATAAATATAAAGCACCGGGTTATTCTTGCTCTTGTTTACTCAGGTGGACTTAGAGTTAGCTAGGTAACCAGATTAAAACCGGAAAAATGGCTATTCGAAGGTCAAAATCCCATAAAGCCTTTGAGTATTCGTACAGCAGAAAAGGTTTTTGAAAATGCCTGTAAAATTGCAGGTATTAAAAAAAAGGTCTCAATCCACTGCCTTCGTCATAGTTTTGCTACCCACCTGCTGGAAAATGGCACGGACATTCGTTATATTCAGGAGTTATTGGGGCATGCAAGTAGCAGAACTACTGAGATCTACACCCATGTTGCTAAAAGGGATTTTTTAAAAATTACAAGCCCGCTCGACAAAATTAATTCCCACATAATTTAATTAATAGAGCTTCTTGCAAAAATGTTATTTTTGCAAGAAGCTCCTAAAATGGAAATTGCTAAATTATTATGGTATAAAGAATAAGTATTTTACTAACTTAATATATTTTGAGTTTTGCAATTTCCTCAATATTTATATATAATCAAGAATTCATAAAACAACTGTTTTATTATTTTAAATGAGGTCTCATTCCATTAAACAAAAGTCGCCCCTTCTCTTAATACGGACAAAATGCCGCCGTAACAGGCTATCTCATCACTTTTGTATATTATAATATCACAAAATAAGTTATGTTTCAAAAAAATAATTATTCTTGAGGGCGTGATATGCCGTTGACTCATAGTAGAAATTATGAAGAAAGCAGCACCATTTACACTACATGTAAATCTAAGTGAAAATCGGCGCCTTAGAATATCAACATATTAATAGAGGATTTAACTAAAGAAGCTTGACAAGAATAAGCAGAAAACAATAAGCTAATATAAAAAATAGGAAAACAATGGACTTTTATTCCTACTTGCCTTACATATGGCTCATCCTGGGCTTGATTTTTATCGGTCTTGAGTTTTTTATACCCGGTTTTGTGATTTTTTTCTTTGGGGCGGGAGCCGTCATCATGGCTGTCCTTACAGGACTCATTCCAGGCTTATCTGTTCATATCCCCCTACAAATCATTATCTGGCTTGCCACAAGCATCATGACACTGGGATTTTTTAGAAGATTTTTCCGCAACACATTCCGCGGAAAATTAATAGAAACAGAAGATGAAGAAGAATTTCGGGGAAAGCTGGCCACCGTTGTTGAACCGGTGAGCGAAAACCACCCGGGACGCGTAACCTTTCAGGGTACTACCTGGAAGGCTGTTACCTTCGACCAACCGGCACAGCCGGGAGATACGGTTGAAATAATGAAAAAAGAAAATCTCACCCTCATCGTTTCCAAACGAGAGTGAGCAATGAATATACCGCCTTTAAAAATCGGCGAGTATTTAAAAACTGAAAGGAGCGTATATGGAACAGACCTTGCTGGGCGCGCTTGTCGCTGCCCTGACTTTGGGTATAACTGCATTTATCTTTTCAAAGATCATCTATATAGTGCCTGAAAAATCAGCCTACATCGTTGAGCAGTTCGGGAAATATCATAAAACACTGGAGGCGGGATTCCATATTGTAATTCCGCTCATTCAGCGCATTGCTTACAAACATACCCTCAAGGAGCAGGTTATCGATGTTTCCCCCCAGCTCTGCATCACCAATGATAATGTTCAGGTGGAGGTGGACGGAATTCTCTATTTGATGGTTGTGGACGCTTATAAAGCCAGCTATGGAATTGAAAACTACAGGTTTGCCACCAGCCAGCTGGCCCAGACAACAATGCGCTCGGCCATGGGCAAAATCGAGCTTGACCGCAGTTTTTCGGAAAGGGATACACTCAACAGTTCAATCGTGGAGGCCGTTGATGAGGCTTCGGATCCTTGGGGAATAAAGGTAACGAGATATGAGATACGGGATATCACTCCATCCTTAACCGTACAGGAAGCTATGGAAAAACAGGTACGCGCCGAACGCGAAAAACGAGCGGAAATTCTGATAAGCGAGGGAGAAAAAGAATCCGTTATAAATATTTCCAAAGGTCAGAGACAGGAGGCCATAAATTTAAGCAAAGGCGAGCGCCAGAAACGTGTAAACGAATCCGCAGGCAGAGCCAGAGCCATAGAATTGGTAGCTGAAGCTACTTCTACGGGAATCACCGAAATCGCAAAATCCATACAGCGTCCAAAGGGCGGTGCGGCTGTTTCCATGCGTATTGCGGAACAGTTTATCAATGAGTTCGGCACAATCATCGAGAATGCCACAACCTCTATTTTACCGGCCGATATTGCCCAGCTTAAAGCATTCCTGCGCTCTTTGATTATGGGCAGCTCCGATCAGAAATCAACAAAGCCCGCTGTCGTAAGGAATGCGGACGTCCAAATCAAGAAAAAAGGCAGGGAGGAATAGCCATGTTATTTGATGCATTCGCAATTTTTATCAGTTCGTTCTTAGGAGCGATTGTGCTCATCGCATTAATGAGAAGCATTCGCATCGTACCCAACCAGACCGCCCTGGTAATAGAACGCCTGGGTAAATATTCAAAAACTCTGGGCGCAGGATTCCATATTCTTGTACCTTTTATCGATAGAGAAAGATATAAGCATAACCTTAAAGAGCGCGCTATTGACGTACCGGCTCAGCGCTGTATTACCAAGGATAACGTACGTGTGGAAGTAAACGGGGTCTTGTACTTTAAAGTAGTAGATCCCAGGAAAGCCAGTTACGGAATTGAAAACTTCCAGGTCGGAGCAATCCAGCTGGCACAGACCACAATGCGCTCTGTAATAGGCAAGATAGATCTGGATACAACCTTTGAAGAACGCGACACAATAAATGCCCAGGTTGTAAAAAGCGTGGATGAAGCTTCGGATCCCTGGGGGGTTAAGGTAACACGCTACGAGATTCAAAACATCACCGTGCCCAAAGATATCCTGCATGTCATGGAAGTGCAGATGGAATCGGAACGTATAAAGCGTGCTAAGATTGCCGAGAGTGAGGGCAAGATGCAGGCCCAGATAAATAAGTCCTCAGGTGTTATGAGTGAGCGTATCAACAGGAGTGAGGGTGAAAAGGAGCGGTTTATTAATGAAGCGGAAGGAAAAGCCAAAGAAATCCTGGCAATCTCCCATGCCACTGCCTATGGCATAGAGAAGGTGGCTGATGCCATAACAAAGCAAGGTGGTGAAGATGCTGTAACATTACGGATTGCAGAAGGTTATATTGCCGAGCTTAAAAAACTGGCAAAAAAGAGCACTCAACTCATTTTACCTTTAGACCTCTCCGATTTAGGCTCAATCATGGATGTAATAAAAAATATGCTTAAGGGAGATGTACTTAGCAAATAACAAACTTATTCTATACCTCTATCAATGAGTTCCCATAGACGGTCGGTTAAAATCACCACACTTGAGACAAAACCAATAATAATTCCAAGTTTTAAAAGTGTTTCCTCTGTTTTTGTCCAGCCGTTTTTATCCACAAAGATAACCGCACCGGGTCCCACTTCCTGAGTCATAGACAGTTTTTGTTTAGAACCGTCACGAAACAAAAGATAAACTCCGTTGGGATCACCAGTTTCCGAAATTCCGCCTGAAGCCAATAAATAGTCGGAAACCGTATAACCGGAAAGATAAGTCTTCTCGCCCGAGCTGTTTACCTCTCCGGCCACAAAGACCTTGAGTATGATCATAGGAATAACCAGATGATCTCCCGGCTGCAGGGCCAGATCGAAGGACGGATCTCTGGTTCTCCACAGCTTTTCCACGTCAATAGGGATCTTTTCATCCTGAGTTTTTCGGATTATATAACTGTCTTTACCTTTGGCAAAGGGTGTGGGTCCTCCCAAATTATCCAGCAGGGTGAGTATGGTAATCCCCGGGAAATAGGGGATGTTTACTAAAATCGGCTTTACCATAATATTTATGGGCTCACCCTCTTTGATGGGCAGACCGAACAAGGCGCCTTCGGCCATAATCATTTCGCTGCTTTCGTAAGACGAATGGATGGATATTAGATCTCCATGGCTTAAGACAACTGATTGAGCCTGATTGATATTTACGGTCTCGATTTCATACTTACCCTCTTCGGCCACACGCAGCAGCTCGATTTTGGATACCAGGGCATTGGGCAGGGGTCCGCCTGCGTAATCTATCAGATCTTGCAGTGTTTCTCCGGGCACTAACTCATAAAACCCGGCGTATGTCACTGCTCCTTTAAGATTGACTATTATCTCCGCATGCGGAATATAGAGCTTGTCCCCCCTCTTCAAATACGGGTTTTGGGACAGGTCCGCATTCACCACATATCGGGAAAGATCCAGTTTTATAGCCTCTTCACCTCTTAAAAGCTGAACCTGACGAAAACTGGCTCCCTTCTTTAATCCTCCGGCCAATACAATGGCGTCTGCTACACGATTAATGGGGATTACAGTTACAAAACCCGGTCTGTTTACTCCGCCGTAGACAAACACATCATAATGGGCGGGTACTTTGAGTACAATATCCACATACTGCAGAGGAACACGGGCGCGGATACCATTGACCACCTTCTTGCGCATTTCAGCAAAGGTCATTCCCTTTACGTCTATGATTCCGATGTAAGGTACATTTAATTTATAGGTATCCTCCAAAAAAAGGGGATAACTATAGTTCCGTTGAAAATCAACAATGATCTCCAATTTATACAGATCACCGGGAGTGCATTCATAATCAATAGGATTGAACAGATCCAACGGATTGATATCCTTGGGAATATCCCTAAGAGAGAACTGCTGTCCGAACCCCAGTTTTCTATCATCTTCTTGAGAAAAAACAGAAGAGCATACCAGCACTATACAAAATATAAAAAATATTATTCGCTTCATCATGGTCGCATATTATATATTTCATTATAATACGTCAAGTAGATCGATTTCTGCTTGACGTATCTTACGATATTAACACCAGACAACCTAAAATATAGCACTAAATCTCCCTTTTTCTTAAGGAAATTGCAAAAACTAGTTTGTTTACCTAGTCCTTATCGGTAAAGAATAATTAGAGTTTTATTATAATAATTTTGCCATTGCCTCATGTTGATTTACCAATCAAGAACAGGTATACTGGAATTTATAGACAAAAAAGCTTATATAAAGAAAGCTTCATGACATAGGGTCTATTTTAGATATTTACCGGAGGCTTAACAGAGATGAAAATTGATAAACTGATGTATACCAAGTACCTGAAAGAATTTAAAGCCGGCCAGACGATTTTTTCCGAAGGCGACAGCGGTGACGAAATGTATATTATCATCCAAGGTTCCGTGGAAATACGAAAAAGCACAACCGTTTCAACTACTAAGACTCTCATTGTTTTACAAAAAGGCGATATTTTCGGTGAAATGAGTATCATCGAGAATAAACCGCGTTCGGCCACCGCGATTACCACAATGCCTACCAAATTACTCTGTATGAACGAGGATCTCTTTGAATCCGTACTTAAAAAAAACAGTGATTTCGCAGGAAAAATTATAAAGATGCTGGCAGAGCGCCTGCGAAAAACAAATGCCATAATAAAAAATATTATGAGTACCAACAAACAAAACCAAATTCACATGGGACTTTACCAGTATGCCGAGGCTCACGGTACGTCCACCTATAAGGGCTATCGAGTAAACATAGAACAGTTTGTGGAATGGGCCGCGGATCATCTGGGTATTCCCCCGCAAGAGACAAACTCCATTCTTGATTCTCTTGAAAAGAGAAAATTAATAAAAGTATCCGCTTTGGGCAAACATGAAGTAATTATACACAAAAGATAACCGGACAGCTACTGTTCAATCATTTGTGACAGTTTTCTGTACAGATGTTTGATCTGCAGGATGTTTTCCTTCCTGATCATATCCGCAGGCTCGTCAATTATACTCTCCAAACTGGATAGGCTCTCCAATAATGCCTTATGAATATCCAATTCACTCGAGTACCAGTAAATCCCTGCGCCGTTTGTGTTCAGTGCTAAGAATCCCAATCGTCTCTGTTTCTTCTGCTTTCTGCAAAGACAGAGTATGCAATCTATAAACCTGCATAATTCATTACTCTGCGTTTGAAAATTGAAGTTCTTTTGCACGGGCCACCTGTAAATAATCCCGTCTTCGGGCTTAAGCCAGCCCGCTGCCTTTAAGATGGTATTCAGGCGCATGCCGGAAAGTATTTCGTAGTGTTCAAAAAGTATTTTCCCGCGCAGACGTTTATAATTCGGCAGATAATTTACATTAATATGCTCAAGAATTCCTTTTAAACGGTCCCAGGGAAGGAGTACTGTTTTTTTACCTTTATGCATGACAATTTTGAAGTTCTCCCGGCCGATTTTTATCTGATTGGTAAAATCCCGTTCCGCATGCTTGACATGTTCGCCCCTGCTTCTTCCTTTTAATTCATCCAGGAGGTTGGGCGAGATACGCTTTATCCATTCGGGCTTTAGGGAAGAAACGGAACGCGCATACACTCTTGATGTCTTTACAACCTCACCGGCCACAATATACTCCGGTCTGGTCTTAAACATTACCGAACCCGGATGAATCTGAATACTTCCGGCCGTAAGGCTTCTGTACATCCCCTGCTTATTTTTGATGCACACAAACTGAATAAGACCCCGGGAGATCGCAGTCAGATAATCGGCCATACTGCCGCCGCTCTGCATGGGGATGCCAAGCTCACCTACTATTTCTTCCAGCTGAACTTTAACATTACAGATCTCATCCATCACCTTTTTATCAAGATAATACTGCTTACAGAAGCTCTCTTTATCTTTACTGTTTTTATACATGCGGTAAAGTTTGAGATATGATAAAAAATCACCGAACGGGTGTGAAAACGCATGGTGGCCTTTACGAGCTTCCATTTCTTCGCCCGGCGGCAATACAAAGGGATTATTCGTTGTTAAAAAGGAAGCCGCTATCAATACCTCCTCAAGCACCGCGGGGTAGCGATAGACTGCTTCTATAATTATCCTCGAGTGGCGGGGAAGCATGGGAAACCTGGCCATCATTCTGCCGATCTCGGTTAACTCCCGCTCACTATTTAAAGCGTCCAATAGGTAAAGCGTTTCAATGGCACTTACGATACCGGAGCGGCCTGGTGGTGCTATAAATTCAAAGTTTTCGAAATCCTTAATACCGATCTCTGCCATACGCATAACAACTTCGGAAAGATCGGTTCTGAATATTTCCTCTGTGGTATAGAGAGCCCTGTGCTCATAATCCTTTTTACCATAGAGGCGATAGCAGATACCCGGTCTTGTTCTGCCCGCCCTGCCCTTACGCTGCTGGGCCGAGGCCTTGGAAATAACGGTTTCTATGAGAGATGAGGTAAATGTTTTGGGATTGTAATAGTTAATTTTCACAAAACCCGAATCAATAACCGCGGTTATCCCGTCTATGGTCACACTTGTCTCGGCAATATTGGTGGCCACGATTATTTTTCGCTTCCCCGGGTAGGTGGAAAACACCCTTTCCTGTTCCTGGCTGGAGAGACGGGCATAAAGAGGGAGCAGCTGCAATTTCTCCTGAGCGGGAAGCGTGGATAAGCTGCTTATGCAGTCCTTAATGGCCTTTTCGCCGGAAAGAAATATCAGAATATCTCCTTGCGCGTTTTTTTCAATATAATACGCGACCTTCTCATGCAATTTTAGCAAAAGGGCATCGTAATTATTTTCCGGCTCCGGCGGATCATACATGATCTCTACCGGATGTATGAAAGAATCTATTTTTACTATGGGACAGTCATCGAAATATACGGAGAAGCTTTCCGGATTAATGGTTGCCGAAGAAATCACCACTCTGAAATCCGCTCTGCGTTCTAAAACATTTTTAAGCAGTCCCAGAATGAAATCTATATTTAAACTGCGCTCATGAGCCTCATCCACCATGATGACGCTGTACTGTGAAAGATCATAATCGTTTTTTATCTCCTGAAGCAGGGTGCCGTCGGTCATAATTTTTATTTTGGTGCTTGAATCTGTTCGATCTTCAAAACGCATCTTGTAACCGATGGTATCGGGGATCTGCTTGTTTAACTGCTGTGCTATGTACTCGGTAACCGATACCGCGGCAATACGTCTTGGCTGAGTCACTCCGACCATGCCTTTACCCTTGCACCACTCATGAAAGAGAATTTGTGGAATTTGTGTTGTTTTTCCGGAGCCGGTGGGGCTTTCCACCACTACAACCTGGTGCTCTTTTAAAGCAGCGATTATTTTATGTTTTTGCTCATAAACCGGCAGCAGATGTGGATCCATAACGTCCTTTTATTTCTTTCGGTCAAAAAAAGGATTTTTTGCGCTTACACTCAGGGGAATGCCGTAAGCTACCCTGACTTCCGGGCCCAGTAACTTAAGGTTTAGTGCCGCTCTGCCCGCTGAGAACAGAATACGGGTATCTACTCTATGATCGGCCGCTACACTCACCGCCGATCCCAGTGCGATGCCTAAGTCTCCCGTATTAAAGGCACAAATTCCGTTTTGTGCTCTGTTTTCATCACAGTCCGCAAAACCGCAAAAACCGCAACCCGTCAGCCCCAACTGCTCGATCTTTGTTCCGAGAAGCAGGATAGCGGGAACTTGTTGTAAGGTCTCGGCATCCCGCTTAAACACCCCGGCAGATGTTTCGGTATACAGACGCTCCATCTCGGTGATGAGAGGTTTCATATCCTGTTCGCTTAAAAGCATGGTCGCAAGATTGTCTCTTCCCCTGCCCTTTGGGGCAGTGCGGGCTGCCATACACATCAGGCGGGCAACTGCCATTATGCCCTCGGCTTCCAAAATCTTTCCGTTGAGCTTCATATAGCTATGCTAAAGACAAAGCAGCTGTATGTCAATAATATTTTATTAAGAATTCTGTGTGGAATAATTATTCCCGACGTTATAATATATAGTATAAAGAGACCAAGGAGCAGAGCGATGGCACTCCCTAAAAGTGATTTTTGCCTCGATGAAAGCTTTTACAGAGAAGCGCTTAATATTCTGGAGACCATTCCTCTCTATAATCCGGAAGAGATTACAAAGAGAATAAGAAAGTCCAAATACGTAGGCCAGGAGCAGGCTGTTACGGCAGCAAGTCTTATGGCTTACCGGCATGTTACCAGACTGCGCAACATCTTTATTAAAAA
>Ga0315549_1005676_pt1 | contig 10060 bp, 7 predicted proteins | sample SalMarSW160200MG_FD_203101 | JGI IMG/M metagenome (GOLD analysis project Ga0315549, IMG submission 203101) | Salt marsh sediment microbial communities from the Plum Island Ecosystem LTER, Massachusetts, United States - Salt Marsh Sediment SW1601-200 ... | reverse complement strand
TTTAAGGAAACCCTATCCCCTTTATCCCCTTCCCCTTACCAAGGGGAAGGGGAATTGTTTTTTAGAAAAGGGGGACTTCGTCCCCCTTAAACCCCCTGAATTTATAGCTTTCCTCCCCTTCTTCCCCCACCTCCCAGAAAGGAGAGTGAAGAGAGGTATAACCTCTATTGGGGGGGTGGGGGGGAAAATAAAACACCCTCTAAATATCGGCCAGCTTATCCCAGAGTACCTCGTCTAAATTAAATATAGGCCCGTCCTTACAGACCTGCCTCAGGCCCTCTCGGGTCTTTACCGTGCAGCCGTAGCAGATACCCAGCCCGCAGCCCATTCTAACCTCCAAAGAAATCTGGACCGGCTTATCTTTTAGCTCCGGCATCCGTGCCATTGTCTTATACATCGGCAGCGGCCCGCAGGCAAAGACCTGGTCGGCGCCGCCAGCAAAATCGGGCAGCAGGTCGGTTATCATACCCTTTTCACCACCGCTGCCGTCCTCGGTGGCGGTAACAAGCCTGGCTCCGGCGGGTAATAGCTTTGACGGGTAAAGCTGCCCGGCGGTAGCCGCACCCAGCAGCAGGGTTATCTCTTTTCCCCGCCTGATTGCTTCCCCGGCCAGAAAGACCAGTGGGGCAATGCCGATTCCCCCCGCCACCAGCAGCAGGTTACGTGAGTCGGGATAGACTTCATAGCCGTTGCCCAGCGCCCCCAGCAAATCTATTTTTTCGCCGGCCTGGCACTCGGACAGCCACCGGGTGCCCTTCCCCACCACGTTGAAGAGCAGCGCAAGTCTCTCTCCATCCAACTGATGGATGCTTAAAGGGCGGCGCAGCTGATATTCCTGCCCCTCCCCGCAGCGCACCATGACAAATTGCCCCGGCCGGGCCGGAGGGTCTAATGGAGGACAGTCCAGCCGGATAAGGTAAACTCCGGATATTATTTCGTCACTGGTAATAACGGCAGCTTCGGTTTGCTTCAAGCGGGTCCCTTTCTCCTGTAGTCGGGCAGCGGCCGGGCGCTGTAAATCTGGCTCCCCCGCAGCAGCACCTTAAGGGCGGCCTGGGCGGTATCCAGAGAGGTAAAGCAGGGGATGCGCTTTTCGGTGGCCGCCCGGCGTATGTGGAAACCGTCCCTTAAGGGGATACGCCCGCCGGTAATGGTATTGACGATGCCACCTACGGTCTGGTCGTTGATAATATCAATAACGTTGGGGTGCCCCTCGCCCAGCTTTTTGGTTATCCTGGTTACCGGCAGTCCAGCCGCTTCAATCATGGCGGCCGTGCCCTCGGTGGCGTAGAGTTTATAGCCTATCCCGGAGAATTTCTTTATCATGGGCAGCGCCTCCGGCTTATCCCTATCGGCGATGCTTAATAATATTCCTCCTTCAGGCAGCAGCATCAGCCCCGAGGCCTGGAGTGCCTTGGCCAGGGCGGCATCAAAGGTATAGTCAATGCCCATTACCTCACCGGTGGACTTCATCTCCGGCCCGAGGTAGGTATCAACACCGACCAGCTTGGACATGGAAAAGACCGGGGCTTTAACGGCAACCAGCTTTTGTCTTGGCCACAGCCCGGTTTTATACCCCTGTTCTTTAAGCGTCTTACCCAGCATAACTTTGGTGGCCACATTAACCATGGGCACGCCGGTTACTTTGGAGAGGAAGGGGACGGTGCGGCTGGCCCGTGGGTTTAGCTCTAATATATAAATTGACGAATCTTTATTATCACTGCCGGGCATAATAACGAACTGGATGTTCATCAAACCCTTGATGCTTAAGCCCCGCCCCACCCTGACGGTATAATCGACGATGGTGGCTACCTCGGCCTCGGTCAGGTTTATCCCGGGATAGACGGCCATGGAATCGCCGCTGTGGACCCCGGCCCGTTCTATATGCTCCATTATCCCCGGAATCAGCACGTCCTCCCCGTCGCCGATGGCGTCGGCCTCAACCTCTTTGCCTTCCAGGTATTTATCAATGAGGACGGGGTGCTTGGTATCCAGCTCCAGGGCCAGCCTGATGTAGCGGTCAAGCTCGCTGGCGTCGTGGACTATCTCCATGGCCCGGCCGCCTAGGACGTAGCTGGGGCGCACCAGCACCGGGTAGCCGATGTGCTCGGCCACGTTGATGGCCTCGTCTAGACAGGTCACTCCGCCTCCCGGCGGCTGGGGGATGTCCAACTCGCTGAGGAACTGCTCAAAGCGGCGCCGGTCCTCGGCCAGATCGATGGCTTCGGCGCTGGAGCCGAGCAGTGGCATGCCGTTGCGGGATAAGGGCTCAACCAGGTTTATCGCCGTCTGACCGCCGAACTGGACTATTGATGGCGGCGACTGGCCGTTTACGCCCTCGTTTTCCAGTATATCGCGCAGGCTCTCCTCGTCCAGAGCTTCGAAGTAGAGACGGTCGCTGGTGTCGAAGTCGGTGGAAACTGTCTCCGGATTGGAGTTTACCATGATGGCTTTATAGCCCGATTCCTGTAACGCCCAGGCGGAATGCACGCTGCAGTAGTCGAATTCAATACCCTGGCCGATGCGGATAGGGCCGCTGCCGATAACTATGGCCTTGTTTTCCTCAAGCGCTTTAGCCTCGTTCTCCTGCTCGTAGGTGCTGTAGAAATAGGGGGTGCTGGCGTCGAACTCGGCGGCGCAGGTATCCACTATCTTGTAGACCGGGCGGATGTTCCACTGGTGGCGCTGCTCCCTTACCTGGTCGGGCAGGCGGTCGGCAAGGGTGCCTATCTGCCCGTCGGAAAAGCCCAGCCGCTTGGCTTTTAGCATTAGTTCCGGGGTCAGCGGCTGGGACAGCAGCGTCTTTTCCATGTCCACAATATTCTGGAGCTTGGTGGTAAACCAGAGGTCAATCCTGGTATGTTCGGATAGTGCCTCAGGCGTTATCCCACGCCTCAGGGCGGCCATCAGCGCCCACAGCCTCAGGTCGCTGGGCTTTAACGGGTAGGAATCTATATCTTTGTTCGGCTCCCAGCTTGGATCCTCCCAGAGCAGCGACCTGTTGCCGAACTCAAGGGAGCGGACCGCCTTCTGCAGGGCGGCTTCAAAGCTGCGGTCGATGGCCATTACCTCGCCGGTGGCTTTCATCTGGGTGCCGATGATGCGGTCGCCGGAGGCAAACTTGTCAAAGGGCCAGCGGGGAATCTTGACCACCAGGTAGTCCAGCGCCGGCTCAAAGGCAGCCATGGTCTTGCCCGTTACCTGGTTGCTGATTTCATCCAGCCGCTTGCCCACGGCTATCTTGGCGGCCACCCGGGCGATAGGATAACCGGTGGCCTTGCTGGCCAGGGCGGAGCTGCGGCTGACCCGGGGATTGACCTCTATTACATAATAGTTTTGGCTGTTGGGGTCGAGGGCGAATTGTATATTACAGCCCCCCTCGATGCCCAGTGCCCGGATAATCTTTAAGCTGGCCGTCCGCAGCATCTGGTACTCTTTATTGGTCAGGGTCTGGCTGGGCGCCACCACGATGCTGTCGCCGGTATGCACCCCCATCGGGTCTATGTTCTCCATATTACACACTGTAATGCAGTTATCGGCGGCGTCACGCATCACCTCGTACTCTATCTCCTTCCACCCCACCACCGATTTTTCCACCAGCACCTGGTGAATGGGGCTGGCGGCCAGCCCCATGGTAGCTATGGTGTCCAGCTCCTCTCTGGTAAAGGCCATGCCGCCCCCCGTTCCCCCCAGTGTATAGGCGGGGCGGATTACCACCGGCAGGCCTATCTGCTTGGCCGCCTTACGGGCGTCCTCCAGGCTGTTGACGGTGACGCTTTGGGGTACCGGCTCCCCGATTTTGGCCAGCAGCCGCTTGAACAGCTCGCGGTCCTCGGCGTCCCGTATCGTCTGTATGGGGGTGCCCAGGCTCTTAACGTTAAATTTATCCAGGATGCCGGCGTCAGCTAGGTCTACGGCCAGGTTAAGCCCGGTCTGCCCGCCCAGCGTTGGCAATAGCCCGTCAGGGCGCTCCTGCTCGATAATGCGGCCTACCATCTCCACGGTGAGGGGTTCTATATAGATAGTGTCGGCGATGCCCTCATCGGTCATTATGGTGGCCGGGTTGGAGTTGACCAGAACTGAGGTCACCCCTTCCTCCCGCATGGCTTTGCAGGCCTGGGTGCCGGCGTAGTCGAATTCCGCCGCCTGGCCTATTATTATTGGGCCCGAGCCGATTATTAAGACTTTAGATGGTTTCAAGTTTACTCCCTCACGAACTCAACGTTAGGTTTTCTCTTATACTGAGATTCTATCAGCCGTTCGTAGTAACCCAGAAAAGACATGCCGGCGGTGTAGAGCTTATAGACAGCCGGTATTGACCAGGCATCCATCCAGTCGATAAGCTCGTCAAACTTAACGATGGCGTTGAGGCGGGGCAGCTGTCCCTCCTCGATGACCATGATGACCTTGCGGTAGTTAAATTTCCGGGCCTGGGCAAGCTTATCCTTGGCTTCGATGATGCTGCCGCCTATCTGGATTTCCACGGCCACCTCCGGGTTTTTACCACGAAGCCAGGCAACGTCCAACTCGACGGCATGCTCCGGCGTTACCCGGTGGCCGGTGTAGGCGTTGTAGCCCATACGGCTGCCGATGGTTTCCAGCATCTCGCCGATACGGTCATGCAGGCTGTTCTTCTCCAGCGGAAGTTTCATGATAGCTTTCTTGGCGTCCTCTTCGGTAAGTTTAACCTCCGGGAGTTGAGGCGCTGTCTTTAATTTTCGCATTTCAGACTCAACCAGCCCGAAGTCCTCCTCAGGAATTTCAATAAGACCCTGCTGGAAAGCCAGCCCCCACTTGGTTGCCTTCTGCCTGGGGGTGATAAAGGTCAGGTGCGGCACCAGCTTTTTGACATCCAGTAGCTCGTTGTCAGCCAGGACCAGGAGGGGGCGCGTCTTAAATCGGCAGGGCCAGGTTTCAGTGTCTTCTGACCATATTCTGTTCTTGTCGTCATAGTAGAACTTGGAGGTAGCTTCGCATATAGCGACAAAACGGTAAAGACCTTCTACATAAGCCAGCACTTTATCCCCCGGCTCAACCAGCCTGACCCGCTTGCGCAGGCGGTTGCTGAATCCGGCCACGGGAAAATTTAACTTTCGGTTAAGCTCAAGGTTCTTCTGGCTGGTTATGCCTATCCAGTATCTAGCCATTCTTCACCATATTCACGAAATCATCAAAGTGGGAAATCCTGTCCCAGGGGCCGGGGGAGGCTTCGGAGTGGTACTGGATAGAGAAGACGGGCAATTCCCTGTGGCGCAGGCCTTCCGCCGTGCCGTCGTTCAGGTTTACATGGGTGACCTTCCAATCATCGGGGAGGGTGGCGGGGTCGGTAGTGTAACCGTGGTTCTGGGCGGTTATGTGGATTTTACCGGTGCTCAGGTCGCGCACGGGGTGATTGCCGCCGCGGTGGCCGAACTTCAGCTTAAAGGTTTTGGCGCCAAGGGCCAGAGAGATTAGCTGACCGCCCAGGCAGATACCCATAATCGGCTTCTTGCCGATGAGCTCTTTAACTGTAGCCACGATGTAACCCAGCAGCTCGGGGTTGCCCGGTCCTGGGGAGAGAACGATGCCGTCAGGCTTGAGGCTCAATATATCGGCGGCTGACGTGGTGCAGGGGACGGCGGTTACGTTACAGTCCATATTGCGCAGAATACGGAGGATGCTGTACTTCAGGCCGCAGTCCAGGACGACTATATGGTACTTTGAGGCCGGGCCTTCTGGTTCCCACTGGTAGGGGGCGTCGGGGGTTACCTCTTTGACAAAATCAACCGCCCCGTAATCGGGCAGGTTACTCAGCTTTTCAAGGGCCTGTTGAGGGGTCTTGTCACTGGTTATCATACCCATCATCACGCCGTATGAGCGCAGTTTTCGGGTGATGGCGCGCGTATCCATCCCGCTTATGCCGGGGGTGCCGTATTCAGACAGGTATTGATGAAGCGTCTTTTTACTTAGATAGTGGCTGGGTACGAGGCATTCCTCTCTGACGACGAAGCCATTGACCCTGATTTTAGCCGATTCAAAATCCTGCTCGTTTATGCCGTAGTTGCCGATAAGGGGATAGGTGGGAACAAGTATCTGGCCGGCGTAGGAGGGGTCGGTGAGCATTTCCTGGTAGCCTACCATGCTGGTGTTGAAGACGACCTCGCCGTAGCTGTCGGCTTCGGCGCCGAAGCAGTTGCCTTCGTAGGTCGAGCCGTCGGCCAGGACTAAGATTGCTTTTTTAGTCATCTTATGAACCCTATCCCCCTGTATCCCCCTTCCCCTTATCAAGGGGAAGGGGGAAGAACTTTCTAGAAGAGGGGGCGAAGCCCCCTCTTAAACACCCCGTTTTAAGCTCCTTTTCCCCCCGCCGTTTCCCCCTTTTGTAAAGGGGGATTAAGGGGGATTTTGCTCTCATCCCTGTAAACAATCTTTCCCCCGTATATAGTCGCCATCACTTTACCCTTGAGCTTTTCTCCGGCGAGGGGGGTATTTTTGCCCTTTGAAGCAAAATCATTAGTATCCACCGTCCATTCAAAATTGGGGTCAAAGATGGTGACATCGGCTGAGGAACCGATAGCCAGTGTGCCCGGGCCATACTTTTTACCGATAATATTAGCCGGCGCGGCGGTAAGCTTGTTGATAAGATTAACCAGGCTTATATCTCCCCGGTGCACCAGCCCCATCAGGCTGCCCAGGGCGGTCTCAAAGCCGCTGATGCCGAAGGGGGCCAGTTCAAACGGCTGGCGTTTCTCGGCCTCGGTGTGGGGGGCGTGGTCGGTGGCGATGATATCGATAGTGTTATCGTTAAGCCCCTTAATCAGGGCTTTGACGTCCCGTTCGGTTCTCAAGGGTGGATTGACCTTGGCGCTGGCGCTGGTGTTGCAGTCTCTAACCCTCTCCTCGGTGAGGGTCAGGTGGTGGGGGGCGGCCTCGGCGGTAACCCGTACGCCCTTTGCCTTGGCCCGGCGGATAAGCTCAACCGAGCCTTCGGTGCTGGCATGGGCGATATGCACCCACCCTCCGGTCTTTTCAGCCAGGTCTAAATCGCGGGCCACTATAATATCCTCGGCGGCGTTTGGTATGCCCCGCAGCCCCAGTTCGGCTGATATTACGCCCTCGTTCATCTGCCCGCCCTCGCTCAAGGCCTTGTCCTCGCAGTGGTCGATGATGGGCAGGCCGGAGGAGCGGCTGTATTCCAGCGCCCGTAGCATCAGGTCTGAATTCGCCGCCGGCTCACCGTCATCGCTAAAGGCAATCACCCCCGCCGCGGCCAGTTCACCCATATCGGTAAGCTCTTCCCCCATCTGCCCCCGGGAGATACAGCCTATTGGCAAAACTCTAATTATACCCTCGGCAGCCGCCGTGGCTTTCACAAATTCAACGGTGTTTTTATTATCCAGGGGCGGCTCGGTATTGGGCATGCAGCAGACGGTGGTAAAGCCGCCTCTGGCAGCGGCCATAGTGCCGGTGGCTATAGTCTCCCTCCCCTCAAAACCGGGCTGCCTGAGGTGGCAGTGCAGGTCTACAAAGCCGGGGCAGACGATTAACCCTTCGGCGTCGAGGACATCATAATCCGCATCGGGCGGTGTGTCTTTTGCCCCGCCCACCCACGAAATTTTACCCCCGGTGATAAGCAGGCTGCCCCTTTCATCTAGCTTCAGGCTGGGGTCGATTATTCGTCCGTTCCGGATAAGCAAAGACTTCATTATTAGTTCTCTTTACCTGTTATTTCTCGCCGCCTGCCCTGGCGTAATGGCTGGGCTTAAACCCCTGGGCTTCGGCGTCGCTGGCCGAATCAAAGATAATCAAATTCTCCGGCTTAATTTTAGTTGACCAGTGGCTGTCGGCGCTATGGTACTTTTTACTATCCAATTTACCCTCGTGCCAGTCGGAGCTGGCTATATACTGGGGGTAGACCTCGTGCTCGCAGTAGGCGCACCTTAAGGTCAGCGGACGGTGGCCTACTATCTTAAATTCGGGCTTGATATAGTTGGCCTCGGTCTTCTGCACGCAAACACACCTGGGATTGGCGCACCTTACCCCGAATCCCCGCCGGTAGGGCGGATGCTCTCCAGGCCGGGTGAAGGTCTCCTTATCCTCGGTGATATCGGGTTTTTTACTCCCCAGCAATAGGGCCAGCAGAGCCATCCTTATCGGTACCCCAAACCCCGCCTGCTTGAAATAGGTGCTCCTGGGGTCGGCGTCTATCTCCCTGGCCATTTCGTTAACGCGGGGCAGGGGATGCAGCACCATTGTCTTCTCAAATCCCCTCTCCCTGAGCAGCTTCTTGTCCACCACCGGGTAGTCCCTTTTTAACTCCTCGCCCTCTTCGCCGGCGGCCAGTCTTTCCATCTGGAGCCGGGTAACGTAAAGCACGTCGACCCCTTCTTCCAACTCAACCTGGGCGCTGACACTGGGGATATTGGCCAGCTGGTGCGGCTTGCTCGGCGTTATGTATATGGCGTCCAGTGGGAAGAGCCGCTGTTTTACCTTGTTGTTAAGGTTGGCGTACCTTTCCAGCCGGCCGGTATATTCGCTGCCAAGCTTATTCATGACATGCTCGGGCAGTTCCAGGCCCGGCCCGGGGCGGAAGAGGATGGTGGCGCCGAATCTTGCCAACGCATAGACCAGCGATGGCACGGTGCGCCCGTACTTCAGGTCCCCCCACAGCGCTATTCTTAAACCTTTGATGGTCTGCCGCTCTTTCTTGATGGTATACAGGTCGCAGAGGGTCTGGGTGGGATGCTCATGCCCCCCGTCCCCGGCATTGATTACCGGCACCCCGGCGTAGTCGGCGACAACCCTGGCGGCTCCTTCCCAGGGGTGCCTGATGACGATTATATCGGCGTAGGAACCGATTACCCTGGCCATGTCGGCGATGCTCTCACCCTTGGACAGGGAGGTGGCCCCCACATCGGAGGCGGTAATGACACTGCCCCCCAGCCGGTGCATCGCCGTCTCAAAGGAAAGCCTTGTCCTGGTGCTTGGCTCAAAAAAGAGGCTGGCCATAATCTTGCCCTTGCACAGCCCGAACTGCTTGTCCCTGGAGTCGGCCATCTGGTTGGCCAGGGAGAATACGGCCTCTATCTCGCTCCTGGATAAATCGTCTATGGTTACCAGATTTCTATTTGATAGAGTCATGGCTAACCCTCTTTGTCTGGTTTAATTTCGTGACTCACTCCGGAGGAGATTATTGTCAACCGTATCGGTGATGGCTACCTCATCTATGCCATCGGTTTCCTCCAGCCTGACCTGTATCTCCTCGTGTCTGGAGCTGGGTATGTTTTTGCCGACGTAGTCGGCCCGTATCGGCATTTCGCGGTGTCCGCGGTCGACCAGTACCGCCAGTTGCATTAGCCTGGGACGGCCCAGGTCAATCAGGGCATCCATAGCGGCTCTGGTGCTGCGTCCGGTAAAGAGAACATCGTCAACCAGTACAATAACCCTGTCGCCGATATCATCTGGGATATCGGTCTTTTTGACCACCGGCTGCGGGTTGAGTGAAGAGAGGTCGTCGCGGTAGGGGCTGATGTCCAGGGCGCCCACCGGTACCTTTACCCCGGCAAAGCTTTCTATGCCGGCGGCCAATCTCTTGGCTAATGGCACTCCCCTGGTGTGCATGCCGATGAGCATTACCTGCTCGATGACCTTGTTGCGCTCTATAATTTCGTGGGCGATGCGTGCCAGGGTGCGGCGGATGTCCTCCCTGGTCATTATGGTCTTGGCTGGCATAAAATTAACCCCTTGCTATGGCTGGCAAGGGGTCTTGCTCATCTGGTTCTGGTGTTTCCTTACCAGCCTCTCCGGGCCGGCTTAAAGGTTATTATTTTTTAAGCTCCTAACTAAATATTATAGCAGGTTTTTTTGGTGGGTGCAAGGTTTTGAATTTAGGGGTTGTTCAAACCCTGTTTTTCCGCCCCCATTTTTTACCAGTTCTTTTTCTTCCCCCATCCCCATTTATATCTTTTCCCAACCTTACCGCTTCCCCCCATGGTCTATTTTCCCATACCCGCCCGCCCATTTACCTCTGCACTTAGTCCCCCACCCCAGAAGAAACTGATAGAAGTGTAACTTCTGTAGG
>Ga0315549_1005673_pt1 | contig 10063 bp, 13 predicted proteins | sample SalMarSW160200MG_FD_203101 | JGI IMG/M metagenome (GOLD analysis project Ga0315549, IMG submission 203101) | Salt marsh sediment microbial communities from the Plum Island Ecosystem LTER, Massachusetts, United States - Salt Marsh Sediment SW1601-200 ... | reverse complement strand
CCGCCCAGCAGAAAGCCTGCCACCGCCGGCACCCAGGCGGGGATGGACTTGCCCTGGGACATGGCGATGGCCGGCGCCAGCAGCGACCAGTAGCTGGCGGCAATCATCACCCCGGCGGCAAAGCCGAGCATGGCGTCCAGCACCCGCCGGCTTATATCCCGGGCGGTAAACACGGCGGCGGCCCCTATAGCCGTCATCGCCCAGGTAAAACAGGTGGCCAGCAGTGCCTGCAGCACCGGTGGAACGTTTTGAAAGAAGCTAATTTCCATTCTTGGCCCGGTTGCCTAAGATTTTGGGGAGGCCGCTATTAGCCTTAAAGCCTCCCCGTTATAATACACCATGGTGCGGTTATTTCAAGAACTTGGAGACGAAGGGGGAGGTATCGCCGCGGCGCAGGAAATGGCCGGAGGGACTCTCGCCCAGGAACTCGGAGAACCACGATTCGTGCTCAATCTCTTCGTTGAGAATAGACTGGGCTAGGTCGTAGGTGCGGTGGTCCTTGCCTGCGGTAAGGTTACAGACGTGGGTGTATCCCCTGACGGCGCACCGTTCCGCCTCTACCAGCACCTTCAGCAGCGCCTGGACGTCGTTGGCTTTCTTGGGCAGGCTGGCCGGCGGGCAGGCCGACATGTTGTGAAAATCGACCATGCTTTCCGGCAGCTTGCCGCCCAGCTCGTAGATGCGGGGGATGATTGCCTCAAAGTGGTTGCGGTCTTCAATGCGGGCGGTCTCGGCTATCTCCTTTATCGTCTCGCCATCCAGTCCGATAAGGTTGGCTCGCAGTATGGTGTAGTAGTAATAGGTGGTCAGTTCGGCGGCGGCGTTGGTGACCAGGAGCTCGATAAGCTCGTCAACGTCTAAGCCGGCCATCTCCACCATTTCTCGGGCTACTTTAGCCATAATTTGCCTCCTTTGGTTATTTTTATATTTTTTGTCTCCGGTTGTTTCGCAAGGGCACCACCCCCTTACTTAAGCGAGGGCACCTTTTAATGGTGTATCCTTCTTGCTTTTAGTCTATTTTCTCCATCTCCTCTCCGCAGCATACTAGAATACCACCACCAACCTTGGTTACTGTCACTTCATTACCACAAATGTTACATCTGTATTTCTCTCCAACCTTTTTAACTTTCATTTTTACGCCTCCTGTTAACTCAAATTAAGTAATTTTCCTGGCTGGCTTATGCTCGGCCCAGGCTCCATAACGCATAGCCGGTGACGCCGAGGGCCAGCCCCATCACTATCATGAAAGCGCCGGCCGCCTTGACCACAATGAAGACGCCGAAGGCGGTGACCGCCAGGTACAGGTAGTTTTCGATGTTCATCGCCTGGGCGTAGGTCAGCTGGGCAGGGTCGGCGGGGTCAAAATGCTCATCTCCCAGCAGGTCGCCATAAGTCGGGGCGATGCCGTGCCGGTGCTCTCTGACTATGTCGCCGGCGGCTTCAGCCAGTGCCGAACTATCGACGATGGTGCCGGAGCCATCGGGCATGGTTATCTGCTCACTGGACATCGTCCGCACCAGCCAGGCTTCTTTATCAAAACCCTGCTGGACAAAGACGATGCCCATAGCCAGGGCGATAATGCCGAAGATGATTACCAACAGACCCAGGATGCTTACTTTCTTATTCATGGCGCCTCCTTTTTAGTTTTTCCTGGCGCTTGATTTGCTGGCCATTTATTCAGTCCCGCAGGGCTTCAATTATGGCTTTATTGAACCTGGGCAGGTCGGCGGGCTTGCGCGAGGTGATGAGATTGCCGTTGCGGACGACCGCTTCGTCAACCCATTCGGCGCCGGCGGCCTTGAGTTCGGCGGCTACCGAGGGCCAGGAAGTGAGACGGCGTCCCTTGACTATGCCGGCGGCGATGAGTAGCTGCGGGCCGTGGCAGACGGCCGCTATTATCTTGCCCAGCTCATCTGCCTTTTTAACCAGATCGACCATAGATTTATATTTACGCATCCTGGCCGGGGCACGGCCGCCGGGTATGATGATGGCGGCAAAGTCATCAGCTTTAACTTTGTCGGCGGTGGTATCGACTCTTATGGCCACGCTGCCCCTTTTGCCCTGGTAAATCTCCTGGGAGCCGCTGCCCACAATCAATACCTTGGCGCCGGCGTTTTTCATGCCCCACATCGGCACGATAAGCTCGGAATCCTCAAAGTCCTCTTCGACCAGGATGGCAATCCTCTTCCCGTTAAGCATACTTTGATTTTCCTTTGTCCGAGGTTCTGGAACGTCGCCCACGCCCCTTGGCCTGGCCAGACGGCTTAGGCGCTACTTCAATCACGCCGATAAGGTCGCGCATGTAACCACACTGGATACAGTACTCGTACCAGCCGTGGTGGTCTCTATCAACCCCGACGTCACCCGTTTTGCATCGGGGACAACTCTTTGGCCTCAACATTCTGGGGCCACCCCCTTTATTCTTAGCCATTGCCCTCTCTAATATTACGCACGTAGTTGATTAGAATTACTGTCCCTAAAATGATAGTGTGTGAGCGATAACGAAGTCATAAAATAAAGGGAGAAAAAGTTACAAAATTATGACATTGGGCGTGGTTCAGGTGGTGGGGTGGTCTATTATATAGCCGGTCTTGGGCACGGTGCGGATTAACGGTTTATCGGGGTCGCTTTCCAGCTTACCCCGCAGGCGACTTATCCAGGTACGGAGTATCTGGACGTCGTCGCGGTATTCCGGCCCCCATACCCGGGTGAGCAGCTCCTCGTATAGCATAAGGCGGCCGGCATTGTTGATAAGCTGGCTGAGCAGGAGCCATTCGGTGCGGGTGAGGTATTTCTCCTTGCCATTGACCAGCACGTTGTGCTTCCGGAAATCAACGGTTATATTGCCCAGCTCAAGGACTTCGGCGGTTTTACGCCTTTCTTCGGGTTTCAGGCGGCGCCTGATGGCCTCAATCCTGGCTACAAGTTCGTCGGGGTTGAAGGGTTTGGGCAGGTAGTCATCGGCTCCCAGTTGCAGCCCTTTAATCCGGTCGGTATCAGCCCCTTTGGCGGTAAGTATGATGACCGGTATCGGGGAAAAGGTGCGCAGCTGTTTAAGCATCTCCATGCCGGTCATCTTGGGCATGAGGAGGTCAAGCACCACAAGGTCGGGTTCTTGAGCTTGAACCTGCTCCAGTCCAATGGCACCGTTGGGGGCGGTCAGCACCTCGTAGCCTGAGGCCTTTAGCTTGGCGCTGAGGAAGTTAAGAATCCGTTCTTCGTCGTCAACTACCAGTATGCGAAATCGCCTCACCGGCCTATCTCCGCCTGGAGCTTGTCCTTGGTGGTAATAATAGCCCTATGCCTGCGGGATGTCAAAGCCGGTTGCTGTCCGGATAGAACTGCTCACCTTGACGTTAAGATGTTATCGTCGTATTATCACGCCGGGAGCAGTTATGAACAAATTCCTGGCATGCATAACGGCGCTTAGAAAGCCTGGGTGGTATCTTTCTATCCTGGTCGGCGCTATAGTCTTTGCCGGGCTGTATTTTTCCAGCTGGTACAACTATCTCCTTTTTCATAGCTTTGCCGAAATATTCAGTCTTATTGTCGCCTTCAGCATATTTATCATCGCCTGGAACTCGCGCCGCCTTCTGGATAATAACTATTTTATATTTATCGGTATTGCCTTCCTGTTCGTTGGTTATATAGATCTAGCTCATACCCTTGTTTACCCGGGGATGGGAGTCCTACCGGGTTATGGGACTAATGAGGCGGCGCAACTTTGGATTTGTGCCCGCTATTTTCAGGCCCTTTCTTTGCTTATCGCGCCGCTGTTTATCAACCGCCGTTTGAAAGTCAATTTCCTGTTTGTCGGCTACGGCGCGGCTACGGTACTTTTGTTAGCTTCCATTTTCTACTGGCAGAACTTTCCCGTCTGCTTTGTTGAAGGCGTTGGTCTGACTACGTTTAAAATAATCAGTGAGTATGTAATTTCCCTGCTGTTGGTAGGGGCGATTTTTACCATGTGGCAGAACCGCCGGCATTTTGATACCAACGTTTTACGGTTTCTGCTGGCCGCCATCATCGTGACTATTGCCTCCGAATTGGCCTTTACTCTTTACCAAAGCCCCTACGGTTTGGCCAACCTTATCGGGCACTTTCTGAAGATTGTCGCCTTCTATCTCATCTACAAGGCTATCATAGAGACCGGGCTGGTCAAGCCCTATAACTTTCTCTTTAGAACTCTTAAGCGAAGCGAGGAGCAGTACCGAGACCTCTATGAAGAAGCTCCCAATGCCTACCTATCGGTTGGTGTGGACGGCCTTATTAAACGGGCCAACCGCAGTGCCGTGGATCTGCTGGGCTACAGCCGGGATGAATTGGTGGAGCGGCCGGTTGCTGACCTGTATGCCGATACACCGAATGGTAGAAATAAGGCGCAGGAGATATTCCAGAGGTTTCTGGCTGGCGAGGAAATCCGTGACGAAGAGTTTGAGATGCGCCGGGCCAACGGCAGCAGAGTATGGGTCAACATTTCAGTGCGACCGGTACGGGATAGGGAAGGTAATATAGTAGCCAGCCGCTCGCAGATAGTGGATATCACCGAGCGCAAAAAGCTGGACCAGCTAAAGGACGATTTTATCGGCCTGGTCTCCCATGAACTGCGCAGTCCCTTGACGGTTATTATGGGGGCTCTTAACACCGTCTTGAGCGAAGGGGCTAACCTGTCCGAGGAAGAGACCCACCAGTTGCTCAAGGATGCTGCTCTGGAGTCAGAGACGCTGTCCCACCTGCTGGGCAACCTCCTGGAATTGTCACGAGCTCGGGCGGAGCGCCTTATCCTTCATGCCGAAGCTATAGATGTTGAAAGGGTGGTTCAGGAAGCCGTTGAGGGAGTGAAGCGCCAGTCTTCGGCGCACCAGTTTGTAGTCAGCACCCCCCAGAAACTGCCCCCGGTTTATGCCGACCCGTTGCGACTGGAACGTATTCTCTATAATCTCCTGGAAAACGCCGTCAAGTATTCACCGCAGGGAGGAGAAATAAAGGTATCGGTCAAGCCGAATAAGGAGGAGCTGGTTATAGGAGTTAGCGACCGGGGGGTGGGCATATCTCCGGCTGACCAGTCCAAGTTGTTTGCCCCCTTCCAGCGTTTGGAAGAGTCCCGGCTTGGTGGCACCAGGGGAGTGGGGCTGGGATTACTGGTATGCCAGCGGCTGGTGGAAGCGCACGGCGGCCGGATATGGGTTGAGTCTAGGCCCGGTAGTGGCTCTACCTTCTTCTTTACCCTGCCCCTGAACCAGCAATGATAGCCAGCCTGGAGCCTGGTCAACGCTGCAGGCCAACCTGTAATGTCATAATTTTGTAACTTTTTCCCACCTTATTTTATGACTTCGTTATCGCCCACACACTATTCTATTATTGTTATGCTCTACTAGTCAGGCACTGTAATTTTAAAATCAGAAAGGGGGCAGGATGTATAAGAAGATTTTAGTTCCGCTGGATGGGTCCAAGCTGGCTGAGTGTGCTCTTCCCCATGTCGAGGGCCTGGCAACATCCTCGGCGGGGGCCGAGGTCGTGCTGGTCAGCGTCACCGAGCGTATTACCGGCTTCAGGGTTATGGATGATTCTTCTCAGCCGTTGGGGGGGCGTTTTGTGGCTGAGGCGGTGGGTAAGCAGGAAAAGGAAGCCCGAAAATATCTGGGCAGGATAGCTAAGGACTTGGAGGCTAAGGGAATTAAGGTACTGACCGAGGTACTGCTGGGGCAGCCTGCTGAGGAGATTGCCTTCTTCGCTACTAACAAGGGATGCGACCTCATTGTTATGGCAAGCCACGGCCGCTCCGGTCCCAGCCGATGGGCCCACGGCAGCGTTGCCGAAAAGGTCTTCCGGGCTAACTGCGCGCCCCTTTTGATGGTGAGAGCTCCGGGTTGTGCCGGCGCTTAGGGCTTGATCTAAAACTAAGAGGAGGATAAAAGAAATGGGTTACACGGCTAAGGACTACAGTAAACTTATCGGGATGGAGGGTTTTAGTGAAACCCTGCTCAAAAATCACTTTACTCTCTACCAGGGCTACGTGAACAACACCAACAAGATGTGGGATTTGCTTTCGGCTATGCTCAAGGGAGGCAAGGCGGACACCCCGGAATACGCTGAGCTTAAACGCCGCTTTGGCTTTGAGTTTAACGGTATGCGCCTCCACGAATACTACTTTGAGAACCTGGGGGGTAAAAAGCCCCTGGATAAAACAGCGGCCCTGGCCAAAAAGGTGGCCGGCGCCTACGGCAGCTATGATGCCTGGGAGCATGATTTTAAGGCTACCGGGGCGATGCGCGGCATCGGCTGGGCGGTGTTGTATCATGATAATGCGACTGACTGGTTTTTTAACCAGTGGATTAATGAGCATGAGGTCGGCCATCCCGCGGGATGTGCGCCTATCCTGGTAATGGATGTCTTTGAGCATGCCTTCCTCACCGATTACGGGCTGAAGCGGGCCGACTATATCAGCGCCTTTTTCAAGAATATCAACTGGGAGGTGGTGGCCGGCAGGGCGAAATAGCTCAGGCGGCTAGGGAGGAGGCAATAAATAATGGTAAATCAGTTGACGTTGCAGGGCATTCTGGAAAAGGCGATAGAGAAAGAAATCGAGTCACAGCAGCTGTACTGGGACTTGAGCCAGAAGATGACCAACGAGGCGGCCAGGGACGCCTTTGCGCAGCTGTCCCGGGAAGAGCAGGGGCATGAGGACCTGCTCAAAAAATACCTGGCCGGAGGGTTTGAGGAGGGGGCGCTGGATAGGGAACAACCCCTGGACTATAAGATTGCCGAGTACCTTGAGCAGCCGGAAGTAACCCTCAGCATGGGGCTTAAGGATATTTTCCTGGTGGCGGCCAACAGGGAGAAAGCGTCCCACGCCTTTTACCTGAGCCTGGCCGAGGTGCACCCATCGGGGCGGGTGAGAAGCCTGCTGGAGCAGCTGGCATCACAGGAGCTGGAGCACAAACGGCGGGTGGAGTTTATCTATACCGAAGTCGCTTTTCCCCAAACTGGCGGGGGATAAAAAATTACTGTCTGTTAAGGAGCGGTGAGGATTGTGAGGAGAATAACTGCGTTTGCCGTAACCCTGGCAATGCTTTTCTCGGCGCTTTTGCCGGCGCTGGCAGGTTGCCCGGGAGATATGGAGACGAACGGAAATGGAAGCTTAGAGCCGGTTGAGGTCAGGGAGTATGAGGGCGAAGACCTGTCTTCAGTCAATGATTTCCGGGAGAACTCCATTAAGGGGCCGCAGCGCGTGGACATAGAAAAATATCAGCTTGAGATTACCGGCCTCATTGAAAATCCGGCAAGCTATAGCTATGAAGAGGTCATCGAGGGCTATCAGAATTACAAAAAGGCGGTGACCCTCTACTGCGTGGAAGGCTGGGAGGCTGCTATTCTCTGGGAGGGGGTGCTGGTGGGCGATTTGCTGGCCGGGGCTGGCCCCCTGCCCGAAGCTGAAGTTGTTATTTTCCATGCCTACGACGGGTATACCACTTCTCTGCCTCTTGATTATATAATAGATAACGACATACTCATGGCCTACAAGATGAATGAGATTATCATGCCGCCGGATAGGGGATTCCCCTTTGGACTGGTGGCCGAGAGCAAGTGGGGCTATAAGTGGGTAAAGTGGATAACGGCTATAGAGCTATCCGACGATGTTGATTACCGGGGTTACTGGGAGGAGAGAGGATACTCCAATACCGCCGACCTTGATGATTGGTTTTTCGAATAATGGGCAAGCCAGCCGCTTTGAACCTGATTAGAAAGATAATACAGTGGTTACTGCTGGCGGTGACCGTTCTCTTCCTTATCACCGGCTTTGGTATCAGCGAGTTCAGGGTGGTTGAAACCATAACCCTGGGCTGGTTGCCCAAGAGCTGGGCGTTTAGGTTGCATGACAACCTGTGGATTCCCTTCGTCGCCCTGCTAGCCCTGCATGTTTTACTGCCCTTTGTTTTAAAACGTAAGGTGAAAGAGGTGAAGCTATGAAAATAGGCGACATTATTAAAAACCGCGGGAGCAGCCTCTCTTTTGAGTTCTTCCCTCCTAAGGACGAGGCCGGGGAAGCACGGCTGTTCCAGACTATAGCTAAACTGGAAGCCCTGTCGCCGACTTTTGTCTCGGTAACCTATGGGGCCGGTGGCGGCACCATGAAAAATACCGGTAACGTGATTGGGCGCATCAAGCGGGAGACCTCGCTTACTGCTATGCCCCACCTCACCTGTGTTGACCAGAGTGAAAGCGAGCTCAGGAAGATTCTGGGGGACTATAAGGGGTGGGGTATTGAAAATGTCCTGGCCCTGAGGGGTGACCCGCCCAAGGGCACCGGGAAATTCGTTGCTCCCAAAGACGGTTTCTGTTATGCCATCGATATGGTAACGCTGGCCGTGGCCGTGGGCGGCTTTTCCATCGCGGTGGCGGTGTATCCTGAGGGACACCCCGAGTCGCCCAGCCCGGAAAAGGATATGTACTATACCAAGCAGAAAATCGATGCCGGCGCCGATTTTGCCATTACCCAGATGTTTTTTGATAACGGCTACTTCTACCAGTTCCTAGAGCGGGCGGAGAAGGCCGGTATAACTATCCCCATCATTCCGGGAATCATGCCCATTAGTGATATTGCCCGAATCAGGCGGTTCAGCCAGATGTGCGGCGCCACCCTGCCGGATAAAATCGTGCGCAGGCTTGAAAAGGCGGGGGCCGGTGAGGCCGGTAAGGTCGGTATAGAGGTGGCTACCGAGCAGTGCGCCGACCTGCTGGAGCACGGCGTCCGTTACTTCCATTTCTACACCCTTAACCAGTTTGACGCGGTCAGCCAGATAGTGAGTAATCTGGGGCTAAAGCGTCTGGGGCTTGCCCCTCCGGCGAAAGCACGTTAGACAGAGGTAAAGCCGGATTATCGCCCCGCCTTTCGCTTATTCTAAGGTTGTATGACTGTGTGGATACCAACGGGGCAACCGGCTATAGACCTTGTGGCGTATAGGCTAAAATCGTATACTTAGGTAACAGGCTATGGATTCGCTGGCGCTCACCCTAGTTATCGTTTTTGCCGGGGTAGTCCTGCTGCCGCCCCTGGCACGGCGGGCGGGCATACCGGTAATCGTCGCCGAGATAATATTCGGTATCATTATCGGCAAGTCGCTCTTTGACCTGGTTCCCGACCACCCCACTATTGAGTTCTTCTCCACCTTCGGCTTGGTCTACCTGATGTTTCTGGCCGGTCTGGAGACGGATTTGGGCAAGATGCAGTGGAGAAACCTCAAGAAGGCGCTGGCCATCGGTCTGGTCTCAGTGGCGGTGCCTTTTGCCGCCGGCTATTTTATCGCCACCTGGGTGGGCATACACCCCCTGCTTTTGGGGACGATACTGTGCACCACCTCCCTGGGTCTGATACTGCCGATGTTGAAGGAGCTTAATTTATCCCCGCGCCTGTCCCGGCTGCTATTGGCCTCGGTGGTTCTGGTCGATATTTTGAGCTTGTTCCTGCTAGCCTTTGCCCTGGCTACTATCCAGGGTCACCTTGAGCTACGCTTTCTTTACTCCCTGCTCGGCATTGTTTTCCTTTTCTTTGTTCCCTTGGTAATAAACAAGAGAAGACTGCGCCGCAAGATTACCTCCAAGCTTTTCCGCAAGAACTACTTTGAGATGGAGATGAGGGTGGCCTTCGCCCTGATATTTCTGCTGGGGGCGGTGTCTCTGCAGCTTGGTTTTCACGCAATCATTGGCGCCTTCATCGCCGGACTGTTGATTTCCGAGATTTTGCCCAGGGCGACACTGGAAAGTGAGAAATTGCAGAGTTTTGGCTACAGCTTTTTTATTCCCTTGTTTTTTATCTTCACCGGCGCTAAAGTAAACTTGGCGGCAGTCTTTGCCAACATGGATAACGTAATCGTGCTTCTGGTGATAATTGCCGTGGGGGTGCTGGCCAAGGTGGTAAGCGTGGCCATTACTACCAGGCTGAGCGGAGTAAAAAGCACCAGAAGAAACCTGGCTTTTGGGCTGTTTCACACCGCCAGGTTAAGCCTGATACTGGCTGCTGCCGATATATCTATCCGGCTGGGCTTAATCGGCGAGCGCCTGT
>Ga0315549_1005667_pt1 | contig 10066 bp, 5 predicted proteins | sample SalMarSW160200MG_FD_203101 | JGI IMG/M metagenome (GOLD analysis project Ga0315549, IMG submission 203101) | Salt marsh sediment microbial communities from the Plum Island Ecosystem LTER, Massachusetts, United States - Salt Marsh Sediment SW1601-200 ... | reverse complement strand
CATCTGCCAGAGGAGCTTATAGCAAAATATCCGACAAAAAACAGGGATGAATCAAGATTAATGGTCCTGCACCGAAGCTCTAAAAATATTGAACACCGGATCTTTCATGAGATAATTGAATACTTCAATGAAGATGATGTGATGGTATTTAATAACACCAAAGTATTTCCAGCAAGATTGTATGGGAACAAAGAAAAAACAGGAGCAGAAATTGAAGTTTTTTTACTCAGAGAGCTCAGTAAAGAACAACGCTTGTGGGACGTGCTGGTTGACCCGGCAAGAAAAATAAGAATCGGAAACAAACTTTATTTTGGAGAAGATGATATATTAGTGGCAGAAGTAATTGATAATACTACATCACGTGGAAGAACTCTTCGTTTCCTGTTTGACGGGGAATACGACGAATTTAAGAAGACATTATATAAACTTGGTGAAACACCACTTCCCAAATTTATTAAAAGAGAAGTCCAGCCTGAAGATAAAGAAAGATATCAGACAATATTTGCAAAACATGAGGGTGCTGTTGCCGCACCGGTTGCAGGACTGCATTTTAGCAGAGAATTATTGAAAAGACTGGAAATAAAAGGTATCCATTTTGCTGAAATAACACTTCATGTCGGACTGGGGAATTTCAGAACCGTTGACGTTGAAGATCTTACCAAGCATAAAATGGATTCCGAGCAGATCATGATTACTGATGAAGCATCAGAAATAGTAAATAAAGCAAAAGATGCAAAAAAACAAATTTGTGCTGTAGGTACGACGGTAATGAGGACCCTTGAAAGTTCAGTTTCAACAACCGGCTACTTAAAACCTTTTGATGGGTGGACAAATAAATTTATTTTCCCTCCTTACGAATTTAATGTTCCTACTTGTATAGTTTCCAACTTTCACCTGCCCCTGTCAACATTATTAATGATGGTTTCTGCTTTTGCAGGTTACGAATTTCTTTTTGAAGCCTATAAAACTGCAATAAAGGAAAAATACCGCTTTGGCACATACGGTGATGCAATGTTGATTTTGTAAATTTCCAACTCCGTTAATGCAACCTCATAGTTTTTATTTTGTCCTTTAAATAAATCTAAAATATTTCTTCTATATAGTTGAGATCTTATAAAAAATATAATATACTTGTGTTTACCTTAAATTTATAAATCATGAAAAAGATATTCTTAATATTTTTGGGAATTTACTTTCTGCTCGGATTAAAAGCCCAGGAAGAGACTGAAATTCGGACTCTTTTCGGCGAAGGACAAATAAAGATTTCAGGATTTGGGGGCCCGTTCATGAACTTCAGTTTAATAGACGACAAATTTGCCCACCTCATGGGAGGAGGAGGCGGAATATTAATCAATGATTTCTTTTTTGGCGGTTACGGAATCGGACTTACCAATAGTATTGAATTTCAAGGTACTCCAAACGAACTCGGTTTTGGGCACGGAGGATTTTGGCTTGGTTACAATTTTTTATCAAAGAGGTTAATTCACCCTTCATTTCATATGCAACTGGGATGGGGTAAAATTTCTGAACGACTGCCTTCCGGCGGCCCTCTTGACAAGGGTGATAATGTATTTGTAATTATCCCAACTTTAGAATTGGAAATGAATATTACAAAATACTTCAAAATTAGCGCCGGAGGTAATTATCGATTTGTTTCATTTGTTGATGATGAAAATTATTCGGAATCTGATTTCATGAGTCCGGGAGTTTTCCTGGCATTTAAATTCGGATGGTTTTAATTTAAAAATTAACTTCCTTTAAATAGCGCTGCAAGAAATTACAGCGCTATTTTTTTATAAGAATATCAAAAATTTAGCCGTAATTTCCTTTATATTTATCAAAATTTTTATTATTCTCATAATTTAATTTATTTAAGATTATGAACCGAGCATGAAAAATTTAAATCATATTTTCAAAAACAGGCATGATTTAAATTTTTTATGCGAGAACGAGCGTAGCGAGTGGTTACATACGTTCTCAAATTTTTAATTAATTTAATATTAAGTAATTAAAAATTTTAATCGTATGAAAAATTATAGACTTCTCAATAATCTAACAGGTTGGATTGTATTTTTAATTGCAGCGGTAGTGTACCTGTCAACAATTGAACCTACTACAAGTCTGTGGGATTGCGGTGAATTTATAGCTTCAGCCTACAAATTAGAGGTAGGACATCCTCCCGGAGCTCCGCTTTTTATGTTGGTGGGCAGATTGTTTTCCTTGTTTGCCGGGAACAATGTTGAAAAAGTTGCGATGATGATCAATTCTATATCTGCCCTGGCCAGTGCATTTACTATATTGTTTTTATTCTGGACTATTACTCATCTGGCAAAAAAAATACTCGTTAAGGATAACAATCATAATTCAGGTAATACCCTGGCAATAATTGGGAGCGGAATTGTTGGTGCTTTAGCTTATACCTTTTCTGATACTTTCTGGTTTTCTGCTGTTGAGGGTGAAGTCTATGCCAGCTCTTCTCTTTTCACTGCCGTTGTATTCTGGGCAATTCTTAAATGGGAAAATGTTGCTGACGAAAAATATGCAAACCGGTGGCTGGTTTTTATCGCTTTCCTCATGGGCCTTTCTCTTGGCGTACACCTGCTAAATTTGCTCGCTATCCCTGCAATTGTCCTTGTTTTCTACTTCAGAAAATATAAAACCACTCCCCTTGGAATTATTGCCTCATTATTAATTTCAGGGTTTATTTTATTATTTATCCAGTTTGGTATAATTCAATATGTCGTCGAGTTTGCTTCTTTTCATGAATTATTGTTTGTAAACAAATATGGTATGCCATATAATTCTGGTGTTCTTATATTCCTCTGCCTTTTAATTATTTATGTCGCTTCCGGAATAAGGGCAACTCATATGCAAGGCTCTAAATCTGAAGTATTATACCTGATAAGTTTTATAGCACTTAATTTTGCTATTGGCATGGTTGTTTTAGGACTAATATTTAACATCGTTTTCCTGTTAATTTATTTCATTACCAGAAGAGATCTTTTCAAAACAATAGTAATATTCTATCTTGGTTTAATTCCCGGGTATATCATATGGTTGTTATTCTTTGGTGAAAAAGACAAAACTGAACTTCTGAATAAATTTAACAATGTCTACAACCTTATTTTAGTATGTTTCACAGTAATTCTTATTGGATATTCATCATATACTATTATAATTATTCGCGCTCTTTCTAATCCCCCTATGGATGAAAACAATCCTGAACATGTTTTTTCTTTATTGCCCTATCTTAACAGGGAACAATACGGTGACAGACCTCTGTTAAGAGGACAATATTTTAATGCGCCTCCAACAGGAACAAAAAAAGGCGAACCAACCTATACACAAATAAATGGGAAATATGAAATAACTAATTACAGAACAAAGTATACATATGATAAAGAATTCATAACATTATTCCCCAGAATGTATAGTCCCAGCAGTGACCATGTTGATATTTATATCAAATGGGGCGGCATTAAAGAGAGTGATTTATATGAATCCAGAAGGGACTCAAATGGTAATATAGTAAGAGATCGCAATGGTAATATTGTCTATAATAAAACAATACCTAAAGAACCTCCAACTTTTGGACAGAACCTTAAATTTTTTCTCAAATATCAGATTGGCCACATGTATATCAGATATTTTATGTGGAATTTTGCCGGAAGACAAAATGACACTCAGGGATTCGGGGATGTTTTAAACGGTAACTGGATTAGTGGAATTTCTTTCATAGACAAAGCAATAGTCGGCTCCTATAAGAATATGCCTGAAGATATTAAAAACAAGCCTTCCAGAAATAAATACTATTTCTTGCCTTTCCTTTTAGGTTTATTCGGATTAATATATCAGCTTCAGAAAGATGTAAAAAACTTTTGGGTAGTAACCCTACTATTTGTATTAACAGGAATTGCAATTGTTTTTTACCTTAACCAGACTCCAAATCAACCAAGAGAAAGAGATTATGCATATGCCGGCTCATTTTATGCATTTGCTATATGGATAGGCCTGGGAGTATTGGGAATAATAAATTCAGTAAATAAAAATTTTCGATTTAACATTATTAGCATTGCAGTAATTGCCGTATGCCTTCTTGTTGTACCGGGTATAATGGCCTCGCAAAACTGGGATGACCACGATCGCTCCAATAGGTATACTGCCAGAGATATTGCATACAATTATCTTAATTCCTGTGCCCCTAATGCCCTATTATTTACAAATGGAGACAATGATACCTTCCCTTTATGGTATGCGCAGGAAGTAGAGGGAATAAGGACAGATGTAAGGATCGTTAATCTAATGCTTCTGAATATGGACTGGTATATTGATCAAATGAAATTGAAAGCATATGAATCGGAACCTCTCCCAGTAACACTGCCAAGTGATAAATACAGAATGGGTACCCGCGATGTCGTTTATATAAACGATAGAATAAACGAATTCATAGATATAAAAAATATAATGCAATTTGTAGAAAGTGATTTAATTAAAACTAAGCTCCAAACAAGTTCAGGAGAAAGGTATGATTATATCCCGACCCGAAAATTCAGTTTGCCTGTTGATTCAGCTAAGGTTATTTCAAATGGTACAGTTAGTCCTGAAAATGCAGATAAAATTGAAAAATCGATTGACTGGACTATAAGTAACAGATACCTCGGAAAAAGTGAATTAATAGTATTGGATATTCTTGCAAATAATAACTGGGAACGTCCTATTTATTATGTTTCAACAGGACATGAGGGAATGCTTAATCTGGAAAACTATTTGCAGCTTGAAGGATTGGCTTACAGACTGGTTCCCATCAAGACGACCCCCGAGGACAGGATAAGCCTTGGCAGAATAGATGCAGAAATACTGTATGATAATTTAATGAACCGGTTTAAATGGACCGGTATAGATAATACTGATGTATATTTTGACAATTACCATGTAAGAACTTTTTCTATCATAAGATTAAGGCACCGGTTTACACGTCTGGCTAACGAACTAATCAAAGAAGGCAAAACAGATAAAGCTATTGAAGTTCTCGATAAATGTGTTGAACTCACCCCTCATGAAAATATTCCATACGACATGTTTATGATTGCTATTGCTGAAAGTTATTATAAATGTAAAGAATACGACAAGGCAAATCTCATAATTGAGAAATATTTACAGATATGTGATGATTACCTTACTTATTACCTGGGCCAGGATGATAATTATATACGTAATATCAGCAACGAGATTCAGTATAACCTACAGATTATGAGGAATTTAGTAATAACGTCGCAATTATATAAGCAAAATGAGATTGCTATAAAAGCAGAAAATATTTTTAACATTCATTACCAAAATTATTCATCACATATCGTTCGCTAGATTTTGTTAAAATAATACTTTGTTGTTATTATAATTTGGCTCCGGATACAATTTTACCTATTTTTTGCGCCCTACCAGCCTTTTTGTAAGATTCCTGAGTATAATCTTTCTTTTGTCCGGTATAGATATTTTATCGAGAGATTTTAATCCCAATTTGAAAAAATCATCGATCTTTGCTTCAGTTAATTCTTTTAATTTCAACTTATTAAAAATTTCAGTTATTTCCTTAATCTTTTCGTCTCTGTTAAAATCTATCTTTTCAATCCATTTCTTTAAAACTGGTATTATTTTTTTGTCTTTACTGTTTAAAGCACTTACCAACAGAAATGTTTTTTTATTGGACACAATATCTCCACCTCCCGATTTCCCAAACACAGCCGGGTCAGCATACACATCAAGCAAATCATCCTGTAATTGAAAAGCAATACCAATATTCCGCCCGAACTCATACATTAAATCAGTATCATATGACATTGATTGTCCTGCCAGCGCACCAAGTTTCAATGCCCCTGCTATAAGCGAAGCTGTTTTTAATTCAATCATATTTAAATATTCCGGAATTGACACATCCGTAGTTTTTTCATAATCTATATCATACTGTTGCCCCTCGCAGACTCTTATTGCAGCTTGATTGAAGATAGATAAGGCCTTATCTAAAATGTCTTCCTGGCATTTTGAAATGTATTCGTATGATTTAACTAACATTGCATCACCGGATAGAATAGCTATATTTTCCTCCCATTTCTTATGAACAGTAGGATAACTACGCCTGATTTCCGATTTATCCATTAAATCATCATGCATTAAAGTAAAATTGTGAAATATTTCGATCGCTAATGCAGGATATATTGCATTATCAATTATATCAGAAAATACATTACATCCCATCAGGGTTAATGACGGACGCAGCCTCTTACCCCCAATAGACAAAATATAACGAATTGGTTCATAGAGATTAACAGGAGAGTCTTTTAATGATATCTCTTCCAGCTCTTTATTTATGATATCCTGGCAATGTTCAAACGTATACATAACAAATTAAAATTTCTATAAAAATAATAGAATATAATATAATGAAGATGAAGAAAAGTTCTCAATAATCCAAGCAAATATAAATTAATCCTTTATATCACAAGGCTATATAACAAAAATATGAATGAATTATAATCAAAAATAAATTTTCAATGAATATTGGCTTTATAAAAATCTCTTTTAAAATGTCATTTAGCCTTTTAATTATATCATATTTATATCTAATTTTGGGCTTTTGAAAAATTTTGAAATCCTGTTCACATTAAAGAATTTTATCAATAGTCATTATGAAAATAATATTAAAATACGGCTTTTCATTTTTCTTAATCTTCGGTCTATTGTTTATTATCAAAGGACAGGGATATGAGATTAAATTAAGAATTAACGGCTTAAGTGATACTACTGTTATACTGGGCCATTATTTTGACAAATCAATGTATCCTGATGATACCGTCATGTTAAATAAAAAGGGAGTTGGAATCTTTAAAGGTCAAAATTCACTCCCCGGAGGAATGTATATTATTTTTCTTCCCAGTACAAAATTTTTTGAGATACTAATCAGTGACGATCAGAAATTTTCCATTGAAGATGATACCGTTAATTTCGTTGACAATATAAAAATTGAAGGATCTGATGAAAATTCAATTTTCCTTAATTTCCAGAAATATATGAAATCAATCAAGCTAAAGGCCGATTCTATTCAAAAATTGATCAATAATACAGATGATGAAAAGGAAAAAGCAATATATCATAAGCAATTACAGGAAATCAATACTAACAGGATTAAGCATACTAATAATATAGTTGAAGAAAATACTGGCTCATTTGTGTCAAAATTCTTAAAAGCTACTCTTGAGATAGTTGTCCCTGATCCTCCTAAAGATAAAGATGGAAATATTATTGATTCTACCTGGCAGTATTATTATTACAGGAATCATTATTTCGACAATTTTGATATTTCAGATGCCCGTCTGCTAAGGACCCCTATATATGAAGACAAGATCATGAATTATATGACAAAAGTAATTCCACAGATCCCTGATTCAATAATACATGAAATCGATATGCTAATAGGGAAATCCCGCGCTGATTCCATCTTATTCCGATATATGCTCATTACATTATTTAACTATTATGGCAAAAGTAAAATAATGGGGATGGATGCAGTTCAAGTTCATATTGCTGATAAATACTATATTAATGAATCCTGGTGGAGCGACCCCAAGTTCATTAAAGACTTAAAAGATAAGGTGGAAAAAATTAAACCTCTTTTAATTGGTGAAAAAGCTCTGGACATTGAGCTGGTAAATGTGCCTTCCCAGCATTTTATTGAAGCAAAAAATGATACATCTCTTAAAAGATTTCCGCATATAGGGATACATTTTAAATTGTATGATGTAAAAGCTGAATATATAATATTACTATTTTGGGAAGCTGATTGTGGCCATTGCAAGACTGTAGTCCCTGATATGTATAAAATATATCAAAACAGTTTAAAAAACTATAATGTGAAAGTTGTGGCTATCAGCACATTATTTGGCGAAGAAGGAAAAATTAAATGGGTTGATTTTGTAAATAAATATGGTTTGTACGATTGGATTAATGCATGGAATCCTTATTCGTATGATTTTAAGGTTAAATATAATATTATGTCTACTCCTCAAATATTTATATTGGATGCAGATAAAAAAATTATGGCAAAAAATATTAGCCCGGAGCAAACACTGGGTATTTTAAGTGTAATAAACAATAGAACCCAATTTTAATTAAGATTAATGAAGGAAAGTTTAAAGGTTAAGTTAATTTTAGAGGATGGTAGAGAATTTGAGGGTATTTCATTTGGCTATGAAAAAACTGTGTCAGGTGAAGTTGTATTCAATACTGCGATGACGGGTTATCCTGAAAGTATGACAGATCCATCGTACAAGGGCCAAATACTGGTCCTGACCTATCCAATTATTGGTAACTACGGAGTACCTTCCAAAGTCAAAGTAAATGATCTTTACAAATATTTTGAATCTTATTCATTGCATATTTCAGGATTGATTGTATGTGATTATACTGAAGCTTATAGCCACTGGAATGCTGATAAAAGTCTGGGTGAATGGCTTAAAGAATTCAAGGTACCGGGATTATATGGAATAGATACGCGGCAATTAACTAAAATATTAAGAGAGCAAGGGACTATGTTAGGCAAAGTTGTCTTTAACGAAGAAAAAATTGATTATTATGATCCTAATAAAGATAATCTGGTTGCACAAGTCAGTACTAAAGAAAGGAAAATATTTGGAAATGGTAAGCATAAAATACTATTAATAGATTGCGGAGTCAAATATAATATTATACGTAATTTGTTAAAACGCGATACAACAGTAATACTTGTGCCCTGGGACTGGGATATATCAAAGGAAGAATATGACGGTTTATTTATTTCAAACGGACCCGGCGATCCTAAAATGTGTGATAAAACTATTGTTAATATAAGAAAAGCACTGGATAAGAACATCCCTATATATGGAATTTGTCTGGGGAATCAGTTAATGGGACTGGCAGCCGGTGCTGAAACATATAAACTAAAATACGGACATCGCAGTCATAATCAGCCAGTCATTCAGGTTGGTACTAATAAAGCTTATATTACTTCGCAAAATCACGGTTTCGCTATTGATAATAATACCTTGCCTGATGACTGGACTCCTTTGTTTATAAATCTTAACGACAATACGAATGAAGGAATGAAGCACAAATCCATGCCATTCTTTTCAACACAATTTCATCCCGAAGCTTCCGGAGGACCTACTGATACTGAATTTTTATTCGATCATTTCATTGAGTCAGTCAGTAAATTAAAAGGATAATTAATTATTAGAAAGATTTCTTTATTGCAATCCATGTATTCCTGTTAATCTTTCCGCCAATATTTTCAATTACTTTCCCTGAAAGAAGAGCCCCAAGTTCACCGCTTTCCTTAAGAGATAATTTCCTTATCAATCCATATAAAAATCCTGCAGCATATAAATCTCCGGCGCCTGTTGTATCAACAGAATCTGCATCTATTATACCAATCTTATGAAATTCCTTACCTTTCTTAATAAAAGATCCCTTTTCTCCGGTTTTTACAACAGCAATTTCAGTAATTTCTGCCAGCTCTGTTAATGCCTCTTCCGGCCCTTTACCGGTAAAAGCTTTAGCCTCTTCCTCATTGGCAAAAATTATATCTACATAATCGGGAATAATTAATTTTAAAAATTCAATATTCTCTTCAACAACATTATAGCTTGCAAAATCTAAAGAGACTTTTATTTTTTTCTTCTTTGCGATTTTTAAAGCAGTTTCAATCAGTTCATGATTCTGTAGCAGATATCCCTCAATATGAAAATACTCATAATCCTGAAAAAGTTCACTGCTTATATCTTCTGGTGTTTGTTCCATAGCTGCGCCCAGATAAACTGCAAATGTGCGTTCCGAATCCGCGCTTATTAAAGTCACAGCTATTCCTGTATCAGACTTTCCGTAAAACAATATTGGCTCTATTCCAGCCTCTTCCAGGTCCTCTTTAAAAAATTTACCTAACATGTCATTCCCAACCTTCCCAATAAATCCAGTCTTAATGTTTAATTCTGCCAGGCCATGAATTGTATTGGCAGCTGAACCACCGGACGCTTTTACT
>Ga0315549_1005664_pt1 | contig 10069 bp, 10 predicted proteins | sample SalMarSW160200MG_FD_203101 | JGI IMG/M metagenome (GOLD analysis project Ga0315549, IMG submission 203101) | Salt marsh sediment microbial communities from the Plum Island Ecosystem LTER, Massachusetts, United States - Salt Marsh Sediment SW1601-200 ... | reverse complement strand
TCGACCAATAACGGCTTTACCTATAGGGGAGACACTGGAAAGCTTGCCTATGGTTGGGTCGACCTCTCTGGGGTAGACTATTATATAGCGTAGCTCTTCTCCGGAAGCCAAATCACACAAGACGATACTATCGCCAACATTAACCTTGGGTGTTTGCTTTTGTTTCTCGCCAATAACTACCGCTGACTTCAAGGCTTCTTCTAGTTCTTTGATTCGTCCCTCTAATTGCCCACGTTGCTCCTTGGCTGCATCTAGGGGGGCATTTTCACGGAAGTCCTTATCTGCCGCTGCTCTACGCATTTCATCAATAGCCTGAGGGCGCTTGCTCCTAAGGAGAGCAAGCTCGGCTTCCAGCTCAGCATATCCCTGCTGCGTTAAAGAGATAGTCTCTAGAGAGCCTTGCTTGACTGAAGGTTGCAATCTGGTTTTACCCTTCTTAGTTTTAAGGTGAACTGCCAGATTGGTGTTACTCCAGCCTTTCTTCTTGGCATAAACCAAGAAGGCTCGTATTAGCCCAAGCTTTTTTACGTAATCAGTATCTGATGATGATAAACGCGCAGCGTAGTTAGCTACTTCAGGGGCGGTAAGTCCAGCAAAAGGTCGCTCCCAGCCATACCAGCGAACAAATCTATATACCGCTTGCTGGCTGTTTTCTCTTTCCTTGGATGGTAGGTTAGCTAGAAAACGACTAGCTGCCTCACTCAGGCTTGGGTTCTGCTTACTGCTACTCACCTAGGACACCTCCGTCTTTCCCCTTGGGTGAAAGGGAATCTTCATCATCTCTAATGCCTTGGACACTACCCTGTGCCCCAACAACCTTAACACCACTTCGCCGTGCCAGTCAAAGGATAAGTCCTCTGCTTTAAGCAAGACCTCATCAATACCATTGGATTTTATTATATCAAACATCCTATCAATCTGCCTGTCGCTAAGGTGTTCGTAAAATTTTCGAGCCCAGTATTCTATCCTTAGCTCCTGCCCCAGCTTTCTCTTCCACTCTCGTTGATAGTTAGCTAGCTTCCTGGCTGACAGGTCGTTGCTTTCCAGCGCCGAGTGCAAGGTGTTAGCTGCCATATTAGCGCACAGCAGGCCATAGTAGATACCGCCACCGGTGGTTGGCTTGACCTGCCCGGCGGCATCTCCTACCACCAGTAGCCGTTTACTGTAGGTTCTAGGCAGTGGTTTTAGTGGAATTCCCCCATAGCTCAGCTCAGCCTCAGCCGAGGCTATTTTCCCTTGAACCACTAGGGATGACATTAACTTCCTGAGATAAAGTCCCGGGCTACGGCGTGACAGCAGCCCCACTAGAGCCCTGTTTGATGAGGTTGGCACCAGCCAGGCAAAGAAACCGGGAGCAACCTCCTGACCAAAATAGACCTCTACCTCGTCTACTCCAGTCGTTTCTACCTCAGCCTGGGCTCCCATAACAAAGTCGCTAATCTTACCCAAGCCTAACCCTTCACTAAGTCTTGAACCAAAGCCAGTGGCGATAATCACTGCTCTTGCCGCAAGGTTTAACCTTTCCCCATGACAAGTTGCCTCAACTCCAACCCTATTGTCTCCGGTCTCTATATTGCTTACCCGACAGTTTAATATATATTCTGCCCCGTTACCCTGAGCTCTACTAGCCATAGCCTTATCAAAGGCGGTACGGTCTATAATATAGGCTTGGGTTTCTTGCCGCCATAGTCTGAGCAGCCTCCCTGAAGGCGAAAATAATCTGGCGCTATTTATTTGCCGCAAAATAAAATTGTCGTCAACGGCAAAAGAGCTGACACACTCCCGACCAATAATACCGGTGCAACAAACTTGCTCTCCCAGCCTTTGCTTCTGCTCCAGCACCACCACCCCATACCCTGCTCCAGCCAGCTTATAAGCTACATAGCTTCCCACCGGTCCACCACCTATAACTATCGCGTCATACAATCCTAATGCTCCAGCCTAGGGGATATAACTCAATGCCACCTTATAGAAAGGGTGTTTATCAACCTCAGCCCCGTCAATCTTCCCTTGATACGCGACCTCTCACGAGCCGGCCGAGGTAATAGAATACTATAGGTATAATAGTAACAGCAATAATAATCAGGGCGGAGTTAAATCCAGTAATCCTAACCCCGAGCATCATATGCAGGAAAAGAACACTAAGTATCACCACAGCAATGGATAGGCCGAAGGAAAGCGCAATTCTTTCGATGACATTTATCTGCCTGAAGAAAACGAGTGTCCAGGCGAAGCCGGGCAGGAAGAAGACCAATATTACCCCCAGTATCGCTCTGATAATGGGTAAGCGCTCAAGGAGGGGAAAAATAACCCCTGATAGCTCTCTAAGGGGAGAGAGCCAATCCACGGCTTAACATCTCCTCTAATATTCGTTTGAAAGATATATAACTTTGCCCAATATTCATACAATGCCTGAAGCTGATTCTCTGCCCGTAATGGCATTAGCACAATTGTGTCTTCTGGAAGAAGGCCAAGTAAACCTGTAAGCCGAGTTCTGTACTCCGACCAACCAGAGAGGGTAAGTCAGAGTGGTGACCATCTATCTAGCCCTGATGTTGCCATCAGGGTCAAGCGACCAACCCGGGGACTAGGCCGGGCGTCCTTTTGTCCCTCTATTTGGTCTTGCTCCGGATGGGGTTTACCCAGCCGACTGGTCACCCAGCCGCTGGTGAGCTCTTACCCCACCATTTCACCCTTGCCCGCACCGGCGGCAAACTTATTTTTGACTTCACCTCGGCATTGGTAAGCCGGTCGTTGGCGGTATGTTTCTGTGGCACTTTCCGTAGGGTCACCCCTCCTGGGTATTACCCAGCATCCTGCCCGGTGGAGCTCGGACTTTCCTCCGTGATAGTTAATGCACTATCAAGGCGGTCACCCGGTTTACTTGACCCTCTTACTTACACTCTAGTATAGAAAGTATTATAAGTCAACCCAAATGCGGCTAAATATTATATAGACTTGAGCCCGCCACTAGTATATGATAAGATAAACGTGGAGGCTTAATGTCATTGCCTGAATTGGATCCTTCATCAGCAACCTTGGCGGATAATAAGAAAGCCGAGGTTTTTTTGTCATCAGCCGGCGCTAAATCATTATCCTTAAAGGAAATGAAGACTATAGCTAAAAGGCTGCGCCGTCACATCATCACTATGACGGGAAAGGCAGGTAGTGGTCACCCCGGTGGCTCCCTGTCAGCGGTGGAGATTATTACTGCCCTTTACTTTAAGCTACTGCGACATAAGCCATCAGACCCTCAGTGGGCAGAAAGGGACAGGTTCATCCTGAGTAAGGGACATGCTGCCCCGCTACTCTATGCTGCTCTGGCAGAGTGTGGCTACTTCCCGGTAGATGAGCTATCAACTTTGAGGCAACTGGATAGCCGTCTTCAGGGTCACACTGACCGGACGCTCACCCCTGGGGTGGAGATGTCAGCCGGTGCTCTGGGACAGGGGCTATCCTTTGCCATTGGCATAGCTCTGGCTGGTCGCCTCAACTCACAGAAGTACAGAGTATATGTGCTAATGGGGGATGGTGAATGTGATGAGGGGCAGGTCTGGGAAGGGGCGATGGCAGCTGCCCACTTTAAATTAGACAACCTGGTGGCTATTGTAGACAACAATGGGCTGCAGATTGATGGCTGGAATCGTGATGTTATGAACCTTGACCCCTTTAGTGAAAAATGGCGGGCCTTTGGCTGGCGGGTTATTGAGGTTGATGGTCATGACCTCAGCCAGCTTATTGATGCCTTTAAACAGGCGAAGCAGGTGAAGGGACAACCTACAGTCATTATTGCCCACACTATCAAGGGCAAAGGGGTCAGCTTTATGGAGAATAAGGCTGATTTTCATGGCAAGGCGCCCAATGCTGCTGAAGTGGAGATAGCGTTAAAGGAACTGGAGTAGGAATGCCCCAAGAAATTTCTCTGAGAGAAACCTACGGTAAAACCTTGGTTGAACTGGGTAAGGAAAACCCGGATATTGTGGTGCTGGATGCCGACCTGTCCCGGTCAACGATGACCCAATTTTTTGCCAGTGAGTTTCCCCACCGCTTTTTTGACTGCGGTATTGCCGAGCAGAATATGGTGGGTATTGCTGCCGGGCTGGCAGCTTCAGGTAAGATTCCCTTTGCCAGCACCTTTGCCGTTTTTGCTCCTGGTCGTTGCTTTGACCAGATTCGTATGTCTATTGCTCAGCCCCGACTCAATGTTAAACTCGTTTCTACCCATGGCGGTATCAGCGTTGGCGAGGACGGCACCTCCCACCAGTCTGTTGAAGACCTGGCTCTGATTTGCTCCCTGCCTGGCTTTACCGTTATTGTCCCCGCCGATGCTATTGAAACTGTCCAGGCATTAAGGGTGGCTGCCGCCAGTTACGGACCCTTTTATATCAGGATATGCCGTCCCAAGATGCCACTGGTCTATTCTGAGGACTACCGTTTTAATCTGGGCAAGGCAGTAGCTATGAGACAGGGTAAGGATGTTACCGTTATAGCTATAGGCATTATAGTGGCGGCTGCCCTTGAAGCTGCTGTAAACCTTGAGCAGAAAGGCATAGACTGTCGCGTATTGAACATGCCTACCCTCAAGCCTATTGACGAGGCGGCGATTATTAAGGCTGCCGCTGAGACGGGGGCTATTGTTACCGCTGAGGAGCACCTGGAGCATGGCGGGCTGGGAAGTGTGGTAGCCCGGGTGCTCGCCCGACACCATCCGGTGCCAATTGAGTTTATCGCTATTAAGGATACCTATGCCAAATCAGGTAAGCCTGCTGAGCTTCTACAACGATACGGTTTAACGGCTAAGGACATTGAGCAGGCGGTTCAAGCGGTGGTAAAAAAGAAGGGATAGGCTAAGCGCTGCTTGTCTCTGAGGTATCAACCATTCGCCTGGCAGATGAAGAAGTTAATAAAAGATTATTGACGTAGTTCGTCTAATAGCTGTTGCGCCCGCTCCACGACTGTAGGGTCATCTGATAACTCAGTGACCTTCTCGAAGTCACTTACTGCTTTGGTCACTTCACCCTCAATAGCATAGGCAAGACCCCGACAGAAGTAGGCCAGGGCAAACTCTGGGTCAAGGTTAATTGCCTTATCAAAATCAGCTATAGCCTGGTCAAGGTCGCCTTTCTCATCGTAGTCGAGCCCCCGATTTAGGTAAGCCCAGGCATAGTCTGGGTCAAGGTTAATTGCCTTATCAAAATCAGCTATAGCCTGGTCAAGATCTCCTTTACCGTGGTAGGCAAGTCCCCGACAGTAGTAACTTGGGGCAAACTCTGGGTCAAGCTCAATCGCCTTACTATACTCGATTATAGCTTCATCCCACTGTTCATTGTCAGTATAGGCACCCCCCTGCTCCAAGTGCTCTATCACTGGACTTACACATCCCAAAATAAGCAGGGATACGCAGATAATAAGTGGAATAATCTTTATTTTGTTTCTCATATGTGCCCTTGTTTAATCACCGTTGTCCTCTACACCAGCACTATAGTTATGTTATTCTCGAGTCTTTTTCATATGTTGGGAACTTCAATATAGCCCTGTTTTGGCAGCTTGTCAATACCCAAATTAGTCCGTGCGGAATGTGGTTGGGGGGCTTCATTGCCCCCCAACCAAATCCCCATAAGATAAGCTGGGTTTGTGTGGCTATTAGACCATTTACATACATTGACATAGTAGTAAGGAATGCTTTATTGTTTAGTGTTTAGTGGCAAAGATGGGGGAAGTTGATAATACCCGGTAAAAATATTGTATGGAGGTGTTACATTGGAATTGATATCTAGTTTTAATAAATGTATTAACGAGCAGCTGGGTCTTGCGACTCTGCCGATAGCGGTTAAGTTATTGGAGCAAGGAGATAGTATACCTAATGAAGTGGGAAGGCCGTTGCGCGACCTCGGTGAGCCAGTCACACCATGCGGAGGATGGAACTTAGCTAGGCGTCTGAATCTTCCCATAGCCATGTTAGAGGAAGATTTTTCAACTATGTGTCCTACGGGCTTATTTGTCTTCGGGATTTTAGAACCAATAAAACAATGGATTGAAGGCGACCTAGCCTATGGGATATACGCAAGTTCAAGAGAAGCGGCAGCTAATATGGAAAAAAACGTCTTCCGGCTTCCGGTCGGCAAATATAAGGGGGTGGCTTTTGCACCTTTGGGGAAAGAGTATTTTGTTCCTGACCTTGCTATGATGTATTGCAACTCTAAACAGGCGATGCTTTTAACGACAGCAGTGGCATGGGCAAAAGGGGAGGCTTTGAAAGTTACCATAGCGGCGAGGAATGTATGCTCTGATGGCATTGTTCAACCATTTCAAATTGGACAGCCTGTTGTGGCAATACCATGTGGCGGAGACAGGGAATACGGTGGAACCCAAGACACTGAGATAGTGTTCACTACACCCTTGGATAGATTAGAAGGAATAATCAATGGTCTGGAACTCGCTGGGGGAGCAATTACAGTTGGAAATCTCGGAGAAAAGCATAAATTAATAAAACAGTACGAAGAAATGGGTATGATATTGGATGAAAAACTAGGCAGGAAAACTGCTGATAAAAAAATCTAGCGTTAAATCCCTGCACAAGCCAGACATTGTCATCAAGACGATTTTGAAACCCACCATGGGTAATGATAATAACGGGACTCCTGTTGCTGAGTAGATACCATCCTCTGAGCACTACTCTATCATCACGACCTGTAAAATAGACATGCTTCCAGTTAATATCCAGGCTTGACTATCTCGCCGGTAGTACTGACCGAGAGGCGCTGGATGAAAAACAAGCCGTTACGCAACTTTTGGTAGACAGAATAACAGTAAATCGGGAGGGTAAGGTCACCATTAACTTTGCTATACCAGAACCTACGATGGTTGTCGTATCTCCAGACGCCTTGTTCTGAGAAAATGGGTGAAGCCCACCAGGCAGGGCAGGGCAATGGAGTAACCGATAAGCAGTCCGGGAAATCCCAGCCACCAACATAATAGCGGCAGCGGGATAAACAAAACAGCGCTGGCTAGCATTACGTTTTTTTTGATAAACAGGGTTATTACGGTTGCAATGCCTGTGATTAGCATGGGCTGAGTTACTAGGGTTAGCAGCACGCCAATGGTGGTGCTCTCCCCCCGGCCTCCCCTGAAGCCAAGAAACACCGGCCAGTTATGACCGGCAACTGCGGCTACTCCGGTGAGCAGGACTACTACTTGGGGGCTATCGGCTACCTGGGCGATAAAAATAGCCAGCACCCCCTTACCGGCATCAATAATGCCTACTGCCACTCCTACCTTAGCCCCAAGCTCACGAAAAGTATTGGCGGCGCCCATATTGGCATCACCCATCTGCCGTATGTCTCTGCCTTTGAGCAGACGCCCGGCAATATAGGCAGTGGGGATGGAACCCAGGAAGTACCCCACTAATACTATTAGCCAGGGCATATCTTTTCTCCCGCTGGTGCCGGGGGCGGGACTCGAACCCACAAGGATTGCTCCGGCGGATTTTAAGTCCGCTGCGTCTGCCTATTCCGCCACCCCGGCACTAGCAGGATTATTGTAGCCAGTAGCTATAGCTGAGTCAAGAGTTTTGAGTTTTTTGTGCAGGTGGGGATTTTATTAGGTTTGAATTGTTAGCCTCATTAGGGGTATTGACAATAATAGCCCAGTCACTTAAAGTGTTTTTTATTGAGTTGTGTCATAGTTAATGGTAACACACAGATACAGGAAGGAGTGAGATTGGGTTATGATAGTCAAAATCATATGTCCAAAGTGTAACACTGAGGGTAGTTTCTCCGTGGTTGAGTCGAGCTATAAGGGTCCGTACCGATGCTGGAAATGTAAAGAGCTATTCACCGTCAAAATGGAAAATAACGAGCTAAAATCCTGTGAACCCCTTAGCCAGGATGAATTTGATAGGCAACAAGAAATAGAGGCCTTGAAAGCCAAATTCAAACAGCATTAGTCGATATGGCCGACACCACCTTTCTCTCAAGGTCGTAACTTCAATCAGCAGGCACTAATTACTTTCAACTTACAGCGGCGGTATAAAGCTTGAAACCATCCTCAAACCTTTTTAAGTTAGCATTGTGCAAAGCGGGCAAAATCTGTTACACTGGTTTATCCCAATGTTAAGCTTACCGAGTGAAGAATTGCGTATGACAAAAAGGGTAGTGGTAACTGGTCTGGGGGCAGTAACTCCGCTAGGTATAGGGGTGGAGACAAGCTGGCAAGCTTTGTGCGCTGGAAAATCTGGCATTTGCCCGGTTACCAGGTTTGATGCTACTGGTTTTCGGACCAGGATTGCTGGTGAAGTCAAGGAGTTTAATCCCCAGGATTTTGTGAGTAGGAGACTGGCAAAGAGGAGATGCCGCTTTATTCATTATGCACTGGCATCAGCCCAGATGGCGGTGGAAGATGCCAAGTTAGTCATCAATTCCGGTAATGCTGAGAGGGTAGGTGTGGTGGTGGGGACAGGCATTGGTGAGGTGGAGGGTTTAGAGGAAAATCACCAATTATTGCTACAGGGTGCTCGTCGGCGAATATCCCCGTTCTTTATAGCTACATTCTTTGCTAATATGGCGTCAGGTCTGGTTGCTATCAGGTTTGGGGCGAAGGGACCGAATCTCTGCCCGTCGACTGCATGTGCCTCCGGGGCACACGCTGTTGGTGACGCCTTCAGGCTTATCCAGAGGGGGGAGGCTGAAGCCATGATTGCTGGCGGGACTGAGGCACCCATCAGCCCTACTATATTTGCCGGGATGGATGCACTGGGGCCGACCTCTACTAGAAATGAGGAGCCAGAAAGAGCCAGTCGCCCGTTTGAAAAAGACCGGGATGGCTTTGTTATCAGTGAGGGCAGCGGTATTGTCATTTTGGAGGAGTTGCAGTTTGCTCTAAATAGAGGAGCCAGGATTTACGCTGAAGTATTGGGCTACGGTTTGAATAGCGATGCCTATCATATAACATCTCCCAACCCTGAGGGGGAGGGTGCAGCCAATTGTATGAGGATGGCTTTAGCTGATGCTGGCATTTCTGGTGATAAGATTGATTATATTAATGCTCATGGCACATCAACACAGCTAAATGACCTGTCTGAAACTCGGGCTATAAAGAGTATTTTTCAGGAGCAGGCTGGCAGCATACCGGTGAGTGCTAATAAGTCAATGCTGGGTCATTTATGGGGAGCTGGTGGGGCAGTGGAGGCAATATTTTCTATTTTGACTATTACACAGGGTATTATCCCACCAACAATCAATTATGAGACCCCTGACCCGATGTGTGACCTTGACTATGTGCCTAATGTAGCCAGGGAAGCTAAGGTAAAGATAGCCCTTTCCAATGCCTTTGGTTTTGGTGGCACTAATGCCACCTTGATTTTTAGCCAGTTCCCCTCATAGTGAGAACCATTAGCCTCTATTTGGGTAAAGAGCTGCTCATCGGTGAAGTGGTTCATTGAGATTGCCCCGGAGGGACAGGCAGCTCCACAGGTTCCGCAACCTTTACACAGTGCAGAAATAACATTGGAAACCCTTCTGCCATTCTCAGTGTTTATCTCTATGGCGCTATATGGGCACAGAGTAGCACAGATACCACAGCCGGCACAGACATCCTTATTTACGGAGGCGGTTATGGCCTCAGGTCTCACACAGCCCCTGCTCATAGGTATTGCTGCCTCTGTAATCGTGAATCATGGCCTACCTTAGTGGAATATAAGCAAAAATGCCTAGTAGCTGGCTTTTAACTAAGCCTTTCTACTGGTCAAAATTAGCCCTATAGTCGGATGGTACTTAACGAGCAATATAGTAAACTGCAAGTAGGAAAAGAGTAAGCCCCTAGTGGGCTGGCCTCAACTTAAACAAATCCTGGAGGTAAGCGAATGACTAAAGGACAGAAATGGGTTGTTGAGGATCCCGAGGAAAAGGGGATATTCTGGCCTAGCGAGGAGCTGAAGAAAAAGGCGTGGGTAAGCGATGCATCAATATACTCTGATGCAAGTAAGGACCCGGTGTCATTTTGGGCTAAGTTAGCTAGGGAGGGGCTTGATTGGTATAAGGATTGGGACAAAGCTTACGAGGAGGAACTGCCA
>Ga0315549_1005663_pt1 | contig 10069 bp, 7 predicted proteins | sample SalMarSW160200MG_FD_203101 | JGI IMG/M metagenome (GOLD analysis project Ga0315549, IMG submission 203101) | Salt marsh sediment microbial communities from the Plum Island Ecosystem LTER, Massachusetts, United States - Salt Marsh Sediment SW1601-200 ... | reverse complement strand
GTGTTTCGCGTGAGTTTATTTATGCCCCCGATGCGGCTGAGGGTATCTTGTTGGCTACGGAGCATTACAACGGCTCTGAGCCGGTCAATATCGGAGCAGGATTTGAGATAACGATAAAGGAGCTTGTTGAAAAAATCGCCAAATTTACGGATTTTACCGGCGAGCTTCGCTGGGACAGTTCTAAGCCGGATGGCCAGCCCAGACGGAGGCTAGATGTCTCAAAGGCTAAAAAATACTTCGGCTTTGAGGCCAAAACCTCGTTTGATGAAGGACTAAAAGCAATCATAGACTGGTACAAGGCAAATCGCAAGCAAAATATTTAGCCCCGCACGCAATTTATCGTTAAGATACCTGCACAGCATCCCTTACGGCCTTATGGCATTGCGGGGTTCTATTCTGCGTTTTACGCAGGGTTTTCTAACGTTTTGGCGGGGGCCAAGCGGAGGAGAGTGACAGCATATCCGTGACAAATCAAAAGCCAAAACTAAGCTTGTGGTATATTGGTGTGTTTGGCTGCGCCCTATTGCTTTACGCAGTCAGTTGTGCGCCGGGGGCCTTGTGGCAGGATAGCGGGCTTATCCAGTACCGCATCTGGCATAATGATGTAGAAGGGTTCCTGGGTTTAGCTATTTCTCATCCACTATTTTACATACTTGCCATTGTTGTAAAGTATATACCGTTGGGCGAATTTATTTGGCGAGTTAATTTAATCTCAGCAATCGCCGCAGCGGTGGTGATTGCAAATATATTTTTGCTCGTGCGTCTGTGGCTGGGCAGGAATTTCCCGGCAGTGGTAGCTGCTCTCACTTTGGCTGTCTCTCATACATTCTGGAGTCACGCCTGTATTATCGAAACGTACACCTTATGGGCGGCTATGTTTACTGCCGAATTAATAATGCTGCTGCAATATATGAGGACCCAACGTGCTGTTTATTTATACTGGCTTGGCTTACTTAATGGTCTTGCGATAGCCGTTCATAATCTTGCTTCGATACCGCTTCTTTGTTACGCAGTATTTTTTATCGTTTTGTTGGTTAAAAAGAACATTCGTTTTAGGGACTTAGCGATTATCGCTTTGTTATGGATTATCGGGGCGCTGCCTTATGAGTATCTGATAGTCAAGAGCATAATTCAAACCGGCAGTATCACCGGCACGTTGGCTTCCGCGGCTTTTGGGCTGCGCTGGCAGGGTGCTGTTCTCAATACAGCCTTGTCGGCAAAAATAATAAAAGAGAACTTCTTGTTTATTTTATTGAATTTTCCTACTCCTAATCTTCTGCTGTTTTTTGCAGGGTTCTTCGGATTGTTTAAGGTTTCGCCGAGCCGGAGCTTCAGGAGCATTTTGCTGAGCTTGATCGTGCTGTTTTTTATCTTTGCTTTTCGATATACGGTTCCTGACAGATACGCCTTCTTTCTGCCGTTTTACTGCATGGTTTCGATCTTTATAGGTCTTGGGGTGTATTTGTTGCAAGAGCGAGCAAATCACAAAGTTTTTGCTTATCTGATTCTGTTTTTCAGCTTGTTGCCTGTAGGTGTATATGCAGTTGTGCCGGCTTGGGTAGAGAGGATGCAATTTGATATAGGGACAAGAAATAATGTCCCCTACCGCAATGACTATAAGTATTTTTTGCAGCCGTGGAAGACCGGCTACAGAGGAGCAGAGCGTTTTGCCGATGAAGCTTTGGATGCGGCGGAAAGCAATGCCGTTATTTTTGCCGACAGTACTACCGTTGCTCCTCTTTTATTGATGCAGGAAATCAAAGGAAAGCGTCCGGATGTGAAGGTTGTTTCGGGTATTGTAAGCAGCAAAAATGCGCCGAGCTTTAATGAGCACACAATTAAGCAATTGCTGCAAAGTCGGTCCGTATATGTCGTTTCGCGACAGGCAGGATTTTGTCCGTCATTTGTTCTTGATAATTATGAACTATTGCCTGCTAGTCTTCTATGGAAGGTGGTTGAGAGAGAAAACAGTAATGTGACGGTGGGGCAAGCCCCACCCTACAAATATCAAGACGCAAAAAGGTAGTTACCAATTACCAATCACAAAATGAGCATGAATGAACAATATGCTACAACGTCCAAGAGGCTGATTCACAACACGGTTTTCAATGTGATGGCGTTGTTAAGCAATGCGTTTATTGGTTTTTTCTTAATCCGTTTTTTTCTCGGCCGGCTCGGCGAAGTCCGATACGGCGTATGGTTGCTGATTGCAGGTTCGGTCTTTCGTTATGCAGCCATGTTAAGCATGGGGCTTAACAGCTCTATAAACAGATACATTCCGGTCTTCCTGGCCAAAAACGATGAGGACGGTGTTCAACGAGTAATCAGCACGTCATTGTTTTTCTTCTCGCTCGTTGGTATCGTCCTTGCCCTATCCAGCGTAGTGATATATTGGAATGTCGGCTCGTGGTTTGCTCTTGAGCCGGGGCTTGTCGGCAAAGCTGCGGTGTTAGTGTTGGTAGTCGGATTCTCATTTACCGCTGCTTGTCCTTTGCAGCCGGCCACTGCAATATTAAGCGGTCTTCAGCGGTACGATGTAATTAACCTGGCAATGCTGGCCACATTATTGCTGCGAACGGTATTGTTGGTGGTATTGCTGTTGCGAGGATACGGTCTTGTTACAATGGGCTTTGTATTTGGAGCAAGTGAGGTTATGCTGCGGGTTTTACATTTTGTTTTTGTCAGAAAGTTTCTTACCACAGCCTCTTTTTCTTTTGCAAATGTGGATTTAAGACTTCTCAGGGAGATGCTGGCTTATGGGATAAATACATTTATGTATGCGGCAGGTGCGATTATCATTTATAAGGCGAGCAGCGTGGTTATCGGCATCTTTCTGGATACTGCCCAGGTGAGCCGATTTGAAGTTGCAGCGGCGGGAGTTTTATTACTGACGCAATTTCTCCAGGCCTTCACCGCGGCGATAAAGCCGGCTGTCAGCGACCTCGACGCCAGAGATGACCAATTGCGGGTTAAAGAAATATCTTTTCTTTCTCAAAAATACAGTCTTTTGATGATAATCCCCAGCGGCTGTTTCTTGGTGGTGATGGGCAGAGAGTTTCTTTCGGTATGGGTAGGCCAAACCATCCAGGACCCTGAAGTAATCAGGACTATGGGTATTATACTGGCCATCTTAGCGGTTGGACATTGCTTGAGATTGGCACAGCATAGTAACTTTATTGTGCTGGTAGGCAGGGGACAGCATAAGGTTTTTGGCATTCTCACGGCTTTGATGGCTCTGGTTTGCGTTTCGGCTTCTGTTATTTCGGTGAAGGTGCTGAATTGGGGGTTGATTGGCATAGCATGGTGCAATTTTTTGCCGATGGCGTTTGTATCCGGCGTGATTCTGCCGATATACTTTAATTGGAAAATGAGAGTTTCTGCGTTGGAAAGCATTCGCCATATTTGGCAACCGGCCCTATTAGGATCGCTACCGGCAGTAGCTGTGATTATAGTATGGAAGTATCTGGCCCCGCCGGATTGCTGGCTTGAAATCATCGGAGTAGTTATTACCGCTACGGCTTTGACTCTTATAGGCGGTTGGTTCCTAAGTCTTAAGAAAATCGAACGTAAACGATTTATCGATATTGCTTTTCGTCGGGTGGCAGAATCGGAACATGACGAAAGAATATTCCTACAGAGACTCTCATAAATATTCGACTAAAGGTGCCGAGTACGAGGCATACTACAGCACGCAGCTCTGGGAGAAGTTTCTTTGGGCGCGTGAGCAGGAAATTATCAAGCAGATTTTAGAGAAATACTTTACAGGAAGGGACGTTCATCTGCTCGATTTTGCCTGTGGAACCGGACGCATAACAAGTTTTCTTGAGGGCTTTGTAAAAACGTCAACAGGTGTTGATGTGTCCGCATCTATGCTGTCAATTGCCAGAGAGAAACTCAAAAGAACAGAAATAATTGAGGCTGATATAACTGTCGATAAAATATTCGAAGGAAGAAGATTTAATTTGATTATAGCTTTTAGGTTTTTTGTCAATGCAGAGCCAATATTGCGTTCGGCTGCGATGCATGCTCTTTCGAGGCTGCTTTCCGAAGACGGCTATTTAGTCTTTAACAATCACCAAAGCTATGGGTCGCCCTGGGTTAAGCTGCTTTATATGCGCCACCAAACGAAAAATCCTGAGGGCGTATTCAATGTATTGACTATAGACGAAATGAACAGACTCGTTGCGGATGTTGGTATGGAGATAGTGGAGCTTTATCCGGCAGGTTTTTTTCATCCTCCGAAGATAGCAGTGCCACGAATAGTAACCGGTGCGATTGAGAGAATATGCTGCGGATTTAAGTCCCTGGCGCAATTTTCGGAAAGCCCCATTGCCGTGTGCACTTGGCGTAATAGGCCGACCCGCCGCTCCGCTTTGCGAGAAACGCAGGGGCAGGGAAGATGACAGTTGACGTTCAGAGAAAATCATTAATAGAGTTTTCCGCTGATTCCGTACGCAAGGTCGGTGACGCTTCTTTGTTGGCTGTCGAGGCGACTAAGACCGCCAGGGCAGGTGAAATCGGCAAAGAAAGCGGCTTGTTCTATGTCCCGAGAGTTTTGGACTTTGACCAGGATAAAGGTGTGCTCGAATTGGAACGGCTGAACGGCTTGGTGACACTACTGCAATTGGCGATTGATAAAGACGCTCGGTTGCTTGAATTTTCGGATAGAGCCGGCAGAGCACTAGCGGTCATTCACGAGCAATTAATTTTGCCTGAAAAAATGAAGTATCCACTTCCACCCGAATGGATGGCCCCCGACCTGATCGTGGGTGGTCCAGATCGGAATGTTTTTATTCACGGTGACTTTGCAAGTGTTAATGTGTGTCTTCACGAGGCATCGGGTCGGCTGGTTATATTAGACTGGTCGGCGGCGCCGATTGTAGGAAGAAATCCGACTTTTGGCAGCCGATATTTTGATATTCTCTGGTTTGTCGCGTGTGCGTTTCGTGGTGCGCCGGGTATGAGATTTCTAAGCTGGAATGCCGAAGGGATGGCGGATGTATTTTTAAAAGGCTATGCCAAATATGGTTTGAATGATATTTCCAGCGAGCTCAAGAAATATTTGCTGCAGATTTGCCGGTTACAGAGACAGAAGATTCTATTCCTTGCGGGACGAAAATCACCATGTAAAGCCGTAGCTTACTTATGCTCACAGGTGCTTTTGTACACTCATTTTCGTAAGTTTCTGCGCAATTATAAATTGTGAAATTGAAAGTTTTTTTATGTACGCCGGGTTTGAAAACGCAATAACTGAAGAGGACTTGTGGTACACAGATGCGCAGCGCTCATCCGATGTTCAATTGCCGCCGGTGATGAACATTCTGCTTCTTGTGATTTGGACGGTGATTGTTTTGGTCGGCCTTGCCGTGATATTTATGGGCAGAAACACCATGGCCGGTATAGCAATCGTAGCGGTGCCCACGTTTATCGGCATGGTAATAAAGCCGACCTTTGCACTTTGTATTATGATGCTGGCATTGCCGACAGGAGCGGGTATCGGCGCAGCAGTGGATTTCAGCCTCGACCGAGGTGTGGGCTTAGCTGTTGCGGTCAGCTTTGTGTTGAATTTACTGATGACTCGTCCCGGCCTGCGCCTCGGCAATAAAGCGTTATGGGTGCTTATTCTATATACTATTTGGCTGTTTTTAGTGTCACTGGCGGCACCGTATCTGGCGTTGGAATTACGGCGTGCATTCACCCAGGTTCAGCTTTTAGCACTTACTTTTGTTGTATATTGGATACTGCAAACAAATGACTGGAAAACTTTCCACTGGGCTTTGAGAGCTTATGTGCTCGGCACATTGGGGATGATTATATTGGCATTTATGACCGGTGCGGCGATAAGAACGGTCGATCAGGCCACTGAGGCAAGATATTCCGCTACTGTCGGTCAGACGATTGATGCTAATATGTTAGCGAGTCTTGTCTGCTTGGCTTTTTTGGCTGCTATTTACTTATTTGCTCGTGACAAAAAGATATTATGGCGGGTGGTATATCTTCTCTCGATGCTGGCTTTGCCGATAATGCTGCTCAAGATAGGCTCCCGCGGAGCTTTGATAGCGCTTTTCTTTACTATGTTGTCGCCTCTGTTGTTTGTACGACAGGTCCTGCACAGACCTGCGCTGGCGGTTCTGCTATTAGCGGTTATTCTGTTGGCTTGTGTCTCAGCCGGGTTTGTCGTAAGCCGGGGGGGACTGGAATCCGATGTCGCCGAGCGCTATACGAACATATACCGTGCGGAAGAAGATGTCGGTTACAGGATGATGCCAATCAAACAGGCCCTGCGATGTGCTGTGGCAAAGCCAATGGGAACGAGCTATTACGGCTGGTTTGAATACAGCGGGCTTCGAATCGTACCACATAATGACTTCTTTTTTGCTCTCGGTCTCTACGGCGTACCTGCTGCCGGCCTTTTTGTGTTTTTCGTGATTATGCTGATGTTCACGGTCAAGCGAATCCCGCTGGGATGGGAAAAGCTGTATGCCAGAGCCGTATTAACATTTTTATTAGTGATGGGGCTTGATGTTCCACAGTTGTATCAAAAGCACTTCTGGATATTTCTGGTATTTGTAATGGCCAGCGAACGGATAGCTACATACTTCATGTTGCCGGAAGATGACCTGGAGGCAGAGGTTGAAGAAATCGGCGGTGAAACTGCTGGCTAAACCCGTCTCTCCGCAGGATGCCTTGCGGCAGAGCCGGGTCGAGAGATATTTAGCCCCACAATTTATCGTCAAGATGCTTTGTGGCATTGCGGGGTTTAGGACTTTCAGATGCACATAGCCATAGTGACAGTTTTCCCCACGAAGACCGATCATATTGATGGTGGCGTTGCCGGTGTATCGAAATACATCGTCGATGAGCTTGTAAAACATCCGGACATCGAGGTAACCATCGTCGTTCCAAAAGGTAAATCTTGCGAAACTAATAACGAGCGATGGGAGAACATTAGTGTTTATAGGGCGGTTAAGAAAGGAATGTTCAGGTTTTTGCCAGGGACTGTTTACGACATTTTTGCAGGCAGACGGCAGATTAAATCTCTTTTAGGGCAAATCAATCCCGATATTGTGCATTTTCAGAACGACACTTTTTTGGCGGCAAACTGCCCGTATCCACACGTTCTTACCATCCATGGGATCGTCGAAAGAGATGCGATGTGGGACAGTCGATGGGGCCCTCTTCGATGGCTAAAGTGGCTGCTCTTGAAGCTGACGGAAGATTACGGGCGTCACCGAGTCCCGAATGTTATCTTGATAAGCGAATATGCCAAGAGATTTCTACCAAAGAATAATAATTGCAAGACCTGGCATATTGATAATCCTATTGCAGATTCCTACTTTGATATCGATTGGCAATTTGAGCCGGGCAGGATATTCTGCAGCAGCAGAATTAGGCCGTTAAAAAACATTCTTGGTATGATAAGGGCGTTTGCTGTTGTTCTTCAGCAATTCCCGGATGCTCAACTTCGCATAGCAGGCAATGCTGAGCCTGCTTATCTTAAAAAGTGTGAGCGGCAAATAGAGGCAAACAGCCTGCATGGCAATATACATTTTCTTGGAAATCTTAGTATTAGAGAAGTCCAATTCGAGTTATCTAAAGCAAACTGCTTAGCAGTACCATCTTTCCGGGAAAACGCGCCGCTATCTATCGCCGAGGCGATGGCCGTAGGTGTCCCTGTGGTCGGTGCGAGGGTGGGTGGCATACCGGAAATGGTCGAGGACGGCAAAACAGGTTTTTTGATTGACCCTTATGACACGAAAGAAATCGCTGATGCGGTTTTGAGGATTCTTTCGGATGAAAATCTCGCTCGCTCGATGAGCCGGCGAGCCAAAGAGATAGCAAGACAACGCTATATGGCATCGGCTGTATGTGAACAAACGTTGCAGGTTTACAAGGAGATTTTGTTGAATAATACTGACCTACACGGACTTATACACTGACTGACACTGACAGGACATTGACATGGGTTTGAAACACATTGTAAGGGGCGTATTAACATACGTTCCGGAAATTGAAAAGATCATGCCCAGCCGGACCGGCGGGACCAACTCCGCCCGCTATTGTTATTCGGTCTGGTTGAGACACCTTGTTATGGCCAAGCAAGCCGGCCTTAGCACCCGGCCGAAAGTAGTTGCCGAGCTCGGACCCGGAGATTCTCTTGGCATCGGACTGGCAGCGCTATTATCCGGAGCACAGAAATACTATGCGCTTGACGTAGTAGAGTATGCAGCTTCGGCTGTAAATCTTGATATCCTCGACGGGCTGGTTGAGCTTTTCACCAAATGTGAGCCGATCCCGGATCAGCAGGAATTTCCTTTGCTCGAGCCGAAATTGAAATCATACGAGTTCCCGTATGATATTCTAACGGACGAAAGGCTTAGGCAAAACCTGGATGACGAAAGAATTCAGTCCATAAGAGAGACGCTAAAAAATCTAAGTCATTTAAGTAACGGTGACATCGAAATCTGTTATATTGTACCCTGGTACGACAGCAACGTATTAGAGCCGGAGTCTATTGATATGATATTCTCACAGGCGGTGCTCGAACATGTCGATGACCTGACTCACACATACGAGACATTTTATCATTGGCTCAAGAAAGATGGTTTTATGAGCCATCAAATCGATTTTGGATGTCACCATCTGGCGGAACAATGGAACGGGCACTGGGCATATTCGGACCTGTCATGGAAGTTAATCAAGGGCAAAAGGCCCTATCTTTTGAACCGGGAGCCTTATTCCACGCACAAGGATTTATTAGGGCAATCCGGCTTTGAAATCGTCAGAGAGGTCAAAACTGCCGACAGGTCCGGACTTGCCAGAGAGCATCTTAATTCCAGATTCCGCCGATTATCCGAAGAAGACCTGACCACGAGAACAGTCCATATTTTGGCCAGGAAAACCCCAAGATAAATTTGTCCCCTCGGCCTTGCTCGGGACAGGCCTGAGCAGGATTGAATGAACGCGGGGCTAAATATTTAGCCCCCCAAATTTATTTGGGGGGTTTTGACATTGAGTGAACATGAATATTGCATACGTTGTATCGGGCATGAAAATGCCCTTTGTCATCAACGAAATTGATGCGCACCAGCAGGCCGGATGGCAAGTTCTGCCTTTGGCCGGTTGTAAGCGAGAGCAGTTCGAGGATTGGTCTGAGGTTATGATCAAATGGTGCAGGAGGACTATTTATCGATCGAATATTTTTGTACAAATTTGGATGACACTGCGAGAAATGTTTACGCACCCGCTTCGTTTCTGGAAGGTCTGTTTTTGGGTAGTAACTTTGCTAACTTATAGTCCGCTTGAGTTTGTAAAGGCTGTTTATGAATTAACGACAGTTTGTGATTTTGCCTTTCGCTGCAGGCGGTTCGGCGTCGAGCATATTCATGTGCATTTTGCCAGCCGATCTTTAAGTCTTGGGATTATGCTGGGTATGTTGACGGATTTGCCCGTATCGTGCACGGTGCATGCCTTCGACATATTTACAAGAAGCACAAACAGCCTGCGGCCAAGATTAGCTAAGTGTAAATTCATAGCAGCCATTTCGCAATTCAATATCGAATATCTAAGAAACACCTGCGGTCCGCCATGGCGGATTGCAGATTTATGTCACGTTGTACATTGCGGCATAGATTTGGAAAGATTCGACTCCGTTGAGCGTCGGCCTAAGCCGGGCAGGATGGTGTGCGTGGCCAGGCTGGACCGCAAAAAAGGTCTGGATGCAGCCTTAGAAGTCTGCGCCGAATTGAAAGAAAGAAATGTAGAGTTTTTATTCCAGATTATCGGTGACGGCCCCGAAAGAAAACATCTTGAGCAGCAAATTCACAAATTAGGTTTAGAGGAGCAGGCTCAATTGCTTGGTCAGATGGCGAACGACCAGCTCATTCCGTATTTTCGTCAGGCCTGTTTATTTTTCATGCCTTGCGTGAAGACACAAAATGGCGATATGGACGGAATTCCCGTGGCGATGATGGAAGCGATGGCCTGCGAGGTGCCGGTGGTTTCAACTCGTATTTCCGGCATACCGGAGCTTGTACAGCACAATGTCAACGGATTACTTGTGGAAAAA
>Ga0315549_1005658_pt1 | contig 10085 bp, 10 predicted proteins | sample SalMarSW160200MG_FD_203101 | JGI IMG/M metagenome (GOLD analysis project Ga0315549, IMG submission 203101) | Salt marsh sediment microbial communities from the Plum Island Ecosystem LTER, Massachusetts, United States - Salt Marsh Sediment SW1601-200 ... | reverse complement strand
AGTAGCGGGCTGATGCCGCCTTTAGATACCTCTCCGGTTATCTGGGCGATGCCCACGGGTCCTGTCACCTCTACAGGTTCCGCCCCGGCAAACATGCTGACTATTCCGTTCTTAAACAGGATGATGGTTTCCCAGTACCTGACCGCACCGAGAGGTATCGCCTTCCAGAAGGGATAGCGCTGGGTGACAACAGTCGGGTCTGAAGTCATGATGGCAACACCAACCGCCCCCTGGCCCTCCGGCGGTTTCCACCTGGCGGTAAGCTGTACATCCTCTGTGGTTGAATCGCTATGCCTGACCTGGGCGGTAAACTGCTTGCCGAGGTTGCTGTAGAAATAGCGGGTGATATCGGCGGTGCTGTGCACCGGTTTTCCGTTTACGCTGAGAAAGATGTCTCCAGCCTCAATGCCGGCCTCGGCTGCCGGTGAATTCGGGGCTACTTCTACCACCAGTACCTGCCCGGTTACTGCCTGGTGAGGAATCATGAAGGAGATTGATAGCAGTAGAAGGGGTAGCAGGAGGTTCATCAGTGAGCCGGCACCCAGTACCAGAATTCTGACGGGTATTCGCTTGCTGGCCAGGCTGCCGGGTGCATCGGGGTCTTCTTCACCAGCCATTCTGACGAACCCCCCCAGGGGCACGGCGTTTATGGAGTATCGTGTCTCGCCTAGTTTTACCGAAAAAAGTCGGGGAGGGAGAAAAAGGCCGAACTCGTCCACCCTCACACCGGAGAGCTTGGCCGTAGCAAAGTGCCCCAGTTCGTGGGCAAGAATGAGGACTATCAGGATGACGACGAAGGCTACTATTGTGGTTATCACGGATTACCACTCCCGGCGAGCTTGAGAACCCTGTCCCTGGCCCAGGCATCAGCCGATAGAATCTCTTCTAGGGCGGGCCGGGATACGGGTTCGTGTTCCTCCAGTGCTTGCCTGACAAGCCTGGCGATGTCGGTAAATCTGATGGCTCTGGAGAGGAAGAGTTCAACCGCTACCTCGTCAGCGGCGCAGAGTACCGCCGGGGAGGTCCCGCCCGCTTTACCGGCTTCAATAGCCAGTCCGGGGCAGGGGAATGTTTCAAAGTCGGGTTGCTCAAAGGTCAGCTCCCTGATGGCAGTCCAGTCAAGCCGGGGTAGTTCAGGGTTAGGCAGGCGCTTCGGGTAAGACAGGGCGTATTGAATCGGCAGGCGCATATCGGGGTAGCCCATCTGGGCCTTGATTGAGCCGTCCTGGAACTCCACCATGGAGTGTATGATGCTCTGGGGGTGAATTATTACCCTGATATTATCAATGGGCGTATTAAACAGCCAGTGAGCCTCAATTACCTCAAGCCCCTTGTTCATCAGGGTGGCTGAGTCAATGGTGACCTTCTCCCCCATCTGCCACGAGGGGTGCTTCAGAGCCTGTTCGGGTGTTACCCCCTCCAGCTGTTCCGGTGAATGGTTGCGGAAGGGCCCCCCGGAGGCAGTTAGAATGAGACCGGCGGGTGGCTGTGTTTCACCCTCCAGGCACTGCCATATGGCGCTGTGCTCGCTGTCAACCGGTAGAATCCGGGCACCGTTTTGCCTGGCTTCGCTGGTTATTATCTCACCGGCCATGACCAGCGATTCCTTGTTGGCCAGGGCGATATTCTTGCCGGCCCTGGCAGCAGCCAGTGTGGCTGGTAGCCCTGAGTTCCCGGAGGTAGCGATGACCACGGTATCTACCTGGGGGTGACTGGCGATTTCTTCCATTGACAGCAGTTCGTATTCGGGGGTAGTCAGACGGGCTGGCATCTTTTTTGCCTGGTGGTAGACGAATCCCGGCCTGAACTCGCTGATTTGTTCTGCCAGCAAATCAAGGTTCCTGCCAGCCGCCAGCCCCACTACCCGAAAGTGTTGGGACAGGGCACGGACTACCTGGAGTGTCTGCCGGCCTATTGAGCCGGTTGAGCCGAGAACGGCTAGTCGCTTTACACTATTGCCCATACTACGTAATAGTATACCACGATGCCAGCCAGGACGACGCTGTCCATGCGGTCGAGGAGACCGCCGTGCCCCGGAATCAGTGTGCCGGAGTCTTTCACCCCCGTATTGCGCTTGAGCAGAGACTCTATCAGGTCGCCAAATTGCCCGAAAACGCTGACCAGCAAGCCCAGGATTATTGCGTGTGCCCAGGTAAGCCGGGGGCTGAGAGTGAGTGGGGTATGCAGGGTGAAGAAGAGGCTGACCAGAATGGCGCCGAATACGCCGGCTATGGCTCCCTCCCAGGTCTTACCGGGGCTGATTTGCGGGGCCAGGGGCCGTTTACCTATTGCTTTGCCGGTGAAGAAGGCGGCGGTGTCAGAGCCGAAGGTGGCGAACAGTGCCAGGAATATCCAGTTCCTGCCGTCAGTCTCCGTTATCAAATGAGGATAATAGCCTCCCCTTAATTCCACAAGGTAGCCCAGGAGCCAGCCTACATACAGGATACCGGCTACTGTCCATGCCCAACCGGCAAAAGCGCCCTCTTTCTGCTGCCGCGTCAGCAGAAAGACCAGGGGTAGTATTACTGCTGAGGTTAGTAGCAGTGGCATGAGCAGGCTGAGGTCAAAGTGGGGCTCCAGAATAGCCAGCAGGTCCGGGTTACGGCTGAGAATGAAGAGCAGTGTCCAGGCCAGGCCAAAGCAGGTAAGTGGTGACACCCTTGAGTTGGCGACCAGCCGGTAGAACTCAAAGACAGCCAGCACCCCCCAGATAGCCACCAGTATGGTAAACCAGGTCTCACCAAACCAGACAACGGCAACGAGTAGAGGAATTCCACATAGTGCCGTTATGACCCTTTTCTTGAGCATTTGGGCTATAGCAGTCCACCAAAGCGTCTCTTCCTCTGGCTATAGGAGAGCAGGGCTTTGTCAATATCCTTCTTGCTAAAATCAGGCCAGAGAACCTTGGTGAAGTAGTATTCGCTATAGGCTGTTTGCCACAGCAGGAAGTTGCTGAGGCGGGTCTCGTCGCCGGTACGAATCAGCAGGTCAACATCCGGTAAATCAGCGGTATAGAGGTACCTGCCAAACGTTGCTTCGTCAATATTCTGGTGACCACCGCCGTTGGCTATGATACGGCGGACTGCGTCTACAATCTCAGCGCGTCCCCCGTAATTGAAGGCGACATTAAGTGTCATTCCGGTGTTGTTTGCGGTCAGCGTAACCGCCTCGCTTATCTTTCGCTGCAGACCCTTTGGCAGTTCGTTAAGTCGGCCACTGTGATGGAGCCTGATACCCCTCTGGTGAATGTCCGTAATGTATCTGTCGATGTATTTCCCCAGCAGCCGAAACAGGCCTCTAACCTCGGCTCTGGGACGGCTCCAGTTTTCCGTGGAAAAGCCGTAGAGGGAGATGTATTTTATCGGGTATTCGCTGAGGTATTGAATCATGTTGTACATATTTTCCGCCCCTGCCCGGTGGCCCTGTAGTCTGGGCAATCTGCGTTTTTCTGCCCACCGGCCATTGCCATCCGGTACAATAGCCACATGGGTAGGGAGCCGGGTTAATTTTCTGGTACTGGCTGCCTTTTCCTTCATCTCGCCATCCGTAGCAGGGTGCTGGAGAGAGGCTAGACCTGCATAACCTCTGATTCTTTATCCTTGGTGATTTCTTCGATATCGGCTGTGAAGCTATCGGTGAGCTTTTGTAACTGGGTTTGGAGACGTTTGTGCTCGTCCTGTGAAATATCCTTGTTCTTTTCGGCTGTTTTAAGTTCGTCCATGGCTTCACGTCTGAGGTTGCGTATAGCTATCCTGCCTTCTTCAACCCTCTTTCGCACCACCTTAATTAGCTCCTGCCGCCGCTCTTCGGTTAGTGGTGGGATATTTATGCGGATTACACGTCCGTCGTTGGCCGGGTTCAGCCCGAGGTCGGATTTCAGGATAGCTTTCTCTATGGTATCGATAGTCCCTCTGTCCCAGGGCTGGATAAGGAGGAGTCTTGCCTCGGGGGCAGAAATACTGGCAATCTGATTGAGCGGTGTGGGGACCCCGGCATAGTCTACCTTGAGGTGTTCTATCAGGCCGGGGGAAGCGTGCCCGGTGCGGATGGTGCCCAGTTCCCTCTGCATCACCTCAATCGATTTCCGCATCTTTTGCTCAATATTCGGCAGGGTCGGGCTAGCCATTTTCCTTCTCGCCGGATATCATGGTGCCGATTGGTTCACCTGACACAGCCCGCTCTATACTGCGGGGCGCCAGGAAATTGAAGACCACTATTGGCAACCTGTTTTCCAGGCACAGGGAGAGGGCTGTGGCATCCATTACTTCCAGCCGCATATTCAGGGCCTCAAGGTAGGTTAGCCTGTTTAGCCTCCTGGCCTTGGGATTCTTGAGAGGGTCAGTATCATAGACGCCATCGACGTTGTTCTTGGTCATAAGCAGGACTTCAGCCTCAATCTCGATGGCTCGTAGAGCAGCGGCGGTATCGGTGGTCATATATGGGTTACCGGTGCCGCCGGCAAGGATAACTACTCTGCCCTTTTCCAGGTGACGGATAGCCCGGCGTCTGATGTAGGGCTCAGCTACCTGAGCGACGGTTATGGCGGACTGTGTTCTGGTGGTTACCCCTTCCTTTTCCAGGGCATCCTGAAGAGACAGGGCATTTATTATGGTAGCCAGCATCCCGGCATAGTCGGCGGTGGCTCTATCCATTCCTGCCTGCTCGGCTGCTGCGCCGCGCCAGATGTTGCCGCCACCAACGACAATGGCAACACCGACCCCCATTTCTACAACCTGCTTGACTTGCTTGGCAACCCTGGTGGAGATAGAGGGGTCAATGCCGAAATCGGCTCCGCCACTAAATGCCTCACCACTGAGTTTGAGTAAAACACGCTCGTACTTGGGAGTAGCCATTTCTCCTCTTCGTCACTCCCCTTAATATAGCCCGGATATCACCTGCTGGTAGTGCTATCTGTCTCCAGCTCGGCTATTCTGCTCTCAGCTTGCCCCAGTTCAAATCTGGCGAACCTGGTTACCTTAATGTTTTCGCCGACCCTGGCTACAGCCTCGGTGATAATATCCTGGATGGTCTGGTCAGGGTCTTTAATGTAGGGCTGAAGTAGCAGGCAGGCTGCCTGCGGTTCTATATCGGCTCCCTTGGGGACCTGTTCTTCTGAGATAAACCGGGGGTCCTGGGCGGCTATCTGCATTGCCAGGTGGTGAGCCAGTTCCCTGAATTCGCTGGTGCGGGCAACAAAGTCACTTTCACAGTTCAATTCAACCATGGCACCAATTCGCCCGCCGGTATGGATGTAGGTTTCAACCAGTCCCTGAGAAACTGAGCGGGCTCTTTTTTCCTCTGCCTTAAAAAGGCTGTGCTGCTTTAGAATCTGGAGCGCCCCTTCCATGTCTCCTTCTGCCTCAAGAAGGGCACTGCGGCAGTCCATAATGCCGGCTCCAGACTGGTCTCTCAGTTTCTTGATACTATCTGTTGGAATTTTCATCTTCTCTTTCTCTATTCATCATCGGGGGTGAAGATAAAAGGCCCGGTATCTTCCGTAGGCTTCATTTCCTCGGGGGGCTCCTCTTCACCTTCCTCGGCTGTTTCCATAGCCTGACTGATTCTGCTTTTACCTTCAATAACTGAGTCGCTAATTTTGCTGCATACCAGCCTGATGGCTCTGATGGCATCGTCATTAGCCGGGATGGGGTAATCTACATCATCGGGGTTACAGTTGGTGTCTACTATGGCAACAACCGGTATTCCTGCCCGTCTGGCTTCAGCTAGAGCAATGCTCTCTTTGGCGATATCAACAATAAACATGGTGTCGGGCAGGCTGGTCATCTCCTTGAAACCAGCCATCTGTCTGTTGAGGCGGGCTATTTCCTCTTCAATCTTCAGGACTTCCTTCTTGGGTAACCGGCTAAAGCTACCCTTGGCTTGCTGGTCTTCCAGGCGGACGAGATAGTCAATACGGGCTTGAATAGTGCTGAAATTGGTCAGGGTTCCTCCTATCCAGCGGTGATTGACATAGTACATCTCACAGCGTTTAGCTTCTTCTTCGATAGATTCTTGAGCCTGTTTCTTGGTGCCTACGAAGAGGATATTGCCGCCTTCAGCCACTAACTGCTTGATGAACTCACAGGCACTGTCCAGCATACTGGCAGTTAGCTCCAGGTTGATAATGTGAATGCCGTCGCGCTTGGTGAAGATGTAACTCTTCATGCGGGGGTGCCAGCGGCTTGTCTGGTGTCCGAAATGGGCCCCGGCTTCGAGAAGTTCCTTAATGGTGGTGCTACCTGGCAAGCTTAACCTCCCTTTCTAGGTTCTTAGACAGTATAGCATACCCTTTGCCACACGACAATAGTCCAGGGTGAGCGCCATTTTACAGCCCTCAGGGGGCGGCAGGCAGGCTGTGAGGCTGGCGGGGTTGCGTTGTCTGCCCTATCCGATGTATTATTAGGGCGATGAATAGTTCCCTTCAGGCGAGAATACCTCGCGTTTCTTAGTGGACTGCCAGGTCCCGGGTTGTGTGAAAGGGGAGTGCCATGGAAGAATTACAGGAAGAGCGTGTCAGGCAAATCCTGTCATCTTATGAGAGTGAGCCCGGCAGGCTGGTACCGATTTTGCTGGATGTGCAGACGAGTATTGGCTATCTGCCTGAGGAAGGGGTACAGATGGTGGCACGCTTCCTCAATATTGGTGTGGGCCAGATATATTCGGTGGCTTCCTTCTATTCCCGGTTTCAGCTAACACCGGTCGGGAGGCACCGGGTTACAGTCTGCCGGGGTACCGCCTGTCATATCCGTGGTGCCCCGCAGATTCTCGGAGAGATAGAGAAGGGGGTTGGCCTGAAAGAAGGGGAGACATCATCCGACCTGGAGTATACCCTGGAGACGGTTGCCTGTATCGGTTGCTGTGCCCTGGCACCGTGCATCAAGATTAATGCTGATGTCCACGGTGAGCTAACTCCCAGAAGGGTGAAAGAGGTTCTCCTTAGCCTGGGTGGAGGGGAGACGGATGCCTGATAAACAGCGCACTGTCCTGGTATGCCAGGGGACAGGGTGTATCTCAGGGGGAGCCGAGCGGCTCTACTCTGCGCTGGAAGCGGAGATGGCCAGGCTGAATCTGGGCGAGCTCGCTTGGATGAAGTATACCGGCTGTCATGGCTTCTGCCAGCGGGGTCCGCTGGTTGTTATTGAGCCTGACGGTATTTTCTACTCAAAGGTTAAGCTGGACGATGTTCCTGACATTGTTCAATCATTGTTACCGGGGGGCAGGACGGTAGAACGCCTGCTGTACCACGACTCGGTTATTGACAGGCCCATATTTCACTATCGCGATATCCCCTTCTACTACAAGCAGCAGCGCCTGGTGCTGAGGAACTGCGGCAATATCAACCCCGAGGACATTGGCGACTATCTGGCTGCCGGTGGTTACCAGGCGTTGCCGGGTGCGCTTGCCGGGATGACTCCGGAGCGTATTATTGATGAGGTAGAGCGCTCCGGGCTTCGCGGGCTGGGTGGTGCTGGTTTTCCAACCGGGCGTAAGTGGGATGCCTGCCGGAGGGCACCCGGTGATGAGAAGTATGTCATCTGTAATGGTGATGAGGGTGACCCCGGTGCCTTCCAGGACCGGTCAGTTCTGGAGGGAGACCCGCATTCAGTACTGGAGGGCATGATAATTGCCGGTTATGCTGTTGGCGCTAACCGCGGCTTTGTTTACGTGCGTGCCGAGTATCCACTGGCAATACGGCGTCTGGGGGTTGCCATCACCCAGGCAAGGGAGAGGGGTTATCTCGGCAGGAATATTCTGGGGAGCGGGTTTGACTTTGATGTGGAAATCTTTCAGGGAGCCGGGGCTTTTGTCTGCGGGGAGTCCACTGCCATGGTGCTTTCCATTGAGGGGAGAAGAGGGATGCCCAAGCCTCTGCCCCGTCCGCGTACTACTGAGGCAGGGTTATGGGGTAAACCCACCCTGCTTAACAACATAAAGACCTTTGCCAACATACCTCTGATTATCAACCGTGGTGCCGGCTGGTTTGCCAGCCGGGGCACCGAGAACAGCAAGGGCACGGCTATCTTCTCACTGACCGGCAAGGTGGTCAACAGTGGCCTGATAGAGGTGCCGATGGGAATCAGGTTAAGGGAGATTGTCTATGATATCGGGGGAGGGATTCCTGATGGCAGGGCATTCAAGGCGGTCCAGACTGGCGGGCCATCAGGGGGTTGCCTGCCGGTAGAGCTGGTGAATATGCCGGTTGACTTTGACTCGCTGACCGCCGCTGGTTCAATGATGGGTTCGGGGGGTATGGTGGTGATGGACCAGGATACCTGTATGGTTGATGTGGCTCGCTATTTCCTTGATTTTACCCGGAGGGAGTCCTGCGGGCAGTGTATGCCCTGCCGGGTGGGAACAAAGCAGATGTTTGATATTCTGGACAGCATTACCAAGAGAGAGGGTAAGCCGGGTGATATTGAGCTGCTGGAAGAACTGGGCACGGCGGTAGCCCGTACCTCCCTCTGTGGACTGGGGCAGACTGCTGCCAATCCGGTGCTCAGTACCATCCGTTACTTTCGTGAGGAGTACGAGGCGCACATCTATGATGACTATTGCCCGGCCGGTGTGTGCCAGGCATACCTTTAGAGCGGGAGCTGATATGAAGAAGGTTACTCTCAATATTGATGGTTCGGATGTGGTCGCTGATGAAGGTATGTCGGTGCTGGAGGCTGCCCTCCAGAATAATATCTATATCCCCCACCTCTGCTACTGTCCTGATTTGCCACCCCGTGGAGCCTGCCGGTTGTGCATTGTTGAGCTTGGTGACGGGCAGCTGGTAACCTCGTGTCGGACGCCGGTTGAGCCGGGGATGGTGGTCAAGACAAAGAGTCCGGAGGTTGACAGGGCGGTTCGTCCGGTGGTTGAGCTGCTTGTTGCCGACTACCATGCTAGCTGTCGGGGCTGTCCCAGTAGCGGGCACTGTGAGCTTCAAAGGATAATGGCTCATCTCCGTATTGATAGAAGGCGGGTGCGCCGCCTGAGACCGCCGGAGGACGAGAAGCCACTGGATACGTCAAACCCCTGTTTTGACTATGACCCCAACAAGTGTGTCCTTTGCGGGATTTGTGTGCACACCTGTGAGGAAATTCACGGTACCGGTTCCCTTTACTTTATTGGTCGCGGCTACGATACCAGAATTGCTTTCTTCGGGGACGCATCCAGGTGCGAGTCATGTATGGAGTGCGTGGCCAGGTGCCCGGTTGGTGTATTACTGCCCAAGGCGCAGAGCCAGCAGTAACCGGTAAAGATGCCTCTGGAAGTTGATATAGCCATCATAGGAGCCGGTGTTGTCGGTCTGGCTGTAGCCGCTGAGCTAGCCCGGGAGGGAAGAGGGGTCTTTGTCCTTGAAAAGAACCGCACCTTCGGGCTTGAGGCCAGCAGCCGGAACAGCCAGGTTATTCACGCCGGTATCTACTACCCTGAAGGCTCTCTGAAGGCAAGGCTTTGTATTGAGGGGAACCACCTGCTTTACGAGCTCTGTGAGAAGCACGGCGTAGACTGCCGGAGAACGGGAAAGATAATCGTGGCGGTTGATGAAGGTGAGACAGGAGAGCTGGAGGAGCTTTACCAGCGGGGGTGTAGGAACGGCGCTGAAGATTTAGGGTTGCTTTCCCGGAGGGAGCTTGAGGAGCTTGAGCCACAGGTAGCAGGGGTAGCTGCCCTGTTCTCACCCTCCTCTGGAATTCTGGACTGCCATTCTCTTATGAGGCTCTTTTATACACAGGCGCGGGAGAGAGGCGCCGGCTTTGTCTTTAATACCGAGGTGACAGCCGTAGAGAAGGTGGGGGCAGGGTATGAGGTACAGATAAGGGACCGTGAGGGGGTCTCCTCTTTTGTCGCCGGCATCCTGATAAATTCGGCTGGTCTGAATTCCGACAGGATAGCTGAGCTTTCCGGGATTGACCCTGCCCGGGCAGGCTACAAGCTTCACTACTGCAAGGGTGAATACTTCAGTTTCAGTTCCAGTAAGGCTCCCCCGGTGAGAAGGCTCGTTTACCCTGTACCGGAGCAAGCCGGCGTGGGCATTCATGTGACCGTGGGCATTGACGGCAGGGTCAGGCTGGGTCCCAGTGCTCGCTATGTTG
>Ga0315549_1005647_pt1 | contig 10100 bp, 7 predicted proteins | sample SalMarSW160200MG_FD_203101 | JGI IMG/M metagenome (GOLD analysis project Ga0315549, IMG submission 203101) | Salt marsh sediment microbial communities from the Plum Island Ecosystem LTER, Massachusetts, United States - Salt Marsh Sediment SW1601-200 ... | reverse complement strand
TTCTTGGATATATTCCTCTAAATTACTTTTTTGCCCTCCAAGATCCCATATTATCAAGTTTAAATTATCCGATTCAAATTCTTGGATATTTGCGCCTATTGTAGGCTCTAAATTAATCACATCCCCAGGAGTATGATCATGCATTAATCTATTAATAAGAGATGTTTTTCCTGCATAATCAAGACCTGCTACAACGATTTTACTCTGAGATTTTTTTATATATTCTTTTCTTTTAGTCCATGCATTTGCTATTAAAGTAGCGGCAATTTTTGCATTATTTAATACATTTGAATCCATGTTTGTTAGCGTTGCAAGTTCTAAAAACTCTTCTTCACTAATTGTGGTTAAATCACGTAATATTTTAATATCTATCTTGTTAAATTTAGAGATATCTTTTTGTGTAAAATCCCTCAACTTCTCTATTGGTAAATCCAATAGTGCACTTAAACTGGTTGGATAATAATCTAATTCAAAAAACCGATCACAAAGAAATTTTATTATGTTTTTAGCTGAATCTGACATAAAAATCATTTATTTTGTCTTATTATTTTAATAAAAACTCATAAATATAAATGTTCCATCTTAATAATCCTTTTAAAAATTAGAATATTAAAATAAAAACAAAATCATAGAATTTAATTGACAATTAAGAGAGGATACGTGTTTTTATAGATATATTTACTAATGTGACGGGCAAATACTACCTCACAATAGAGTTTTTTAAAAACAATTTACTTGGTTGAATCCATGAATATCACTAAAAATCAAAAAAATTCCCCTTATAGTTCCATCATCGTCTATTACCAATGACGTTTCGTATTTGATTGGAATTTTTAGACCCTTATTTGAAATTAAAATTACCTTACGATTCTCGTTGTTTTCACACGGACTTTCTTTAATAATATTAAATACTTCTCTCCATGGCTTTCCTGCAGCTTTATGTTCTTTCCACCCCGATAAATGTTCAGACAAAGAATTCATGTATTTTACATTCCCACTTAAGTCTATAACAATAACTGCCTTGCTTACACTTTTTAATATAGTAGAAAAACAAGGCTTGATATCTTTATGTTTTCCTACACTTGCTATAAACTCTACACAATCTTTTTGAGATTCTAAATACATACTTCCTCAACCCCTAAAAAAATATAAATTCTGTTTTTGGTAAAAATCTAAAAAAATTTGATAACCAAAATGATAAAAATCATAACTAATATTTAAGTCTTTGGGTACATTTATTATCTTTGTGGTAAAGCATTCTTTATTATTTAAATTTAGTATTTAAAAATTTATATTTTTTTGATAATTTAAATTATTTTCATTAAATACACAATCATAAATTAAAATAAAACATTCAAATACTATTCATATTCATTTAATTTTCAAAAACCTTTTTTACTGAATTTAATTTTCTAATTCAAATGGTAGATTTAGAATTTTTTCTTGAGTACTATGAATTCTTGAAACAAGAGAAGGAAAAAGGTAAAAAAATAATTGCTTATATGTCTCATGATAATATTCCTGAGGAACTTATCGACGCTGCTGGGTTTATTCCATTGAGATTGATCTTTTCGGGAAACGACGAATTAATGGATAGAGGCGCGGATTATTTGCCGACTTCAACTTGTAGTTTCGCTCTTAGTACTATAGGCTTATTTTCAGTAAAGCCGAATAAATATCGATTTCTTGATTTAATCGATTATTTTATTGTATCCAATCACTGCGTTTCCGATATTTGTTCTTCAGAAATAATTTGTAAATATTTTGATATTCCAAGAATTGATTTTTATGTTCCTTATATTTTATCAGAAAACGGACTGAAATATTATAGACTAGAGTTAATAGAATTTAAGAAAAAGTTGGAAGAAATTAGAGGATCTTCTATTTCAAGTGAAAATATTATCATTAGTATTGAAAAATATAATAAATTTCGTAAAAAAATATCAAAAATAAAATATTTAGATATTTCCGGCTCAGATAAGTTGGAATTATACCAAAAAGCATTATTATATGGTCCAAAAATATTGGAATTGAGAGATTTTAATATTAATAACGCTGGTCAAATCAAAATCAATAATAAGAAAAATGTAATTTTAACGGGATGTTCGATATTTCTTGGTGATGATTTAATAGAGATTATAGAAGAGGGAGGCGGTAATGTTATATTTTTAGATACCTGGGTTGGAGACGTTTATTTCTCACAAACATTTGAGGATAATTGGTTAGATCAACAAAAAGAAAACGATCCATTTGACATTTTAACAGAGATGTTTAAGAGAAATACTTATACTGATCATGTAGTCCCAAAATTTATCGAATATAAAATTAAAAAAATCGTTTCAATCATAAATGACCTTAAAGAAAAATTGGGAATAAGTAATATCGGTGTAATTAATCATATAATTAAATTCTGCGACCATATGAGCTTACCAAGAGAACAATTAAAAGAGAAATTACAAGAAAAAAATTATTTTGTGTTAAATATTGAGAGGGATTACTCAAGAGCCTCACATGGACAATTATCCACAAGGATTGAAGCATTTTTGGAGATGATTTAAATGAGTTTAATGACGGATGATGTTATAAATTTTACTTCAATGTTAAGAATGTCCTATGATTTTTTGCATTCCGGACGAAAATTCAATATTAAATCCAATAGAAAAGGAAAGAAATTAATTTCAGTTGTGTTCCCCTTTAGTGACTTAGTATTTGCAGCAAAAGCAATTCCTATTTTCCCGATAAGATTAGAAAAATTTAAAGTTAATACGTACTTAGAGGCATTAAATTCGGCCTCAGGTCTTTTTGGTTGGAAGGCAGTGTCAAATTTTTTAGGATTTATAAGAAAATTTGATTTTCTTAAAGTATTTGATGGAATAATAGATGACGTGATTAACTCACTAAACTATAAATATAATAAAATGTATGATTTGGGGATTGAAGAAGGGGTTTCCAATGACTTTTGTTATGGAATTAAGGCGCTTTATGGCATGCATTCATCAAGACATAATAATTTGGACGCAAACTTAAATGTTATAATAAGGTGTAGTGCCTTTAACAAATATTATGAATCTTTAAAGCGATTTAGTGATAAATTAATCTGGTTGGACATTCCTCCGAGAAATATTGGCAATGCTTTGGAAATTTGCACCGAAAATGTAAAAGAAACTATTTCTCAATTAGAAAAATTAACTGGAAATTCCATTACTGATAATGACCTAAGAAAACAGTTTAGAATCAGTAATGAATGTAGAGAATTGTACAGAGAAATTATTTATGAAATAAGTAATTCTGATTTTTACCCTTGTAACCCTGCAACCTTTTCTGAAATACTCGCCCTTTTGAGCATATCATTTCAAGATTTTAATTCTAATGCTGAGACATATTTGAAAAATTTTAGAAATTTAGTTAAAGAAATGAAAGAAAGGATTAGGAAGAAAATAGGGATGGATGTATCTAATCGACCTCGTATTCTTTTAACACCTCGGTTTGGAGGTTGGGAACCAGAATCTCACAATTTAATATATAAAATGGGTGGTCGACTTCTTTATGCTGATTGGGAAATATTAGGGGCTTTGGAAAATGTTGAGGTTAATACTTATTCTGATCCAGCGGAAAATTATGCTAAATACCTGATGGACATTACAACAAAAGGCGTTGGTTGTGATAATAATGCCCTAACCGATTCTTATATTAGGGTTGCAAGGAAAATGGATGTTGACGGCTTAATATTTATCGAACTATTTGGTTGTCATTCAATATCAAATTGTTATACAATACTTCGTCAAAAAGTTAGAAATGAGCTTGAAATTCCCACAACTGCTCTAACTTTTAATAAAATTGGAGAAAACATCGAACAAGTGAAAACAAGACTCGGGGCTTTTATGGAAATGTTTAATTAACAAATAAAAATTCAAAAAATTTATTTCTAAACTGAAATTAATTATAAATTTGAATAGATCGCATATTTATACAAATATTTTTAGTGAAAAAATGTATGGAAAAAAAGAATGAAATGAATAAACCACTTTACCTTGATTATGCTCAACCTATTGAAAAGAGAGTGGAAGATTTAGTAGCAAGAATGACCTTTGATGAAAAGATTTCACAGTTATTGAACGATGCTCCAAAAATTGACCGGCTGAAAATACCTAAATATAACTGGTGGAATGAATGTCTGCACGGAGTTGGTTTTTCTGGGACTGCAACTGTATTTCCTCAGGCAATTGGTTTAGCAGCTACTTGGAACACTCAATTAATGGGTCAGGTGGCAACAGCTATATCTGATGAAGCGAGAGCCAAACATCATGAAGCAGTAAGAAAAAATCAAAGAAAAATATTTCAAGGTCTTACTTTTTGGAGTCCGAATGTAAATATTTTCAGAGATCCTCGATGGGGGCGAGGTCAAGAGACTTATGGCGAAGATCCTTATCTCACGTCAAGGATGGGAGTAACATTTGTTAAAGGACTCCAAGGAAATGAATCAAAATATTTAAAATTAGTTGCAACACCTAAGCATTATGTTGCTTATAGTGGGTTGGAATCGGAGCGTCATCATTTTGATGCAAAAGTTAGTCAAAAGGATCTCTATGAAACATATCTCCCCGCTTTTAAAGCTTGTATACAGGAAGGTAAGGCCTTTTCTATTATGGGAGCCTATAATAGAATCAATGGGGAACCATGTTGTGGAAGTAAATTATTATTAGAGGATATTTTGCGCAAAAAATGGAATTTTGATGGATATGTGGTTTCTGATTGTGGTGCAATTTCAGATATTTTTAAGTTTCATAAAGTTGTCTTCTCTCCCGAGGAAGCGGTGGCAATGGCACTTAATGCGGGTTGTGACCTTTTTTGCTGCATTGGGATTGGAACCAAACGAAGTAAAAGGATTGTATGGGATTGGATAAAGGGAGCGGTAGAAAAAGGTTTACTTACAGAAGATATCATTGATAAATCAATTAAACGCCTCTTTAACGCGCAATTTAGGCTCGGCATGTTTGATCCACCAGAGATTGTTCCATATGCACAAATACCTTTCGAAGTGAATGACTGTGAAAAACATAGGGATCTTGCTCGAAAAGCGGCAAGAGAATCGATTGTGTTATTGAAAAATGAAAATAATATACTTCCCTTAAACAAAAACATTAAATCAATAGCCATAATTGGACCTAATGCTGATAATTTAGATGTACTCCTTGGGAATTATAATGGTATTCCATCTAAATACACGACACCTCTTCAAGGAATTAAAAATGTTGCATCACCTGAGACTAAAGTCTATTATGCAAAAGGATGTCCTCTTAAAGAAAAATCTACAGATGATTTTAATGAGGCAATTGAGATTTCTAAAAAATCCGATGTAGTTATTATGGTATTGGGCATATCACCACGCATTGAAAATGAAGAAGGTGAGGTAACAGAATCAGATTTAAGAGGAGATCGAATCCATTTAAATTTACCAGAAATTCAAGAAGAACTTTTAAAGGAAATACACAATATCGGCAAACCAATTATCCTAATATTAACTAGTGGCAGTGCATTGTCTGTGAATTTTGCGAAAGAAGGTATTCCTGCCATTATAGAAACATGGTATCCTGGCGAAGAAGGTGGTGCAGCGTTAGCCGATGTAATTTTTGGAGACTATAACCCCGCAGGAAGGTTACCTGTAACTTTTTATAAATCAGTTGATCAATTGCTTGACTTTCGCGATTATAGTATGGTGGGGAGAACATATCGATATTTTAAAGATGAACCATTATTTTCTTTCGGTTATGGTCTTAGTTATACCAAATTCAAATATAGCAATCTTCAGATTTCTCCAAGTAAAGTAAAAACTGATGAAAAAATCACTATCAGTGCAGATATTGAAAATATTGGAGACCGATTAGGTGATGAAGTTGTACAACTCTACTTGAATAAAGGACTTATCTCATCTCAAGCACCAATTCGAGAACTTCAAGGTTTTAAAAGGATGACTCTTAAAAAAGGAGAGAAAAGGACAGTTTCATTTATACTTATACCAGAACAATGTTCAATATTTAATGAGAATGGAGAACAGATTATTTACCCAGGTGAGATATTTATTTCTGTGGGTGGGTGCCAACAAGGCTATAGTGATACAGGTATTAATATTGTGAAAGGTAGTTTTGAAATAATTAAATGAAATAAATTGGGTAATTTATAAATGAATAAATTATAGAAATTACCAAATTTTTATAAATAATTGTAAGGTTAAAAATTGATTGTCTAACTTAAATACCAAAGAGATATTAAAAAATATAATTTCTTTTGATGATCTTCAAACGCTTTTCAGAAGTTCATCCAATTTTTCAGAATAAAATGAAGCAGTTTCATTTTCTTGAATTTCATATGCAATATCGATTATTGTATAATATATCTCTTTAACTTTCTCGAAATTATTCTTTTTAATTTCATCTTGTGCTTCTTTAATCAAATTTTTTATTGTTTTTTTTCCGGTATTAATGTATTCAATAGCTTTATTCTCAATTTCTTTTATGTCCACCTGATACATATTAATCAAAAAAGTCTCAATTTCCCAAATTAGTTCATATATTTCTTTAGGATTATTTGGGTCCCATTTAACATAAGAAGGAATATTTCTAAAAAATTCTTGTTCATTATTGTCAAAAAGTTCAAGAATTTCAGCAGGGATATTTAAAATGGGCTTTCGTGGATAATTTGAAAAATCAATACCGATAATAAAATGATCCTCTGGTGTTATAGATAAATGAATTTTTGCTGTAGTAATTATATCCTCAAATTCGGTCTGAAAATAATATAAAAGATCTTGGCTAATTTCAGCGAGTTTAGATTCTTTCTCAATAAGTTGGGAGGCATCCATGATTTCCTTTCCAAGATTCTCTTCAACTTCAATAGGTTCTATGACTTCAGCACTTCCTTTAATTTTATCTGCTTCCTTATCTGAAACAATTCCCTTAAAATGAGCGATCTTTTTTAAGATAATACGTAGTTCCTCTTCAAAAGTAGTTTTTTTCTCCTTGAAATCTGCAGGAGAAATCTTTGAACTAGCTAATTGGCTTTTTAAGATTTGTATTTTTTTTACAATTTCTGAAACTTTCCCTTTTAATTGGTTGATTTCCTGAACTATTTGTGCATCATTCATTTTAATAAATCTCCCGATTTAATTTTCATATTTGCCATTGATTCAAATCCTATTGCGTTCGAAAAAGAAGGGCTTTCTGCAACTATAATTCTATCGAGATCATCAATTAAATTATTTTCCAATATAAGCATTTGGATTTCATTCCAAAAAAGGGAAAATGCCTCTCCCGTTATTATAAAATATTCAATTTTTGCCTCTAACGGTAATAGTCCTAAAATTTCAATCAAATTATCAACGATCTCTTTTGAAATTTGTTGAACATAATGCTCCTTAATTTTTTTGATATCATACATTTTTCCAGATATCGTAATTTGATTTTTATTAATCATGATATTTTTTAATATTGATTTAGGATTAATTATTGTTCCAGTTTGTTGTTGAAGTCCAAGCGAAATCTTGGTTGATAGAACGAATAGAGATGCGCCAGTCAAATTTCGGGATGCCATTCTTAGGAGCTGCCCATTATAAATAGTTAAAATTTCTGTTAATAAATCTAATGAGATTACAACCGCATCAACTGCTATATCATCCTTAAAACTTGAGGCAACACTATAATATGTACCATAAGACTCCGGCATAACTAAAACTTTCACTATCTTTTTTCTAACGACAATAGTTTCATTTGTAGCGTCATTTTTCACTTTAATCTCAATATCCCCCTTTAATTTTGAACTTAACTCCCTCATATTTTCAATACTTGTAGAAACAGGAACCCCAATTCCCAAGATGATATCTTGCTCATCTTCCTTTGAAATTAAAGGTAATATGGCTTTAATCAATAAAAAAATATCATTGATTTTACTCAAACTGCCTTGTTCCATTATAAATTGCTTAACCTCGCTCTGAGTTCTCGCTAATTCACCAATATAATATTCTTCATCATTTTCAATTAGAATTAAATTATTTATCCAACTCTTATCAGTAGTTATCCCACTCCATGCCGCAGCATCAGCGCTTCCAATTATATTTGGAATTGATATTTTAATATTACCGCAAGAAAATTTAATATTTCCACCAATATCAATCCCTATTGCTAGTATAATTTTTCACCAAATAACTTTTATTTTTTTACTCTAGATTTTATTATTTGTATATATAAAAATTTAAAAATTAAAATTTTGATTAAGTTTATTGAAGACAAAAAAATAATACTAATTTCTATTCAAAAATCTATTTAAAAAAAAAAACAAATACTATGTTTGGAGAGATGAAAATATATTATGGTTCAACATATAGGGATAGATCTTGGGACATCTACAATCAAGGTTACTTGTGGAGATACTAAATATTTAATTCCATCAATAATCGGCGAAACCAACCCAGGTTGGGGTGGTGCAACAACAGATAAAACGCTGGAAAATAATATGGTTCTTATTGATGGTTTGGAAAGATGGTACGTAGGAGAATTAGCACGTCTACAATCTGAAATTAAAAGACCCTTAGCTAGTGAAGGGCAAATGAAATCGGCAGAAGAAACTTTTATAGCAATAAAAGCTGCATTAGGTTTATTGATTGATAAGAGTGAAGAAGATGTAATTATTGCTACTGGCGTACCAGTAGCCACAAGTCAGGAAATAATGAAAAATCTCAGTAAAATGCTAAAAGGTACTCTAGAAATACATCTTGAAAATGATGCTACAAAAAAAAAAAGAAGATTAACAGTTAATATTGAAAAAACATTGGTAATGCCAGAACCCTACGGAACATATTATAAAACTTTAAAAGATAGAGGAGAAGAATCAGCTGTCGATACTGTTTTGATTGATATTGGACATGGATCTACGGATATTTTAACAATGTATCAAGGCCGACCAATGCGAACTGCATCAGGATCTTTAATTGAAGCAATTGATACATTAACAAGTAGAATGGCTAAGGCTTTACAGGAAAAAACTGGTAGTATAATACGTCCATTTGATTTAATGACGGTTCTCCAAAAACAAAGAGAATCAGTAATGGTGGCAGGACAAACTTATTCAATAAAAGGCTTAAAAGAACATTATTCTAAACAGATCTCAAAAGTTATTGTAGATGAGGTGATGAGATTAATTTCTACGTTACCACCAGATGCTTTTGTTGAATATTATATCATATGTGGCGGAGGTGCATACACTTTTGGAGATGTAATAAAAGATGCAATAATTGAAGGAAAATTGGTTGCATCTCCAGAGAATGTCTTAATACCAGAAGATCCAGTATTATCAAATGCATACGGTTTTGAATTAATTGCAAAAACTAAATAAATATAATTATTTTTTTTTATCTTCTTCTTTTCAAAATTATAAGAATATTAATATTTCTCAATTTACATTTATATAATTGTAGGTATATTTCAATTACATATAATATATTGTTCGGTATTGAACGCTATTTGTTGTAGTTAATAATTTACGGTCTCGAATTGTGTCAAAAAAATCACTTAAAAAAGAAATAGAAGAACTCGAAAGTAATGTAAAGGATCTTTTATCTGATATTTCAGATACGAAAGTAAATAGTGAATTATCTAATCTAGAAAATGCAGTAGAGGGTGCTCTATCTGAATTATCTGATTTAGAAGAAAAGTTTCCAGAAATTATTACACACCCTCGAGATCAATTAAATCAAGACGGAAAATATTTAATGGCTGCAAGGAGATTTCAAAACTCTATGACAGTGATGATTTTAGCAGGTGCAAAAAAGCGAGATTTTAAAACGTTTGAAGAAGGCTTTAACTTTTATAATAATGCACTTACAATGACTATCTCCATAGGTAATCAAACAGAAATCGAACAAATCAAAAATGAATTTGCACAAGCACTCTTTAAAATCTTAAAAATGTCAAAGGAAATAAATGATGATGAATTTAAACCGTTTTTAATTAAAACTTGTAAGGGCTTAGCTGAAATCTACGACTCCTTTAACCGATTTGATATAGGATTGGAATTTCATATCCGTGCAGGCAATTTACTAGCAGATAAAC
>Ga0315549_1005646_pt1 | contig 10102 bp, 9 predicted proteins | sample SalMarSW160200MG_FD_203101 | JGI IMG/M metagenome (GOLD analysis project Ga0315549, IMG submission 203101) | Salt marsh sediment microbial communities from the Plum Island Ecosystem LTER, Massachusetts, United States - Salt Marsh Sediment SW1601-200 ... | reverse complement strand
CGAGAAAAACAAGGGTTGGTACATTTCGATGGGTACCCTTGAGTTCGAAAGGTCGAACTCAAACTCCGCCATCGGTTACCTGACTACCATTTCTAACCTTATCGAGCTTGCCCGGGAGATGAAACGAAACGGGCAACCACTTTCCAAAGACCCGGTAGTAAGACAAAAAATTGCCCAGTTTTATATAGAAGCCAACGTGGCTAAATACATCGGGCTGCGTGCTCTGACCCGTCAACTCAGGGGGCAGACCCCCGGCCCTGAAAGCTCGGTGGGCAGTCTTCTGATAATGGAACTGGGTCAGCGGTTACAGGACTATGCGATGTCCCTACAGGGGCCTTACAGCCGTCTTGTCAGAGATTCCAAGCACGCAATCAAGAACGGCAGCTGGCAGAGGAGTTTCCTTTCATCACGCGGAAACACCATTATGACGGGCACCTCTGAAATCAAGAAGAATATCATTGCACAAAGAACCTTGGGACTTCCCAGGTGGGTCTAAAAAAGAGAGGAGTGACACCCAATGAACTTTGAACTTGATGAAGAACAAATTATGCTGAAAACCTCCACCCGGGATTTTCTGGAGAAAGAATGTCCCAAGGAACTGGTAAGAGAGATGTTGGAAGACGAGAAGGGATATTCTCCGGAGTTGTGGAAAAAGATGGCGGACCTGGGCTGGCTTGGGCTGTCTTTTCCCGAAGAATACGGAGGCGCCGATTTCACTTTTCTCGACCTGGCGGTACTCATGGAGGAGTGCGGCCGTGCCCTTGTACCCGGACCGCTTATACCGACAATCGTCCTGGTTGGACATACCATCCTGGCAGCGGGAACCGAACAGCAGAAGCAGGATATACTTCCCAGAATGATTAACGGTGAGCTAATACTTACCCTGGCATTCATGGAGTCAAACGGCAGTCTCGAAGCATCCGGAATTACCGTTACGGCTGCTCCGTCGGGTGATAATTATATTATCAACGGTACCAAACTATTCGTACCGGACGCCCAGGTTGCCGACTACCTTCTCTGTGTTACCAGGACAACCGACGGTGAAGATAAAGAAAACGGAATATCACTCTTTCTGGTCGATGCTAAGACAAACGGCATCGATATAGAAGTGCTGAAAACAATGACCGGCGAGAAGCTGTGCGAGGTAACCTTCAATAACGTTTCTGTTCCCGGTCAGAATATGCTGGGAGAACTGGACAAAGGCTGGCCGATAGTCCAGAGAATGCTGAACGAGGCGGCAGTCGCCGAATCAGCCTGGATGACCGGCGGCGCCCGGTGGGCACTGGAAACATCTATCGATTATGCCAAGGAGAGAATAGCCTTCAGCCGGCCGATAGGCAGTTTTCAGGCTATCCAGCATAAGCTTGCAGATATGGCTCTCGAGGTAGAAGGCGCGACATCGATTATGTACTACGCAGCCTGGGCAATATCAGAAAACCATCCTGATATACCAATAGCGGCATCCATGGCTAAAGCCTGGTGCGGCGAGACTTACAAGCACGCCACTTACGATGGTGTCCAGATACACGGCGGTATAGGTTTCACCTGGGACCACGATATGCATCTATATTTCAAGAAGGCTAAAGCCTCGGAAGTCTCCTTCGGTGATGTTGATTACCACCGTGAAATCGTTGCCCAGTTACTCGATATGTGACTCATTAAGCCTAAGCTAATTTTATGTAAATTTACATGGTCAGGTATCAAAAAAATAGTAAGAAGGGAGACAGATAATGCCGATAGAATACGAAAAAGAAGGTCATATCGCTACGTTCACCATAAACAATCCTGAAGTATTGAATGCCCTCAGCCCGGCTGCGGTGGCGGAATGGACAGATGAGTTAATCGACTTTCGTGATGATAAAAACCTGTGGGTGGGTATAATAACCGGTGCCGGTGAAAGAGCTTTCTCTACCGGGCTTGACCTGAGAAGCGCCGGACCTTCCGGTGAAGGTGGAGGCAGAGAAAGCAGGCCGGCACCACAGGAAACACTGGTCCGCGGCCTGAAACTATGGAAACCACTTATCGCTGCTATTAACGGATATGCTCTTGGAGGCGGGCTTGAAATAGCCCTGGCGTGTGATATCAGAATAGCCGCCGATACGGCACAACTTGGATTGACCGAAGTGACTCTCGGGTTGATGCCCGGCTGGGGAGGCACGCAGCGGCTGCCCCGTATAATACCCTTCGGAATGGCGGCAGAGATGATGATAATGGGAAAACGCATAACTGCCCAGGAAGCGCTCGATATCAGACTGGTGCACGAGGTCGTTCCCCTGCAAGACCTTATGGCTAAAGCAAAAGAACGGGCTGAAAAAATATGTGAATCGGCTCCCCGGGCAGTAGCCGGAGTTAAAGAGGCTATGATAAGGGGCGAAAGCATGACACTGGAAGAAGGGCTGGCACTTGAAAGCGAAATCGGTGGAAAGGTAGTTGCTTCCAAAGACTTCGCCGAAGGCCGTAAGGCTTTCATGGAGAAAAGAAAACCCGAATATAAAGGTGAATAAGTCTACTAGTAAGAGAAAGTATGGCAGAGAAAGAAAATGTTTCGGGTATGCTTAGCCCATATCGGGCTCTAGACCTGACAGATGAAAAAGGGCTTCTCTGCGGAAAGATACTGGGAGACCTCGGAGTCGATGTTATAAAAATTGAAAAACCAGGCGGCGATTCCGCTCGTAACCTGGGTCCTTACTATCATGATGAGCATGACCCCGAGAAGAGTTTATTCTGGTTTGCATTCAATACCAATAAACGCGGTATTACCCTTGATATCGAGACGCTTGCCGGACAGGAAATATTCAAAAAGCTGGCTAAAACAGCCGATATTGTAATCGAATCCTTCTCACCGGGCTACATGAAAAAACTCAGTCTGGACTATACGGCGCTGGAGAAGGTCAATCCCGGTATAATCTTTGCGTCTATTACCCCCTTCGGACAGACCGGACCTTACAGGGACTTCAAGGTTTCCGATATCGTTATCTGGGCTATGGGCGGGTATATGTATACTGTTGGTGATGCCGACCGTCCTCCCGTCCGGATAAGTCACCACCCGCAGACGTACCTTCACGGCGGAAGCCAGGCAGCTCAGGGAGTAATACTGGCACTTTACCATCGCGAAATGACCGGTGAAGGTCAGTATATCGATGTTTCAATCCATGATTCGGCTACCAGGTGCACGCCCGAAAGGGTAACGGCGTTCTGGGACTTCGATAAAAAAGTGTCCCACCGGGGGGCGCGTCAGGCTATTCTGGGACGGATATGGGAATGCAAGGACGGTTATGTCTATGCAATGTACTGGGGTGGCGCCTCCGCAAAACGCTGGAATATACCGCTTGTGAAGTGGATGGAGAGCGAAGGAGTTGCCGACGATTTTATAAAAGAGTTCGACTGGGATACGTTTAACATGCTGCAAACGCCCCCGGAAACGCTGGCGAAAATAGCTGAACCGACCCGCAAGCTTTTCCTTTCTCATAGCAAGGAGGAACTGCTTGAACTGGCGCTGGAGCATAATGCCCAGGTTTACCCACTGTCCGACACTGCCGAGATAGCACGGAACCCCCAGCTTGCAGCGAGAGACTACTGGGTAGAGCTGGAACACCCCGAGCTGGGCATTGCTATTACGTACCCCGGTCCTTTCGCCAAGAGTACGGAAGCACCTCCGGAGGTGTCCCGGCGCGCTCCGCTCATCGGCGAGCATAATGAAGAGATATATATTGGCGAGCTGGGTATTTCAGAAGGGAAATTTATGAAACTTAAAAGGGACGGAATTATATAACCGGGATAAACTCAGGAGAAGAGAAATGACGAAAAATCTACTCGATGGAATAAAGGTCTGTGATTTTTCCCGCGTTATTGTCGGCCCCCTGACAACCAAGACTCTTTCCGACTACGGAGCTCAGGTTATCAGGATAGAAGGCAGAAGTAATCTGGACCAGTTCAGGAAGTCCGCGACTGAGCCAGACCTCGCTCTACAGTTTACCCAGTGGAATACGGGTAAACTGGGAATAACCCTTAATCTTACCGACCCCAGAGGTAAAGGGATAGCGAAAAAAATAGTTGCCTGGGCTGATATTGTGGTAGAGAATTTCGCCGGTGGAGTGATAAATAAACTCGGGCTGGGCTATGAAGAACTCAAGAAAGTGAAGCCGGACATTATTATGCTTAGCTCCTGTATGCAGGGTCAGACGGGACCTTATGCCCGTCACTCCGGTTGGGGATTCCAGCTTTCCGCCCTTTCGGGTTTCAGTCATATTACCGGATGGCCTGACCGACCTCCGCCGGAACTCGGGGTTTATACAGATTTCATCACGCCTCAGTATAACGTCTGTATTCTTATTGCCGCTCTCCTTTACCGGCGGCGTACTGGTAAAGGAATGTATATAGATACCTCCCAGTTTGAAACCGGCTTACAGTTTATGACCCCTCTTATGCTTGATTACTATGTGAATAACCGGGTAGCGGAGAGGATGGGCAACCGCTCTGACTATGCTGCTCCACATAATGCTTACCGCTGCCTGGACGAAGCCAGGTGGTGTGTGTTAAACATATCAAATAATGAAGAGTGGGAAAAATTCACCGGGGTAATCGGAAACCCGGAGTGGACAAAGGAACAAAGGTTCAGCACCTGTGGACTGAGAGAGTCAAATAAGGAAGAGCTACGCAATTTGGTTGAAGAATGGACGGCTGCTTTCACTGTGGAAGAAGTGATGAACAAGATGCAGGGTGCCGGATTAACCGCAGAAAGACTACTGGACAGTAACGGCCAGCAGAAACTCGAGAATTCTTATCGTTGCAAGGATGAGGACAGGTGGTGCGCTATTGCCGTAACCAATGATGAAGAATGGCAGAATTTTTGTAAAGTGATCGGGAATCCAGCGTGGACTGAGGAGTCAGAGTTCAGCACTCTCTCGAAAAGGAAAGAAAATGAAGACGAACTTGACAGGCTGGTAGAGGAATGGACGGTTAAATACCCGGCTGTGGAAGTAATGATCAGGATGCAGGATATGGGTGTTCCTGCTGGAGTCGTAGAGACAGGTGAAGACCAGCTTGAGCATGACCTTCAAACAAGTCACCGGAATCTGTTCCCTGAGCTCGACCACCCTCAACTGGGGAAACACCATGCCGTGGCGTCTCCCTTCAAGCTATCAAAGGCACCCTGTGAACTAAAACGGGCACCATTACTCGGGGAGCACAACGAGTACGTATTGAAGAAAATTCTCGGTTTGTCTGATGACGAAGTTGCCGACCTGGTGATATCGGGAGTTCTCGAGTAAAAATAACATCCCACCAACAGAAGATACTAGATATGTGAAAAATATGGAGGTTGTTAATGGAAAAGAATATGGTAGGACAGTCACGTGTTGGCATTAGCCCTTCTGTAATCGTAGGAGCGATAGTAAATGGCAAGGCGAATTACATTACTTTAGGTCAATGTGGCGGGTTATCGATGAATCCACCGATGGTGTATATCTCGATAAATAAAGTCCATTATACAAATGCAGGTATAAAAGAAAATGGATATTTCAGTGTAAATATACCCTCTGATAATGTGGTTCAGAAGATGGACTATGTAGGTCTGGTCTCCGGAAGAGATGTGGATAAATCCGATGTTTTCACTATCTTTTATGGCTCAGTAGACAAAGCCCCGATGATTGAGGAATGTCCGGCAAACATGTTGTGTAAGGTTGCCAAGGTGGTTGACCTGCCTAATTATGACGTGTTTTTTGGTGAGATAATAGAGACTTACGTGAACCAGGATTGTCTTACAGACGGAAGACTGGACATGAAGAAAATCAACCAGGTTTTCTTATCCGGTGGAAAATACTGCTACGTTGGAAATGAATGCGGCAACTCTTTTTCCGATGGTAAAGCGCTGATTAAAAATAAAGACTGATTAAGAGACTCTCCGGTATAGAATTCTTCACTGGAGTAATCCAGTCGTATCGTTATATAATCGGGCATACAGTCCATCAAATACGTGGAGGTTTATCGAATGGATTTACGTGATTTCAGTGACAAAGCGGCGATTGTTGGGGTGGGATACACGGAAAAGCAGGGGACAGTGCCGGGCGTAAATAGTATGAGCTTTGCGCAGGAAGCTGCTAAGGCTGCCATTGAGGATGCCGGGTTGACAAAAGACGATATCGATGGTCTGCTTATACAACCTACGTTAGGGCAACAATCATACACAGTTGCCGCGAAGCTGGGATTGGATGATCTCAAATTGTTAGCTAACGAAGATGTTATGGGAGCTACCGCTCCCTGCATTACTGCTCACGCTATGTTCGCTGTAGTTACCGGACAGGCAAACTATGTGTTATGCCTTTATGGGACGAGCGATAGATCCGGTAGATTTGGCTTGATGGGTGGTGGTCCTCGCGGTCCCGGGCCAGCCTACGGGTTGTTTGGAGCGAATATGGAATACGGGCTGGCTGCGCGCCGGGCTATGCACGAATACGGGACAGGGCCGGATACCTGGGCTGAGGTAGCTATGGCACAGCGTAAGTGGGCAAACCTTAATCCCCGGGCTACTTTCTATGACAAACCGATGAGTAAGGAAGACTACCTGGCAGAGCCCTGGGTTGCTGAGCCTTTCCGCCGGGCTGATTGCTGTCTGGTAAGCGATGGCGGTCGTGCCTATATCGTTACTACCGCCGAGCGAGCCAGAGACCTTAAGCAGCCGCCGGTATACATCGCCGGTGTAGGCCAGAGTCACCATACGCCGGATGTTGAACAATCTACCCATATGACTGGCCCAACTGGAGCTAAAGCATCTGGAGAAATGGCTCTGAGAATGGCGGATATCACCCTTGCTGATATTGATGGCTGTGAGATATATGACTGCTTCACTTACACGGTAGAAGTAACGTTGCAGAGTTACGGGTTCTTCCAAAAGGGCGAAGGCAAGGACTTTTTTAAGAATGGTCGTACCGGACCCGGCGGCGAGTTTCCCGTAAACACCTCCGGTGGGTTACTTTCCGAGGTCTATTATATGGGATTTACCCCACTTACCGAAGGCGTGATGCAACTGAGGGGACAGTGCGATAAACGGCAACTGGAAAATGTACATCATATTCTGGCGAGTGGTAATGGCGGTATTCTACAGACCCACGGTACTGTAATTTTAAGGAGATAGCCAGATGACGGCAAGAAATCAGGGATTTAACAAACCTCTACCCGCAATAACCGAGGAGAATAAGCCTTTCTGGGATTATACCAAACAACACGAGTTACGCGTCCAGAAGTGCCTGGGGTGCGGCAAGTTATTCTATCCACCGAGTGGAATGTGCCCTCACTGTTACCATATGGAATCCGAGTGGGTCAAACTCAGCGGGAGAGGTAAAGTATATAGTTACGTAATTGTACGCCGGAGTAATAACCCCGCCTTTGCTAACGATGTACCGTATGTTGTATCTATTATCGAAACAGACGAGGGGATACGTTATTATTCCAATGTCATCGACTGCAAACCGGAAGATGTAAGTATAGACATGCCGGTAGAAGTGGTCTTTGAAGACGTTACAGAGGAAATTACACTACCCAAGTTCAGACCCGTCACATAAATTTATCGTTACTTGAAAAAACCAGCACAAAAGACGAAATATGAACCGGTAACCTAAGGCTATTGGCATACCAGGTAATGGCCTTTTGGTTTCTCCCCTTAGCAGCCAAGGTTGTCCTGGTCAGGCGGGATATTTCCCATCTGTCTTTAAGATTCTCGTAAAGTATATGACCGATACATCCTGGAATGCCTGTTATGACTGTTTTTGTATTCATGGTCATTATCCTGTTTCGACTACGCTAGCGGCTTTCTCCTCTATCTTAACCGGCAGGCTATCATCTTAATCCTCCAGCCACTGCCTGAAAGGCAGTGGGTCTCTTTAATCTTGTATTTTTTGACGAATCGGCGGTTCTTGTTGTATTTTTCGGAGGGTTTTACCCGCTTTTTTAGAGGATTAAGCTAGCCTCTGCTTGAGCCTGAACTGGCGTCCCTGGAGGGATTCGAACCCCCGACCCGCTGCTTAGAAGTTCGCTTAGGAACAAGCTAGTTACCGGTTGGTGAACCGACCGCTTGCCTCCTTTCTAGTCTGGATTATACGTGGGATACATATATACGTCAAGTATTTTGAATTGCTGTTGCTATTCATATAAACATTAATATAGATGACTATATGGAGTCACATTTCAAGCAAATGTGATGCATCAAGCTGCTATATCATATGCATCCTATAGGTATTGTTCGGTTTAGTATTATCTATTAATGTTCCCTGTTACTGTGTCAGAACATTCAGTCCTGCACCAGTTTTATCAGGACATCGCCGCCGTCTTTGCGAGTATCGAATAGAGCAAAGGCGCCATCGTCTTGAGGTTTACCTCTGAAGATTACCGGTACACCTTTGTCCACCAGCATGGTCGTCTCTTTTTCAAGGTCATTCACAGCGAAGGTAAGGTCCATTATACCTTCGCCCCTCCGGTACAGGGTCTCCCTGTAGATAAAGTCTCCCTCGAGGGGCTGTACCAGTTCCAGGGACAGCCTGTCACCTACCCGGCAAGTCCTGGTCCTGGCTCTAAAGGTTACTCTGGAATGTTTACCATATACCTGGTCATCCGATAACGTGCTGCTATCGAACAGTGTCTCGGACTGAAATTCGGCAATTTCCAGATACCGGTAGAACTCCACTGTCTTGTCCAGGTCTTTTACTATCGCGGTATGGCCGAGGAATTTCCAGTTAACTATTCCGGCTCCGGCCTTCCTCTTTTTCATATCGTCTGTCATCGGTGTCCTCAGGGAGAGGAGAATATGGCCGGGTTCACGGGTATCGAGGTAGTCCTCACGACGGACACCGTTCAGGCGAAAGTCCTGGATAATCCGCATGCCTTTGCCGACGAGTTTCTCGGTTTCGCCGTCAATATCGGGCACGCTCATGCAGAAATGGTTGACTCCCTCGCGGTAAGACAGAGCTTCCCCGTAAGGAATATCCTGAGGAGCATGCAACACTTCAAGCTCAAGGTCTCCTATATATAACAGGTAAAGAAAAGGATCTCCGTCAGGCACGGAAAGTTCGGGAACTACATCGAATTCAATTGTTATAGCCTCATCCTCCGGATTCCATGCAGGCCCTGTCCGGGGGAGATCGGCTGCTATGCCTATTTCCTTGTAATAAGCAATGGTCCGGTTAAAATCTCTGGTAAATACCCCGGAGTGATTAAATTCCCACGTGCTATCCATACTATTCCTTCTTTCTTTGCCGCCAGAACAGGGGGTCAGCAGCAATATCAGTATTAATGGTTAGTGGTACCTGCGTTGATATTATTCCTGACTTTCCGTGATGGCGAATCAGTGAAAGTCAGGACTTTAATGCATTTTACTCCCTTGGATATGAATATCTCAATTATTTTTAATCATATTCTACTTTCCAAGGCCGTTTTTTTGACTATTACCTGGTTCAGGTAATAGAATTCATACAGATTACCTCTCAGACCTGTGTTCACACCGGGCCTTTTTAACAGGGGGGAAGTGGTGAATATAAACGATGCCAGAACGGACGCAGGGCTTGATTATTAAAAGTATAATCTCAGGGTTGTCAGGACCGATAAACGTGAGAGGAGAGAAAGAGTGCCAACGAATAAAGATGAACTTGTAAATCTGTACCGTACGATGCTGACTATCCGGCGCTTCGAGGAAAGGGCGTCACTCGAACATTCCAGGGGGAATGCCCTGGGGTATGTTCATGTCTATATTGGGCAGGAGGCGGTTGCGACCGGGGTCTGCAATAACCTGAGAAAAGAAGACCGTATCGTCAGCAGCCACCGGGGTCATGGACACTCGATTGCCAAGGGTGCCGATGTGAAACGCATGATGGCTGAGATATTCGGGAGAAAGACCGGCTACTGCAAGGGTAAAGGTGGCTCGATGCATATCGCCGATTTCAGTATCGGCATGCTGGGGGCTAATGGAATCGTGGGTGCGGGCATGCCGATTGCCCTTGGCGCGGCACTGGCTGCACAGCTTGAGGGGAAGGGAAATGTGGCGGCGGTGTTTTTCGGTGACGGCGCTTCCCAGGAAGGTACATTCCACGAGTCGATGAGCCTCGCCTCGATATGG
>Ga0315549_1005644_pt1 | contig 10104 bp, 18 predicted proteins | sample SalMarSW160200MG_FD_203101 | JGI IMG/M metagenome (GOLD analysis project Ga0315549, IMG submission 203101) | Salt marsh sediment microbial communities from the Plum Island Ecosystem LTER, Massachusetts, United States - Salt Marsh Sediment SW1601-200 ... | reverse complement strand
AACCGTCCTACCAGGGTTGGTTACCGTACCCTTGCCGATGGCAAGAGGGCGAGGATTTGTCACTCCTGTAAAGAGGTGATTGATTAAGTGTCGCGATTAAAGGAAAAGTATAAGAATGAGGTTACTCCGGCTCTCGTAGAGCGGGTGGGGTATAAGAATGTAATGCAGGTACCGCGTCTGGAGAAGGTCGTGCTTAATATCGGCGTGGGAGAGGCGATACAGAATGCCAAGGCTCTGGAAGCGGCGGAGGGCGACCTGGCCACTATTTCAGGGCAGCACCCGGTGACTACCCGCGCCAAGAAATCTATAGCTGCTTTCAGATTGAGGACCGGAATGCCTATCGGGTTGAAAGTTACCCTGCGCGGTGAACGGATGTATGACTTTCTTGACAAACTGTTGAATACCGTCCTCTGCCGTATCCGGGAGTTTCAGGGGGTTCCCAGGAACTCTTTTGACGGTCGTGGTAATTACACTCTAGCCTTCAGGGAGCAGACCGTTTTCCCTGAAATCGAATACGATAAGATAGACAAGGCACGCGGGCTGGAGGTGTCAATCGTTACTACGGCTAAGACGGATGAGGAAGGCAGAAACCTTCTGGAGCTGTTAGGTATGCCCTTCGCTCCCGACCAAGAGGAGTAGTTTTAATGGCAAAAAAATCTGAAATTGCAAAGTGGGCGCGTCCGACCAAATACAAGGTCCAGCAGCATAACCGGTGCCATGTGTGCGGGCGGCCCCGTGCTTATATACGTAAATTCGGACTGTGCCGCATTTGCTTCCGCGAACTCGCCCTCACCGGCAAGATTCCCGGAGTGAGGAAATCGAGTTGGTAGCCGGACCGAGGAGCTGGCTCAAGAGCAGTGCAAGCAGGAGTTTTATTAGTCTAAAGGAGGAAAAGTGACTGTCACAGACCCGATAGCGGATATGTTGACCCGGATACGCAACGCTGTTATGGTCAGGCATGATTCGGTGCTGATGCCTGCCTCTAGGATGAAGGTAGCTATTGCCAGAATCCTTAAAGAGGAAGGGTTCATCAGTGAGTACGATATTATAAAAGGAAAACCGCAACAGACGATTAGAATTCACCTGAAGTATGACGATGATAAACAACCGATTCTGTCGGGGCTGGAGCGGGTGAGTAAGCCTGGCCTGCGAGTGTATGTGGGTAAAAAAGAAATCCCCCGGGTTGCCGGCGGGATGGGGATTGCCATTGTCTCCACGTCCAAGGGTTTAATGACCGGGCAGCAAGCCTGGCGCCAGGGGATGGGTGGAGAACTGTTATGTTATATATTGTAGTTAAATCCGGGAGAAAAACGTATGTCTAGAATAGGACAAATGCCGATAAATGTGCCGCAGGGTGTTACGGTAAATATAAGTGCAGAAGAGGTATCCGTAACCGGACCCAAAGGGGAGCTTAGCCGTCCTGTCAATCGGGATATGGCTATTACCCTGGAAGGCGATACCCTGACGGTATCTCGCCCCAGTGATAGCCGGGAGCACCGCTCTATGCACGGCCTGACGCGGACCCTGGTGGCTAATATGGTTACCGGAGTGACCACCGGCTTCGAGAAGGTGCTTGAGATAGTGGGCGTCGGCTACCGGGCTGAAAAGCAGGGAGAAAAGATTGTGCTCCGTATCGGGTTCTCGCATCTTGTCGATGTATCTCCCCTGCCGGGCGTGTCCCTTGATGTTGAGGGGAACAATCGCATAAAGGTATCGGGGATTAATAAGGAAGTAGTCGGCGAGATGGCAGCCAGGATTCGGGCTATCCGCCCGCCTGACGCCTATAAAGGTAAAGGTATCAGGTACGCCGGAGAGGTAGTCCGCCTTAAAGCAGGCAAGGCGGGGAAGGCTATAGGCAGGAGAGAATAAATGGCAAAAGATAGCCTGCGGGTAGCGCGGCGTAGAAGACATCTTCGGGTCAGGGCCAAGATAAAGGGCACTGCCTCCGCGCCCCGTCTATGTGTTTTCCGCAGCCTGAACCATATATATGCTCAGGTGATTGATGATACTCGGGGGCAGACGTTAGCCGCCGCTTCTACACTGGACTCGGAGGTAAAGAGTGAGGTGGCCGGAAAAAACAAGGCCGGCAGGTCAGAGCTTGTCGGCACTCTGCTTGCCAAGCGGGCGCTGAGCAAGGGGATAGACCGGGTGGCTTTTGACCGCGGCGGATTCAAGTATCACGGCAGGGTGAAAGCTCTCGCCGAGGCAGCCCGCAAGGAAGGACTGAAATTTTAGAAGGAGTAAAATCCCGGGGAGCCGATTAGTTGGAAGTAACGGAGTCCCACGGGGATTGGATTAAAAGAAATGCAGGAACGTTTAAATGCCATAGACCCTACCGAGCTGCCGCTGAATGACAAGCTGATTAATGTCAACCGGGTAGCCAAGGTGATGAAAGGGGGCAAGCGCCTCAGTTTCAGCGCTCTGGCGGTGTCCGGAGACGGCAACGGGCATGTCGGCATCGGGCTGGGTAAGGCTAATGAGGTGCCGCTGGCAATTAACAAGGCAAACGCTGCTGCAAGGAAAAATTTGATTAAGGTAACGATGGTCGGTACTACCATCCCCTACCAGACGACGGTTAAGTTCGGTGCTGCCAAGGTGATGCTCAAACCGGCGGCGCCCGGTACCGGCATTATTGCCGGCAGCAGTATCCGCCCCGTGCTTGAGGCGGCTGGAATCAAGGACATACTGACCAAGTCGATGGGCAGCGCCAATCGTATTAATATAGCCAAGGCAACGATTCTTGCCCTGAGCAAGCTGAAGAACCCCAGGGAAGTTGTTGCCAGGCGTAAAGGGATAGTCCTTGAGCCGCCCGTAGTTGAAGAAGAGGCTCCTCCAGCGGAAGTTATTGCTGAAGGTGAGGAAACGGAAGAATAATGACTGAGCTAAATATTACCTGGGTTAAAAGTGCTATCGGCTATGAAAAGGACCAGAGGAGGACCTTGAAAGCACTTGGTTTTCACCGATTGAACCAGAGCGTTACCCAGCAGGACTCAGCCTCGATTCGGGGAATGATTAATAAGGTGAGGCATCTGGTAAAGGTGGAGGAGAAGATAGATGAGGCAGGATGAGCTTTCATCCGTACCCGGTTCGAAGAAAGACCGGAAGCGTGTAGGGCGCGGGGACGGCAGCGGACACGGCACCTATTCAGGGCGCGGTGTGAAAGGGCAGAAGTCCCGTGCCGGTTTCAAGATGCGCCCGGGATTCGAGGGCGGACAGTTGCCCCTGATTCAGCGACTGCCCCGGAAGCGCGGCTTTACCAATATTTTCAGAATCGAGTACAGTGTTGTCGGTACGGATAAGCTTAATATTTTTGAATCCGGCAGTGAGGTGACACCGGAAGGCCTGGTAGCTGCCGGACTGGTGAAGTCTCTGCGTCAGCCGGTCAAGATTCTGGCTGCGGGTGATATTAATCATCCCCTGACGGTTAAGGCACATAAGTTCTCTGCTGCTGCTAGAGCCAAGATTGAGGCGGCAGGTGGTACAGCGGAGGAGGTGGGGTATGCGTCAGAGGCAGACTAAGCCGCGCCTTCTGCAGGCGATGATTGACGCTTTCCGTCTACCTGACCTGAGGCGCCGCATTCTTTTCACCCTCGGTATTCTGGTAATATTCCGCTTTGTGGCTCATGTGCCTCTGCCGGGAGTGAACACGGAGGCTCTGAAGGAGCTGTTCGAGAGTAACGCTCTGCTGGGCATGCTCGATATGTTCAGCGGCGGGGCTATGAAGAACTTCAGCGTGGCGGCAATGGGGGTGTACCCCTATATTACGGCTTCGATTATTATGACGCTGATGACGCCGATTATACCGCAATTGCAGGCTCTTTCGCAGGAGGGGGAAGCCGGCAGGGACAAGATTAACCGGATTACTCACTGGTTGACGGTACCTATGGCTGCCTTTGCCGGTTACGGGCAGATAGTGATACTCCAGCGTTCTGAAGCGCTCGAGAGTGTCTCCGGTCTGCCGATGGCGGCAATGATTCTATCCCTGGTCGCCGGGACAATCTTCCTGGTCTGGCTGGGCGAGCTTATTACCGAGTACGGAATCGGCAACGGCATATCGATAATAATCTTCGGCGGGATTGTTGCCGGCTACTGGGAACTGGTGGGCAGTGGCGCGCTTCTCGGTCAACAGGGGCAGTTAGGCGGGCTGTTTGCTTATATTCTCATCGCCCTGGCTACGATTGTTTTAATAGTTATTTTTACCGAGGCGCACCGCCGCATTCCGGTGCAGTATGCCCGTACCGTCTATCGCGGCGACCGTATGTATAAGCAGTCGGGGGCGACCCATATTCCGCTGCGGGTAAACACCGCCGGTATGATTCCTCTTATCTTCGCCATGTCCCTGGTAATGTTCCCCGGGGTTATTGCCCAGTATTTCGCCGGTCCGGAGACCGCCCCCAATTTTGCCAATACTATCGTCGGCCTTTTCAGCCCCAGCGCTCCTATGCCGGAAGGCTTATTCTACTGGGGAGTGTACTTTATACTGGTGATTGCCTTCGCCTTCTTCTATACTATGGTGATGTTTCAGCAGCAGGACCTGTCCGGCACCCTGCAGCGGCAGGGAGGGTTTGTTCCCGGAATCAGGCCGGGGAAACACACCACGGACTATTTTAACCAGGTTATTAACCGTATTACCTGGGCAGGCGCCCTCTTTCTGGCGGTGGTGGCGATAATACCGTTCCTGGCGCGTGAGGTTACCAATGTCCAGGTGATACAGCTTTCGAGTATGGGTCTGCTGATTGTGGTCGGCGTGGTGCTGGATACGATGAAGCAGATGGAGGCGCAGTTGACAATGCGGCGCTACGAAGGTTTTATAAAGTAAGAACAGCTTGCAGTGCGGCGTTACGGAATTTCTGTTAAATAAAAACAACGTAAAAATTAAAAAGGATTTTCAAAGGTTTAAATCAGAGGTACAAAATATTGCAGATTATTTTTCTCGGCGCTCCGGGCGCCGGCAAAGGGACGCAGGCAGCCAGGGTGGCAGAAGAGCTTAAGCTCAGGCACATCGCCACCGGCGACCTGTTCCGGCAGGCGCAGTCGCAGGACACCGAGCTCGCCAGGCAGGCAAAGTATTATATGGAGAAAGGGACACTTGTCCCCGACGGGATAACGATGCAGATGGTCCTGGAGCGTATAGCCGCTCCTGACTGCCAAGGGGGGGTAATCTTTGACGGCTTTCCCAGGAACCTGGGGCAGGCCGAGGCGCTGGATAAAGCCCTCTCCGGGCAGGGGAAAGCCATAGATAAGGTGGTATATATAAAAGTATCGGAGGAGGAGCTGCTGAAGCGCCTGAGCGGGCGCTGGATTTGCCGCCAGTGCCAGACTCCGTATCACGAAGTAAACTCTCCCCCTAAGGTGAAGGGTAAATGTGATAAATGCGGCGGCGAGCTTTACCAGCGTGCCGACGATACCATGGAGACGATTAAAAAGAGACTGGGGGTCTACTTTAACGAGACAGCTCCGTTGATTGATTACTATACCCGGGCGGGCAAGCTGCTGGAGATTGACGGAGAGGGAGATATGGAGGAAATAAAGGAAAGGATAGTAGCATCCCTGAGCAGGAGTTTGTCTGTCTGAAGTAAAGATGGGTATAATTATTAAATCGGACAAGGAGATTGCAACTATGCGGCTGGCGGGAAGGATTGTAGCCACCGTACTGGAAATGCTAAAGTTACGGGTGAAACCGGGGATGAAGACTGAAGAACTGGATAGTATTGCCGCCGGTGAAGCGGAGAGGCTGGGAGCCGTGCCCTCTTTTAAGGGCTATCATGGATTTCCGGCTAATCTCTGTGTTTCCGTAAATGATGAGATAGTGCACGGGATTCCGGGCAGGCGCGTCTTGCAGGAGGGCGATATTGTCTCGCTCGATTTCGGGGTAATTTATGAGGGTTTTCAGGGTGACTCGGCGATAACGGTGGGTGTCGGCAGCATTAGCCCGGAGGCTGAAAAGCTGGTAGAAACTACCAGAGGTTCCCTGGAGGCCGGTATGAATGCTGCCCGGGCCGGGGCAAGGCTGGGAGATATTTCAGTCGCCATTCAGCAGTATGCCGAGTCGAGGGGGTATTCGGTGGTGCGTGAGTACACCGGTCATGGTATCGGCCGGGATATGCACGAGGACCCTCAGATACCCAACTTCGGTTTTCCGGGAGAGGGCCCGGTGCTGAAGAAAGGTATGACCATTGCCCTTGAGCCGATGGTGAACATCGGCGGCTGGAGGACAAAGGTTGCCGATAACAACTGGACGGTGTCTACTATGGACGGTAGCCTGTCGGCGCACTTCGAGCATACTATCGCCGTAACCGATAATGCGCATGAGGTGCTTACCGCCCTGTAGGTGAGGAAGTTATGCCTAAGAAAGAGACTATTGAGGTCGAAGGAGAAGTAATTGAGCCCCTGCCCAATGCTATGTTTCGCGTCGAGCTGTCTAACGGGCATAAGGTGCTGGCTCACATATCGGGCAAGATAAGACTGCATTATATAAGGATTCTGCCCGGTGACAGGGTGCTGGTGGAGCTTTCACCCTATGACCTGAGCCGGGGCAGGATAACCTATAGATTTAAATAAAATTATATAGTATTATTAGAGGCGTTTTTCAGCCGGATAAAAGAAGGCGTGTTATGAAAGTTAGAGCTTCGGTAAAAGTTAGATGTGAAAAATGTAAGGTGATTAAACGGCACGGGGTGGTCAGGGTTATCTGTTCCAACCCCAAGCATAAGCAGAGGCAGGGATAAAAACCCGGCTGGAGGGGCTTTCTGGCTTTTTCAGCAGTCCGGTGAACAAGGAGGAAACTTATGGCGCGTATTGCCGGGGTGGATATACCGAGAGATAAGCAAATCTGGGTCGCATTACAGAGTATTTACGGCATTGGCCGTACTCAGAGTCACAAGATTCTGACCGAGGCCGGTGTTGATGCTGCGGTTAAGTCGGATGACCTTACCGAGGACGAGGTTAACCGTGTCCGTGAGATTATTGACCGCAACTTTATGGTTGAGGGGGAGCTGAGAAAAGAGGTCAACCTCAATATCAAGCGTCTTATCGAGATTGGCAGCTATCGGGGTCTCAGGCACCGCCATAATCTTCCGGCCAGAGGGCAGAGAACTCGTACCAATGCCCGTACACAGCGCGGCTCCCGTAAGACGGTAGCCGGCAGAGGCAAGAGGCGCGGCGTTGCCAAGAAGTAATTTATAAAAAAGTAGATACATTACAAAGAAGTAGTAGTTATTCAGACAGGAGAGGACGATGACACAAAGGAGGAAAGCAAGACCGAGGAGGCGGGAACGCAAGTCTATCCCCAGCGGGAGAGCCTATATTCAGTCGACTTTTAACAACACGATGGTAACCCTTACCGACCCCCAGGGGAACGTTATAGCCTGGGGTAGTTCGGGGACGGCTGGATTTAAGGGTTCGCGTAAGGGCACTCCGTATGCTGCTCAACTGGCGGCTCATGATGCTGCCCGGAGGGCTATGGAGCACGGCTTAAGGCAGGTAGGAGTTTTTGTAAAGGGCCCGGGTAGCGGGCGCGAGGCTGCTATACGTTCTCTCCAGAGTTCCGGTCTTTATATTACGAGCATTACGGATATGAGTCCGATTCCCCATGCCGGTTGTCGACCTCCTAAAAGGAGACGGGTGTAAGGTAGAGATATGGCAAGATATATAGATTCAGTCTGCAAGTTGTGTCATCGTTGTAACGAGAAGCTGATGCTGAAGGGCAGCAGGTGTCTTACTCCTAAATGCGCCATGGAGAGGCGGAGGAAGCCGATGGGCCGCCGGCGCCGGGTTTCCGACCGCGGTCTTCAGCTAATCGAGAAGCAGAAGGTCCGCTATACCTATGGAGTCCTGGAGAGGCAGTTCAGGCGGATTTTTGCTCAGGCGGAGAGACAGCAGGGTATCACCGGCGAGAATCTGCTGGTGCTGCTGGAGAGGCGGCTCGATAACGTGGTCTACCGCCTGGGGTTTGCCGATTCCCGTGCCCAGGCACGGCAGCTTGTCCAGCACGGGCATTTTCTGCTCAACGGGCGCAAGACGAATATACCATCGTGTCTGGTAAAAGAAGGAGATACGATAAGCTGGAAAGAAAGCAGTACGAAAACCGAGTACTACAAGCAATTGCTTGAAAATATTGAGGCTAAATCCATAGTCGGCTGGTTAAGCCTGAACAGGCAGACTCTTGTCGGTCAGGCAGTCTCTTTGCCTACCTCTGACGATATTGGAGCCGAATTTGACGGGCAGGCAATAGTTGAGTACTACTCGAGATAAGGAGGTAGAGGTTTTGTCTCACTTGGTAGTACCTAAGACTGAGTGTATTGAAAGTAGAGAGAATTTCGTACGGATTGTCGCCGAGCCGCTGGAGAAGGGCTTTGGCGTTACTCTGGGTAATGCAATGCGGCGGGTGCTGCTCGGCCATCTTCAGGGAGCGGCGGTTACCCGTGTCAGGATTGAGGGGATTCAGCATGAGTTCTCCACCATACCTTATGTAAAGGAAGATGCCACCGAGTTCCTGCTGAATGTTAAAGCTCTGAGGCTCAAACCTCTTTCCGGCCAGGCGGGTAAACTGACGCTCGAGGTTGAAGGAGAGGGGCGGGTTACTGCCGCCGATATCAAGCCCTCGGCTGATTTTGAAATTGCCAACCCCGAGCTTTATCTGGTGACGCTTGACTCTCCGGAAGCTAAACTTTACGTGGAGTTTGACGTCGAACTGTCCAAGGGGTACCGGGAAGCCGAGTCCACCGACAATCTGCCGGTAGGAGTAATCCCGATAGATACTATCTTCAGCCCGATACGCAAGGTTAATTTTACCGTCGAGCCGATTTATATCGGCCAGGAAGCCAGCCTTGAGCGGTTATACCTGGAGGTATGGACGGACGGGACTGTCTCCCCTGCCGACGCCATCAGCCAGGGGGCTGAAATCCTGACGGAGCAGCTCTCCCCGTTTGCCAACTATGCCCGGCTTTCTCAGATAGAGGTCGAAGAGGAACCGAGCCGACTGGCGATTCCCGATGAGCTGTATAACATGCCCGTGGAGCAACTGAGCCTGTCGGTGAGGACGATGAACTGTCTTAGGCGGGGCGGCATCGCTACGGTGGGAGAGCTGGCGAGTAAGAGCGAGAAAGACCTGATGTCCCTGCGTAACTTCGGGCAGAAGTCCAGGCAGGAAATAGATGACCGTCTTGAGGCGCTGGGTCTCTCCCTTATTTCCGATGACAAGGAGGCCGGGGAAGAAGGGGATGAAACCGGGACGGATGAGATATCAATTTAGCTATAAGAGGAACAGGTATGGGTCGTAAAGGAATCGAGGGAAAAACAGGACAAACTTCAAGTTATAAGAGAGCGATGTACCGTAATCTGGTGACCGACCTTCTGGGTCACGAGAAGATTACTACTACTGAGACCAAAGCAAAGCAGATTCGCGGTCTGGCTGAAAAAATGATTACCCTGGGTAAGAAGGGCGGGCTGCACTCCCGCCGCCAGGCGCTGTCCTATATTTTCGATAAGAGCGTAACCGAGAAAGTATTTTCCGAGCTTGCCGAAAGGTACGCCGAACGCCCCGGCGGCTATACCCGCATTACCAAACTGGGACGCAGGCTGGGTGACGGGGCGCCTATGGTCCAGCTTGAGTTGGTGAAATGATGGGAGCTACTGCTGTTAAACCGGAGCTGGAGCCGGCGGTCGCCGTTGCCACGACCACGAAGGTTGTACTGGTCGTGGAATATGACGGCGGGCGCTATCACGGTTTTCAGCTTCAGGGTAAGCTGCCTACCATCCAGAGAGAGCTGGAGCGGGCGATTAAGGAGCTTACCGGAGAAAGCACCCGGGTGATAACGGCAAGCCGTACCGATGCCGGCGTCCACGCCAGGGCGCAGGTTGTCAGCTTCAGGACCGGGTCGGCTCATTCCCCGGATACCTTTATCAAGGGACTGAACTACTATTTACCGGAAGATATTGCGGTGAAGGCGGCGCATAGAGTAAAGGACTCCTTTAATGTCAGGCGTCACGCCGTGAGCCGTGAGTATAAATACTATATTTTAAACAGCATCGCCAGGTCTCCGCTGAAGGCGCGCTATAGCTACCTTGTTCCCGGCTATCTGGATGTTGGTGCTATGGACCGGG
>Ga0315549_1005640_pt1 | contig 10110 bp, 14 predicted proteins | sample SalMarSW160200MG_FD_203101 | JGI IMG/M metagenome (GOLD analysis project Ga0315549, IMG submission 203101) | Salt marsh sediment microbial communities from the Plum Island Ecosystem LTER, Massachusetts, United States - Salt Marsh Sediment SW1601-200 ... | reverse complement strand
ATCCACATCCCTTTAGGTGTCAATGGTGCGGTAACAGGGTCAGTCGCTATAAAAAATGCGCACAGCAACAGTCCGCCGCTGGTCAAATGGAACACCGGCTGGGCATATTTGTCCGAATATGTGAGATAAAAAATCCCTGCAAAGGCAACCGCCGATACAATAACGGCAAATGGAATATGAAAGTTTATTGTTCTTCTTATCATCAGATACAGCCCGCCGATTAACAGTGCGACTGCGCTCGTTTCGCCCAGGCATCCGCCGACTTCACCTGCGATTGTCGATTTTAGCTGTTCGTTAACAGCTGCAATTTCCTTTTTTCCTTTTATTGCTTCTTTACTAAATGCCAGCGGTGTCGCCTGTGTTCTTGCGTCTATTGTATTTTCTGCTGAGATTTTGGGCATCGTTGCATCGATTGTTGCCGGCACCGTCCACGTTGTCATCAATGCCCCGAAGGAAACTGTCAGAAACGCCCTGCCGACCATAGCTGGATTAAAGACATTGGCGCCGAGTCCTCCGAAGACCATCTTGCCGATTGCGATTGAAAAAACGCTCCCGATTATCGCCGCCCATACCGGCACACTTGGCGGAAGCGATAATGCAAGGATAATTCCGGTAACCACTGCGCTAAAGTCACCAAGAGAATTCTCCTTTTTGCGAATCAGATTACACAGCCATTCGGTAACCACTGACGATATAACACAGGTTGAAATGAGGATAAGTGCATAGCTTCGAAAGTAATATCCCGCAGCCGCCATCGCAGGGACAAGCCCGATTATGACATCTATCATTACGCTGCGGGTCGAAAACCGCTCACTTATATGCGGTGAACATGATATTCTTAAGTCTCTCAGCATCTAACTAATCCATTTTTTCTTCGTGTCTTTGTGCCTTCGTGGCTAACTACGTCATTCCGGTATCTTTTTCTTTTGTTTTGCAAGAGTCAATTTGCCGATTTTTATATACCCTGTCACTTCTATATTAGCCGGACACACATAGCTGCAGCAGCCGCATTCGATACAGCCGCTTATGTAATAACTTTCTGCAACATCTAATAGATTATTTTTTACCGCATGCGCGATCTTTGTCGGTATTAAATGTTCCGGGCATACTTCCAGGCATCTGCCGCAGCGGATACACGCCGTTTGCCGCCTTTCGTACTTTGCCCTGCCGATTTGTCTTTTTGTCAAAACCGTTATTACCCCTGTCGTTTTTGTAATCGGCATCGTCAAATCGGCTATTGCTATTCCCATCATTGGCCCGCCGACTACGACCTTTGTGCTTTTTTGCGTTACACCCCCGCAGAATTCTAATAGTTCTTCGACAGGTATTCCTATTGGAACATAGTAATTGCCCGGCCTGGCAATTGCTTCGCCGCTCACTGTCACTACCCTGTGCGTCAATGGCTGGTTATATACCACCGCTTCAGCTATTGCCGCCGCAGTTGCAACATTCAGCACTACCAACCCTATCATTGGCGGAATACCGCCTGTCGGGACATTCTTATCAAGTATCGCTTTGATAAGCTGTCTCTCTCCACCCTGTGGATATTTCGTTTTAACAGGAACTACTCTGATATTATCGCTGTCTCCAGACCGCTCTAATGCCTCATTCATTACCTCTATTGCTTCGGGTTTATTATCTTCTATTGCGATGATTGTTCTTGAACAGCCGGACGCCTTCCGGGCCAGTTTTATCCCTGCGATAATCTGCCTCGTCCATTCGAGCATAATCCGGTAGTCGCAGGTGATATACGGCTCGCACTCGCATCCGTTAATGATGAGTGTTTCTTTAGGAAGTCTCGGGTTCGGTTCTATCTTTACTCGTGTCGGAAATCCCGCTCCGCCCATACCGACAATACCCGCCTCCCGGACCGCATCACATATCTGTCCCACCGAGTATTGCTCCGCGTCGAAATCTTCTGTGAATTTATCTGCGTTCGGGTACTTCGGTGTATTATTATTTGGGTCTGCTTCTATAATTATGGCATGGCTGCGGCCGAGAACCGCGTGTGATTGTAGTCCGATGGCCTTCACTTTTCCGTTTATAGGCGAATGGACGGGAGCCGTTACAAACGCATCACAGTCCCCGATTTTCTGCTCCGCTTTAACTTGCTCGTTTTTTCCAACCAGCGGCTCGCACACCGCACCAAGATGCTGGCTGAGCATTATTGAAACTTGCTTGACTGCCGGACCCTGTTCTATTTCGCTGTCGCGGGTAAGCTCCTTCTCCTCCGGCGGATGTGTCCCGCCAGAAAAGGTTAATTTACTTTTAGTATGGATTTTCATATTAGAAAAATTCTAAATTTGCCTGTTTTTATCAGCCCTTTTGTTTATCGCTTTTATAATCAATATTATGAAAAATGTAACCGATATAGCAAATAGAACGCTAAGGGGCGTTTGTAATCTTTTATTTATTGTTGTGCTGAAGATTAACTCGAATGCCGCTAAGCAGCCGATAAAGACCAACAGTGGCAGCAAAAATGCTGTAATAACTTTAACTACGACCGAAGGGCCTTTAGATTGCCCTAACTGATGATAAACCTTTTGGCAATCGCTGATATGGCTACAATTTTTACAGATTTTTGTATCAACCATTGTTTTTATTACTAAGTAATAGAAAACATATTTATAATTAATATAGTTGAGATTTTCAAACATAAACTTTTGAAATTTGGGGGCAAATAATTATGTCTAAAAAACTATGGCTGTTTGTATCAGTCCTTACTTTATGCCTTTGTGTCGGCTGTGCCGTCAATCCCATCACCGGCGAAGAGGAGTTTATGCTGATTTCCGAAGACCAGGATATTGAAATCGGCAAACAATACTCGCCTGAAGTCGAAAAGCAATTAGGCGGCAGAATTGCCGACGATACCCTGCAGAGCTACATCGATAGTGTAGGCCAGAAGATTGCCCGCATCTGCCACAGGTCCCAGTGGAAGTATCACTTTATAGCTATTGACCACAAGATGATTAATGCTATGGCCATGCCAGGCGGATATGTCTTTATCACCAGGGGAATGCTTCAAAAGATGACAACTGAAGCACAGCTCGCCGCCTTGTTGTCTCACGAGATGGTTCACATTGTTGCCCGCCACAGCTCCGCCGCAATGAGCCGTCAAACCGGAATATCAATGGTAATTGCCGGGGTCGGTGCTTCAGGTGCAATGCCTGAATCAGGCGAAGCTTTAAGGGCTGTACAGCTTGCCTCGCAGCTCATTGGCCTGAAATACAGCAGGGACCAGGAGAGGCAGGCCGACTTGGCTGGTATGGACTATGCGGTTCGTGCCGGCTACAATCCTAATGGTGCCGTTGAGCTTATGCAGATGTTGGAGGCTCAGGACGAATTCAGGCCGGCCGATTTTTTGTCCTCTCACCCTTCGCCGGAGAACAGAATCTTATATCTCACTACCCGTGCCCAGACGAGATACCCTAATGTGAAGAATTTAAGAGTTGCAAAAGATGATTACCAGAAGAACGTCCTTGACCGCCTGGAATATTACGAAAAAAACCGACCGTAAATTATAATTCTTTCACTTTTTCTTGCCTTTTCAACCTTTAATCTTCTTCAAGGCCTCCTTGACCTGCTCGGAGAGTCTCAAGGTCTTTTGGTCAAGACGAGAGACACCGCTTGAATAGGAATATGGGCAACTGGGGTCCGTGCTCCGGGGAATGCCTAATTGCTTCAGACTTGCCGGTACAAGCTCCTTTGCAATTCGTTCTGTTAGACGTTGCCGCGATTCGTATTCCTCCTCAAGAGTCTTGCCAAGCATCATGTAGTAAGAAATGATGCTTGCACCGGATTTGCCCCCTATGGTTCCAAAGCTAAAGACGTAGTTGTTATCGCCCGAGTAGATGTTTGCTTCGGTAATTCCCACGTACATTGTTCGGTTATCGGTGCTGCGATAAGCAGCCAGTATTTGGCGGAAGCGGTCCAGATAGGGTTCAACAAAGTGTTGCCCGGGCTCGTCTGCGATTTTGTTGATGATATCATTAACGTAGTATTTCGACAGCGCGTCCACATTCTCAACTGCGTCCCGCATCTCTTTGATATACCTGTCTTTCGTCCAGCCTGTGAAGTCGATGTTCTCACCTTTTTGCCTGACGAGCGTTCTCTGAATTATTCGCTCTCGAGCGATTCGCCCTGCAGCTCCCCAGTTCCAGTCCTCTTTCAGTCGTCTGATTTTGACCGGAATATCCGTTATATTCTGGAAGGTTGTCGCTGCCTCTTCGAGAATCCACGGATTACAGGGAGGCAGAGGAACAAGGATAAGCTGCAGACCTGTCTCTTTCTTGCTCAGCAGGGGTATGGAGTCAAGATTAGTGATGTCTTTCCCCAGGTACTTTGCTGCCTCCTCGAGAAGCTTACGGTCCTCCGCGTTCTTAAAAACGATTCTTGCACTGTTTGCAGCCGCTTTCGAATCATCGGTGTTCCTGGCAAAATCCATATGTGCTTCGTAGTCGTAAGGCGATGTAACCAGAAGGTCTTTCAACACTTTTAACCCTTCTGCCTTTTTACCCTCCTTGAGTAATTGAGTCGCATACTCATGGATTTGTTCCGTCCAGTGTCCCATTTCGACGTTCCCTGCCGAGAGGGCCTCTTTATATCGCTGCTTGTTTACGAAGCTGCGAATCAACTCGAACTTAGGTTCGAGTTGGTCACTTCCCGTCTTAAGGGTGGTGTACGTCCAGATTTGAACTGAGGATGGCAGCACATATATAAATACGCGGCGATTTACTTCGCTCTCAGCAACCTCGGCATGAGCATCGGAATCCGAAATTTTCACGAATCGACCGGAGTTGCTTTTAATTGTGCTATTCAGGTGCATCACAATATTATTAAAAACCGCATTGCATCTCGGCGTATCGCATTCGATGTTCTCGATATTAAGCGCCAGCGTCTCGTCCTCCGTCATGTAATAAGCCACATCGACACCGTTGGCTTCCTTCTGGTTTATAAGTTCAAGTTTTTTTGAATCTACTACAAACGCAGGCGAGTAATACCGAGGCAGGAATTGCGGCAATTCTGCATTATCCGCCAACGCTTGTGTCACAGCCAAAAACGGTATCAAAGCAACCAAATACTTTTTCATTCTCATCTCCACACCTGAACATAATATTATACGACATTTATCCGCCGCTCATTTGGCAGACTTTTTGTTACTCAAATATAAATATCCATCCCGACAAATCTGGAAATTTCGCTTTCAAGATAAAATACCCAAAAATCTGTTCAATGCCAACAACTTAATTCTGTCGTCTGCGGTCTGTCCTCTGCTTGCCTCGGCGGCTTGTCTGGGCGAAGCTTTAGCGAAGCCTGAAGCCGAAAGCGAAGCCGGGTAGATATTAGGATTTTTTTCTTCTCATCCATCGTCCCTCCTCCATCATTTACCCCGTGAGATGTGATAACTATCTCACTGGGGTTGTTTAGCCCCGTTGCTTGCGACGGGGGCATTCTTTTGTGTCCTTATACCGCAAGGGGTTTTCTTTAACACCACGAACTTCCTGTCGATAAAGAAGTCGAGCGTAAGAAGAAGGATGGCTGCCGAGACGAATACAGTAGGGTTCCAACAGACGCCGAATTTCCCCAGGACGATGAGAATGCTTATTGAGACACCAATGACGTATGAGGAGAATCGACTAAGACCGGCCTTGTGCACTTTTAGTTTCGCATGGCAGCCGGGGCAGCTCAGGTGAAACCACGGACCGGCAATCCAGGCCTTGACAAAAGGTATTGCATTGTCACCGCATTCCGGGCAGTTCATGTCCTTTTCTCCATCGACATCATAATAATCTACCATTATCCCAATATCAACCCTCTGGGCGAAATCTGTTTGCCCTCGGCAACGCCGAGGGCCTTGCCCCGCACCAATTGAGCTAGAACTCACGTCTAATTGGTGCGTGGGTTTTCTGCCTTCTCTCATTTCTCCCCTGCCATTTGCATAATCCTGCCCGGCTCTTCCGGCATCGCCGTTCTTGCTGACAGATACGCCGATTCAATCACTGCCATATTTTCTAAATTTTCTTTACCGCTGCTGCAGAGTTCGTTTTCATCAGGTTTTAATATGCTCAGTGCAAAGTTTGTCATTAGTTTTTCCAGTCTGCCGGCCTCATCATCCTCGTATGTAAATTCCTCGGTTGTCTGCTCAGGCCCGCCGCTTACAGCCAGTTTCTTGTCGCTGACGGCCAGAATTTTATCTTTGCCATAGACCCTCAGAAATTCCTCACTCAGCCCAATCCCCTCTCGCCGCGACGCTATCAGATTGCCGGAAAGAGTATCGCTGAACTTCATCGTCACAACAGCCGTATCCTCCGTTAGATAAAATCTTTGTTGTTTGTCCAGTGCCTGGTTTGTGTTTAACGAATATATTTGTATCGGTATTTCGAAGTTCAGGATGATTTGGTCGATTATCTCGTAGCAGTCATAAAGCAGCACACCGCCGCCAGCCAGCTTCGGGTCCGTTCGCCACTCTCGCTGCTGCGGATGCTCTCTTTGCTGATACAACGGACCGACGTTGCAAAAGGCCGTGATTAAAAATACCTGCTCGATTCGGCTGTCCTGCAGGTACTTGCCAAAGTCGAGATAGCTCTGCCCAAAGCGTCTCAGATTTGCGATAGCAAATTTGATATTCTCCTGCTCCGCCAGTGCGGCAAACTCGGCCGCCTCTTCAAAATTCCTTCCCATAGGCGTCAGTTTTAGAACATTGAACTTCTTTTTCATCGCCATCCGAATATATTCATCGCAGCTATGGATACCCGCTGCAACCAGCAGGCAATCAAGCTGGTTCTGTATCACGAGCTGCCGGTAATCGTCGTACCATTGGCATTTATATTCCTCTGCTGTTTTTTCAACAAGGCTTGTATCTTTGTCGGCCACAGCAACAATTTCAAAGTAATCAATTTCAGAAGCCGCCTTTAACAGCGACCGGCCCCTGTCGTCCAGCCCGAGCACCGCTGTCTTTAATCTGCTCTCATCCATATTCCAAAATATACCTATGAACTCTCTTTTTGTAAAACCTAATCTAATTTGCGTAGCCGGACGAATTATGTTCAAATATTGCGGGTTTCAATTGTAAACCGGCCTTGCTCAAGGGATATGTCCTTGACCCGAATGCCTCTAATATTGTTTTCTTCGAGCAGCTTACCAACATCAACATGAATTTTCGGATATTCAAGTTTTATATATGCCGGTAATTTGTTCGGAAATAGACTTTCAAGCCGTTTAACTACCTTGTCCAGATGTCCCCTTACAATAGCAACCTCGAATATCGCAAGGTTATCTTCAAAGCTTGAGTATCGCACCGTCGCAGGAATAAATGGCAAAACGAATGAGCTGGTCCGTATTATGAAATGGATAATTTGGCCTTTGACTTTTGGACGTATTAGCTGGCCTGGTAAAAGCTTGTTGCAGGTCAGGAATTCAACAAGCTCTTCAATACTGAACGTTATTTTTGCCATAGCTGCATTTTACCCGCTTGGCCGCGAAAAGGCACGAAAATTAACCACGCATTCTCGATGATTATTTTTTAATTTTTTTATTGAAATCCGGCTGAGATTATGGTAAATTGAAAAAAATGTTATTTAGCAGGGCATATTCTCACGTCTCTCAGGAATATCCTCTTAACGAAATGCGAGAGACAAATTTTATGGCCGTTCAGAAGGCCGAAGGAGTTTTAAGTGAGTACAGGCACAGTAAAATGGTTTAATGGGCAAAAAGGCTATGGATTTATCAGCCCCGATGATGGCAGTGAAGATTTGTTCGTCCATCACTCCGAAATCAAGACCAGCGGCTACGCAAATCTTGACGAAGGGCAGAAGGTTGAGTTTGAGGTCGGACAGGGCAAAAAAGGACCTTGTGCAACGAACGTAACACCTGCTTAATCCAAGCGTCACCTTGACAAACCAACGGGCTCTGCAAAAGGCGGAGCCCGTTTCATTTCTCCTCTTAACCCCCCTGCTAACCTGTTAGCCCCCTCTATTTACCTACGCCCTTTACCTTGAAGGAATCGAAAAATTTTGGCCCCTTCTCATCAAGGATTTTTTTCGATTCACTTACAGCCATCACCTGGTAAAGCCGGTTGCCGATTATAAACACTCTTGCTTTGGTTATTGCTTTCTTTGGTACTTTAATTTCAACCTCTCGTCCGGGGTTGCCGTGAAAGTCGAGGACCTTTTCATCTTCTAATGTGCCTTTGACGCTTTTCACTGCACCATCTCTGGCACTATCCAGCATCTTTTTAATATCTGCTTTTTTAAACATCTCCTTCGGATAATCCACATATCCTACAACGAATCCTATCTCTTTCAAGCCGGCTCTGTACATAATAAATTCAAGTTTCCCAGCTGCTGTATCCATCTTTTTCGATTCTTTTCTCGGCTGACCGGGGAATAAAACGCTGAATCTGCCTGGTTTACTGTTGTATCTCTTGAATCCCTCTAACTCATCACCACCGCTCATAAAGTATATTATCCATGAGCCTGCAATAAAAACTATTGCAAATCCTATAATATACTTCATGGATTTCATATCTCACTCTCCCATTCGCTACGCTTTGAATGTCGTCTCTGCGTCTTCTGTCGTCCGTCTTCAGTCATTCATCGTCTGTTCTCTATCCTCTTTTACAGAGCAGACCGGTTACGCACAGCTGCGACCATGTCTCCATAGTATCTCGAACCTTTTGCAGCTCTTCTGGCGTCATAAAGCTCATTTGCGTTATCATCTGTTCGCGTTTGCTGACCTTTGGTGCATCCAGATTCCAGAGATGGACGATTCCGAGGTGCACGCTTCCGACCTCGTTGGATTCGTCATTGAGAAGCGCGACAACGCGGTCAGTATGGCTCGTCTCTACGGATACTTCCTCCGCCACCTCACGCTGAACGGCGGTAAGATAATTTTCGTATAAGTAAGCAAATAAAGAACTATTATCAGCATCAATCGGATTTATATGGCCTCCGATGCCGATGGACCTTAAGCCGAGGAGCCGTGTTTCACCCGCTCGCCTTCCCCTGACATAGTTAAGGTACTTACCGTCGTGAACCATGATTACGTATGGAATGAGCTGTTTATAAGAGGGGTCTTTCTCTGCCTGCGACCTCATTATGAAGCGGGGGACGCCCGGAGCGAAGATTTTATCGCGGTAGCGGTCTACGTCGGAAGCAAGGCCGTTAAATATCCCCACCTGTTCAATGACCTTTCGCTCGACAACCAATACTTGTTCTTCCTGTGCCATCAACTCACCTCAAACCACGATTTACAAGTAAAGGATTTTATCTGCCCTCATGCTTCAGGTCAATTACAAAACCGGCTTGCTCCGCACCAATTGAGCTATAGCTCACGTCTAATTGGTGCGGGGGACCCCCAATACTTTACCCCATGAGATGTGATAACTATCTCACCGGGGTCGGTTAGCCTCCAGCTTTGCTGGGGGTCATATTAACTTTCCCATTTTCGATTTCGGGATTTCACGTGGAGAAGCCCTTTTGCCGTTATAATTATTTTTATTTATTATTGTTGACATCCGGTTGGTTCTCGTGGTATATTTTTTATAAGTCGGGTTTATTCTCACGTCTCTCAGGAATATTCTCTTCAAAAACAATGCGAGAGACACGTTTTATGGCCATTTAGAGGCCAAAGGAGACTTTTGTGAGTATAGGTACAGTAAAATGGTTTAATGGGCAAAAAGGTTTTGGATTTATCACTCCCGATGGTGGTGGCGATGATTTGTTCGTTCATCACTCGGAAATCAAGACATCTGGCTATGCCAATCTTGATGAAGGCCAGAAGGTTCAGTTCGAGGTCGGACAGGGCAAAAAAGGCCCGTGTGCGACCAGCGTAACACTTGCTTAATCCAGGGCAACACACCTGAAAAACCAACGGGCTCCGCTCTTAAACGGAGCCCGTTTCATTTACACGCTTACTCATCAATCTTGCTGTAGCACCGGTCATTAGTATCGACTCCTGCTACCGCCTCTATCAGAACGACCTCGTCCGCCACCGCCACGGCCACCACCACCGCCACGGCCACCACCAAAACCTCCCCGTCTTCCACCACCACCACGATCGGTCTTCGGGCGGGCTTCGTTGACATTCAAGGCACGCCCCATCAAATCCTTG
>Ga0315549_1005636_pt1 | contig 10113 bp, 9 predicted proteins | sample SalMarSW160200MG_FD_203101 | JGI IMG/M metagenome (GOLD analysis project Ga0315549, IMG submission 203101) | Salt marsh sediment microbial communities from the Plum Island Ecosystem LTER, Massachusetts, United States - Salt Marsh Sediment SW1601-200 ... | reverse complement strand
TGGACCAGCCTTGATGTGCGACCGGTTGATAAGCAAAAGCGTCCCCCGGGTGAATCGGAACGCGAGATATGGGACTGGCTGTGGGCCAATGCCCGCTATTCCCTCGAGGACCTGGCCGAGAGGAGTGGTTTGACCACCCGGCTCGTCGAACGCAAGCTAAAGCCCCTTATCGGCAATCGTGTGCTCTACCCTGACGGTACAGTGAACTCGTTCGTACAGCGCTATCTTCGGGAGCGGGTGCTTAGGCTGTTCGACGCGAAACGGAGGAAGCCGGCGAAGGCTACCTGACATCCCTTCAGGGGCCGCATGAGAGTCGCTCGACTACCGACGGAGCAGGATCAGGACCTGCCGCTGGAAAGCAGACCTCGTCCACCCGTATCTAGGCGACGGCTGAGTGTACGTGGTCATATTCGTGGACTCGCTGGGTAGCCAGAGCTTGACCAGTTGACTCCATTCAGGAAACCTCCGCTGGGCGAGGGCTCTTTTCCACCCCGATTTCACCCTGATTTCACCCCGGTTTGACCCCGATTTTTGAATCTAAGGGGTTAACAATTAGGGCTGTTTTGAGGGGTGACCTTCTTCCTTCCAAGCAGTAGCTCATGGTGGACTCGCCACCACCGCAACATGAAAATGGTCTGTGCTACACTTCGGTGTGGACGGCCGGCACAACCGAAGTCGGCGACCGCCTGGTGCCACGAGTTCGTACCGCAGTTTGACTCAGGTGTCCTGGGGCACCACCGTCTGTGGCCCCGCCTGAGGCGGGAGCACGCGTAGCAGATTCCTTGCTAACGGGGCACCCGCCGGCCGTCCGCCCTATTTTCGTAGCAGGTTGTCGCGGGTTCGATTCCCGTCTCCCGCTCCAGGCTCGACTAGACGTTACAACGCATGCGTAGCGAGGGCCGCCGAAAGGCGGCCTCCTGCTTTTGAGGCAGGTTGTCGGGGCTCGCTTCGTCTACTGCTACACCATCTCGCTCACCTGCTAGCGGCGCGTGATGTCTTGAGCCGCTGACGCAGCCGAGGGATCCCGGACTTTTAATCCGGGAGTCGTGGGTTCGAATCCCACCCGGCCCTCCAGGCATCCGGCGGATACCCTCCCGGCGGCAGAGTTCAGTCACACGCACCTCGCCCCGGAAGCCCTCCAGTACAATACGTACCCTCTCCTCAGGGGTGCATCTGTGACAGATGACTCTTCACTTCCTTCCCAGCGAGCTAACCAGCTGGTCTCTACGGTCTGGTCCCAGCCCAAATCTTTTCTGGGGAACGCTCTTGCACCACGTCTCGCTCCTTTCCTCTGGGCGATACCCTACCGCCCGCTGGAGAGCGAGAGCAACTGACTACATATCCATTAGAAAGTGTTTAGGCGGTGTCCCATTAATGCTGACCGGGAACAGGGCGTGCCCCAGAAGACGCTAATGCGCCTGGCGGCTATTGTCCACTAGTCGCTCCGAGGGGAAGACCTTCGTCCATGCCATCGAGGTCCCGCACGCTCATGATTGAGTTGTAGAGAGGGCTTTGCGAATCGGAACTCAACGGAAGGTCGTAGTACATCTCGCCAATGTATTTGGTCACCAGCTTCCGGACACGGGAGTAGAAAAGGGTATCGTTGGGTGGCTCACCAAACGTTACAGGATTCATACGAAAGGCTGAGACGACGCCAAAGCGGCGCGACGGATCGTTGCTGCTCACTCCGAAAACAAACCTGTAGTCATAGTCGCTGTCATACAGATCAACGGGGGTGATGCCGATGAGCACCACACCTGGATCTAAGTATGGGCCGGGTTCCAGTTCGCTCATGTAGCTAACCAGAGAACTGGCGTCGATCTGACCTGACTCTGGATGGACCAGAGCAAACGGGATACCACTTGGCGTTAGAACGCGAACTTCTAGGCCGTATGCCACTCGGTAGTAGCTAGTCAGGTGGTTCACTAGATCGGGTGAGACGCGGCCCAGAGGAACAAGACAGACCCGTTTCCCAACTCCATCGCAAGAATCGTACGAGACCAACAACAAGTCAGGTTCGAGTTCGAGGCACTCTTGTAGTCTTTCTCCGTAGCACGGCACGTCCCTCGCATCGCTGAGCGACGCCGGTGAGAGACTCACCTCAATGAACGCCCACGAGGCATAGTTGAACAACCCGAGTCCGACAGTTGCCAAGGCCCCCACGACCACCATCGCGCCGACGCCAGACGTTCTGGCGAATAGCGACCACTCATCTCGCATCAGGAACTCCCAGGTCGTTACCCGGGCACACCACTGCGCGACGGCCGTCGTGAAGTTGAACATCGTGCGTGGGTAGCGGCCGGTGAAGAGGATCGCAAACCATGCCGGGATCGCCACGATGGCGAGAGCAAAGGCTGCAAATGCCGTAAGCCCGCTAACGACGCCGAGAAGAAACGACCCTAGCTTCAGGAGCAGAAGCCACCGTGATAGTCGTTCCGGCTCTTCTACCTCGTAGTGAACCGCCCTCTCACTGTCCAATCGATCAGCTAACGGATACTGATCCGTCAAGAGGAGCGGGAAATACGAATACGTTCGTGCCTGCAATGCCATGTAGCCCCGGGCAAAATCGAATAACCCGCCCGGATAGCGCCGGGTGAACAGGATCGCCCAGAACGATATGAATGTCGTGACCAAGACCGCAATCCCATAAAGGGACAGTAGAATCAGCGGCGGAATTGCCAGCAGCCACTTGACGAAAAGCAACCGCCTCGAAAGGGAATCCGGATACTCCACTTTGAGATTGACGTTTGTCGCATCTTCATGTGTGGAGCCCGGATGCGGACTCTCGTCTGGAGGCGCAGCGTCGCTAGTCATCGTTCCTTCTCACCCGCTCAGCCAACAACTGACAGGCGAGCATCCGTAGGTTGTGGAGGTTGCGGCCATCGTCCTTGATCCCGCCTGATCAGCCGGTAGCCCTGCCTACCGCACCCTCTGCTCTTGTCGAGCGGATCGCGCCGCAACCGCAGGTGGCGACCACTTTCGCCCTGCCATCCGAAAGGTCCGTCGTCGACGCCAGTCCATGGCGCAGGAAGTGAGTCTGGACGCTGCCCCCGGCATTGGCGGAGACAAGGTCGAAACCGTAGACGTAGGTGTTGGCCCCGTCGTCAGACACAACAGGCAATCCAGCCACGTCGCGGTCATGGCTGTTACTCTGACCGGCCGCAATGTCGCTCATTCTTAGACCGGCTCCTTGGTATTAGGACGCGGAATTGGCCGTCAGATTACAGCGCCCGGCGTTTCTGAATCACCCGCCTCCTGAATGGCGAGCTACCATCAAAGACGGTCCCACATCGCGCTTTCTCGACTATCTCAAGCGACAGTGCTGGCTTCCCCGGCGACTTTGTGTGTGACAAGGGCAGGAGCAGTCGTCGCAGCCGCCACGACCGCCATGGTGTCAGCACCGGACATCGGCCAGGCCCGCACGCTTGACGACCCTCCCTCGGCCGTCTCGATGCGGTCAGTGCGCTTCGTGCGCTGCACGAACCTACATGACTTGCGGATTCGGCTTGAGAATGAGTCTAGTCTACGTTCAGCACGCCGACGACGGATAGCACCGTGGCGACAAGGTTAAACAGCGCGTGCAAGGTGATGCCAGCGACAAAAAAGTGTCGGCTGGCTGTCGGTAGACGAGCCTGACCCTGAGCCCATAACAAGAGGTCCCGATTAAGGCCCAGGCCTACTATGAAGCTGGTCGTTGAGTGAACCAATAGCGGTACGGTGAAGCGATAGGCCAAGAGCGCGCTGTCATGGTCTGGGAAGTACAGTTTCACATAGACAAGGCTTTCGACTAAGCCGAACAAGAGGCCGGAGAGGGCTGCCAGGATCGCGATGTGCAGCTGGTTTCGCAATACGTGAGGCCACCAGATTAGCAGGACATAGATGCCGGCCGGCTTCAACATCTCTTCGACGATTGGTGCGACTGCTAAGGGCATTAGGATGCCCCCACCCGTGCGTACCTCTAGGAGGAAGGCGCTGATGATTCCCAGCCCACCACCTGACAGCGCCAGAAAGATTGCCAGCAGTTGATGATGCAGGGCCGGTGCCGGTGACACCTGAGCTTTCATGGGAGAAAGCCTGGCTTCTGCGGGATCCATCACTCAGTCCGTGTGTGCCATTCCTTTGAGCATGCCACTATAGTAGACGAGGCCACACTCGCGACCGTTGCGATCGTCCTCTGATGAACGTGGGGGAGAACTCCATCCGTATCTGAAGGGTTAGCGTCATCATAATGTGGTGGCCATGGCCCACTGGTTCAGTGGCAACCGTAACCATCTCCCCTGACGGCACCGCTCGAAGCGTCAACTCCTTCACACCGTCCGGCATCTTGGCCACCTCGGCGCCGGGTAAGACAACTCAACGCGTCAGCCCTACACATACTGATCTGATCTTGGGCCCCCACAGCCCAGAGATCGAAGGCGGCCGCATCAAGCCCTCGATCCTGCAGATGCGACGTGAAACATCTCGGGACTGCCCTTCGTCTTAGTTAGGGAGAACGTCCTAGAAGAGAGACCAGCTTCAGGAAGTGGGGGTCATGGGGAAGCCAGGCCTCATACGTGCTCGAGTCGTAGGGATAGTCGCTGCCGTTGCGCTGGCTACCCTTTCCGCAGCCTGTGGCGATTTGGCGAGTGAACAACCCGCTGGTGGGAGCGCTGATGAGAGCGCCGCACGGCCAGCGGACTCCGAGTTGAGCGAAGTCGGCGCCCAGACGACGGACGGCGGAAGCGGCAACATTCAGGCTCTTCCGTCGGTCACGGATCGCAAGATCGTTCGAACAGCGACGGTGGTGCTGAGTGTCGAAGATGTAGGCGGCGCCGTCCAGCTGGTGGAGAACATTGCTCTAGCCGCTGGCGGCTATGTTTCTGGATCGAACGTGTTCGTGGACCAGTCCCAGGATCAGCAAGGATCGGGTGATGTCCGGTCGCCGAAGCGTACTCAGACAGCGACGATGACGATCCGCGTGCCGGCGGATGCATACGGGAGCGTGATGAACCAACTGCGAGGCATCGCCAAAGAGGTGGTCTCGGAAAGAAGCGAGGCCCAAGAGGTAACGGAGGAGTACACGGACCTCCAGGCGCGGCTCCGAAACCTGCAAGCCACGGAACAGCGCTACCTGGAACTGCAGGCCAAGGCAGAAACGATCCCAGACATTCTGACCGTACAGGACCGCTTGAGTTTGGTGCGAGGGGAGATAGAGCAGGTGCAGGGCCGCATCAATGTGCTAAACGATCTTACGGATCTGGCGACCATAATGGTACAGCTTAAGCCGCCAGCTCTCGTCGTGGAGGAGGAGGACAAGGGCTGGGCCGCCAACGCATGGGAGACGTCGTGGGAGGGTTCAAAGGCCGCGGCGGTCGTGCTAGGGACGGTAGCGATCGGCGGGGCTGTGCTTATGGCGTGGCTGGTGCCGCTGGCGGCAGTAGGGTTCATTGGATGGCGCCTCTTTGGTCGAAGGCTTTGGCGTTGGGCGGAGCGCTCTATCACCTCTAGCGTAGGCGAGACGGGCAAGTGAGGCAAAGGCGGCCAGTCTTCGGGCCCATTCACTCCGAAACGCTTACGCAGCTGGGTGGTGTGGGATGCCAAAATGTCATTCGTATCCGGACGGTTGACGCAATGAGTTATTCGGGCCAGCCTTGAGGCTCCGTCTCCTCACGGTGATCCAGCCCCCCGAGTCCAATTGGGTGGCTGCTTGACCGGGGAAGACACGGATGGAATATTGGCACCCCACAGCTATTCAGGCTGCAACTAGCTGCTCAGTCTACGACAGATTCAGTACCTAAGTTCACCAAGACAGAACGCTTGTTGCGCCGACGATAGCGGACGCGGTATCTTCGCCGATTACGTCTTCGGTCCCTCCTGAAGAATTGGGCGAGCTTCCTTTCCAGTTCTTCCTCACCTTCCCGGTTCGTGAAGTAGATGGTGTATGGATCCTGGCCCCGTGCCTCGGTAAGCAATCGCAAGGTCTCTACATCAGGGTTATCGTACTTGCCGTTCGCCGAGATGACGTAGTGGTCAGCCGTAGCTCGTTGGAAGAACTCCTCATTGACGTTGCGACTGCTTCCGTGGTGGGGCAATTTCAGGATATCAAGATGCACTGAACCGCCGTCCATGAGGCCAGCAGCGCGCAGCCCGTCCAGGATGTCATCGCCCCGGGCGTCACCCGTCAGCAGGATCTGCCTGTTTCCCGATTTGGCCAACACGATGATGCTGGCAAGGTTGAATACGGACCTGTCTACGAGGGCAGCTACTTGGGCATCAGGTGGAGGCTCAGCCAGGCCCCGCCGCCTGATCTCCCTGTCCCACTTCTTCTGGAGCGCCTCCACCCGCTCGGCCCGCGGACCCAGGACGGTCAGAGTCAACCCCCCATCGAACGGGATGTCCTGTGGCCCTTCCCTCTGCAGCATGACCAGTTGCCGGAAAGGCCTGTTCAGCCGCCAGCCTAGGGCATTCGCCCAGTTCCGCAGCTGTCGACTCTGCGGTACACTCGCTGTCACCATAGCCGCGGGATGTCCCAGGGGTAGGCCCTGCGGGTCAAAGGGTCTATCGGGCAGTGAGGAGAAGCGGGCTGCAAGGGAGGCGATGGCGGCCTCACTCCCCGCTCCGACAATGTCGTCGAAGGTATTGTGCCAGAGCCGCCGGACATCCCGCGTTAGGGGGCGTCGCTGCTCCCTCAGGTCAAGGAGTTCCTGAGTCAGGTCCAGGATGCCTTGGATATGATCGTCGTCGATGTGGCTGATCATGGCCAGCTCCAGCCGCAGAGGCTCTCCCGGCCGGAGATCCTGCAGCTGCTTCAGTCGGTCGTCCAGAGTGGTCCTGAACACACCAGTTGGTCCGCCGTCGATCAGGATGAAGCGCCGGTCCCGCCCTGTCCCGAAGTGAAGGATCAAGCAATCGCCGTGCTTCGCTTCCAGCGCTTCCAACGTAAATATCATGCTTTCCTCCCGATATCGGCCGGGCCCGCGGTCAAACGGACTGGAGCGCCCGGAAAATGTCCACCAGCCCGGCGCCTTGAAAGTACTGGTCGCGGCCGAGGTCCGTCGCGGTGTCCATCAGGATGCGCTTGACCCGCGTGGGCTGCCCGATCAACCCTCGGTGCCGAGCCATAAGCACGGCGGCGGCACCACTGACGTGTGGGGCGGCCATGCTGGTGCCGTCTTTAGCCTTGCTCTTGCGCTCAAGCACCGGTGCCACGATCTTCTCCCCGGGAGCCACCAGATCAGGCTTGCGCCGCCCATCCGCCGTAGGCCCGCGACTGGAGAAGTAGCTGACGCCATAGGTGTGGGGACGGATGCGGTGGGTGGCGCCAACGGTGATCACTCCTTCAGCATTCCCGGGGTCAGTGACGGAGATGTCCTGGAACCCGGGCAGCGGCATGAGGCCCCGCTGCTGCGCCGTGAGGTACTGCTGATAGGCAGCATTCCCGGCCGCCACGACTACGACCACACCGTTGTTGACGAGTCGCTCGCATTCCTCGCACACTGGAGTGCGTCCGCAGGCGTAGCTGTGTACGTCCGCGACCATGGAAATGCTGATGTTGACCCCATGAATCACAGGCTGATCTGCTTGCGAATTGAGAAAGCGAACGAACTGCAGGGCGCCGATGATCGAGAACTCGTCGCAGCCCATCTGCTCATCGAAGACCCGAAAGTCGAAGAGTTCCAGGGTGGGACAGACGCCGCGAAGGTCGTGCTTCTCCGGCATCTCGGGGTCTTGGTTGCGCCAATCGCCTGCCAGCAGGCCAGCGACGTGAGTCCCGTGCTCGTCTTTGGGCGGTGGATAGCGGTCGTCGTGGCGGATCTCGACCAGATTGCTCAGTAAGTCCCACGCGATGCTGCGGCCTGAGAGGAGGGCCTTCTCAAGGTCTTCCACCTCCTTCCGCTGCTCCTCGCTCAGGCCCTCCCAGATTTCGTCCCCGCGCTCCGCAGCGAGGAGCTCGCGCAGGCGCGTGAAGTCGTAGGTCTTCAGGATGCGCGTCTGATTGACCCAGCGCCTTCCGTCGCGGACAAACGGCGAAGCTTCCAGGGCGCCGGACTCCTCCCGTCGTCGAAAGGCCGGATGCGTGGCATCGATCCCGCTGTCGATGATCGCCCAGCGGAGGCCGCTGAAATCGAGGCTGAAGGTACGTTCTGCCACGTCGGCCTTGACCGTCTCACGAGAGCGCCACAGGGCCAGGTGGCCCCGCCTGTTCATATTGACCAGCCACAGCGAAGGGTCTTCTTTCTCGGCTGGCATAGCCACCTCAAGCAGAGCCAGAAACGAGTCAACGATCAGTTCGGCGGCTTCTTTGCGCTCTTCAGGCGATGTCTTCTCAGCCCAAGTATCCGGGCCAATGGGCTTGTCGTTCCGCGCCGCTTCGATAATGCCAACGACCCTGGCAAGCCATATCAAGTCGGGCGAAAGCTCAGCCTCCTCCGGCTCGGACCCTGGCGGCAGTTGCAGCGCGCTGATCAGAGAGGTTCTGAGTTCCTCATAGCGCTGGGGATCTAGCCGCAGATAGCGTTGGTACCATCCGGTCAGGGGGAGCAGGGCACAGAACAGTTCCTTGAAGGTGAACTCGCCGACCACGTAAGAATCGTTGTAGGCAAGCCTCCAGCGCGAAGGCTTGGGTTCCGTTTGCCCTAGCTCTGCAACCCGCAGGCATATGGCCTTCGCCAGGTCGCCCGGCATGCTGTGCCGATGGGGCGTGAGGAGAAGGTCCACCGATTCTCCTGGTCGCTTCCCATATTCTGTCCAGACATTGGGAAGAACAGGAGAGTCCTGCGTGAATCGCCGGATCTCCTCCCGGCCGAATATCACTGGCCGAAGCAGATGCTCTTTGACTTCCATGGCCCAACCCCTACTCTCTAAGCCGCCACTGCCATCGCGGCCTTCCTCGATCCCCGCATCGCACAAGAAGAAACGGTCGGCTAGCGGTTCTACCCTGTCAAGTAGCCCTTAATGAGCTCGAAGTATCGCTTTACCACCTCCGGGTTATGCCAATGATCGTGAGGATCCAGTCCCTTACCCTTGTTGTCTACGTTGATGTCATTGGGGACTGGCGCTGGCCAGTTCACTAACTCCTGCAACGTCTTGCCTGTCTTGTCGTCGTCGTCATAGAAATTCAGCCAAGCCATTGCTGGCTGGATACCCACGGGATCATCTCCCCAGCGCAGGAAGTTCAGGTACCAGCCCAGAGGCGCCCCCATAGTGACCCAGGTCTTCAGAGAGGGCAGCTGCGGGCCATTCAAGCGTAGAACGTCATAGGAGATGATCGTCCCCTGCGAGTGAGAGCCCAGGATCAGTGAAGCGTTCGGGTACTTGGCCTGCAGCTGGAATAGCTTGTCGCTGAGGCGATGCTGAATCTGGAGCCGGACGCCGTTGTTGGTCACATAGTTGGCCACGTCGTTGGCGCAATCGGCAGCTCGTACAATGCCGTTTTTCAGCTTGGCAATGATCTTTCTCGGATTCAGCCGCGGCAAGCCGAAAGCGGCTGGCGCGCCGCCGGTTGTCACGCCTCCAGTCAACAGGTGTTGACTGTACTGCTGCTGGACGAGAGTGAACGCAACGTCCGCAGACCCGTAAGACACCCTTGCGGCCACGGCCGCAGCGGGTACGCCCATCGCTGGCAGCAGCGATAGGTCTGCCCACCACACCGACTCGCTAACGAATCGCCTCTGCTGGCCTCGCGGAAGCGTGGCGAGCGTGGCCTTGAGCATCTTGTCGAACCGGCGCGACCAAGCGCGCTTCTGATTCCCGATCCCGTGTATTTTCACCAAGACACAACGAACTTCGCTTTCAGTCATCAAGCCAACCCCCTATTGCCGAATGTCCCGCCAGCCCAACACCGGGATGACGCCCCAAGGAGTTCGACGGGTGTCAAAAGTACACGAAAACTCTTCGTACGATGCGCAACCTCTTGTACACCTATTTCGTGATCTTGTCAAGTCCGTCCTTTAGCGATATTCGACTGCCGGCGGGTCCTGTTTCCCCTGCTATTCCACAGAACCCGAGCCGCTCGGTCCTCAGGTAGTACAAGGTGTGGGGCGGCAGAACTCCATCCGTATCTGGAGGGGTTGACGCACTGAGCTAGTTGGGCCAGCGTTGAGGCACTAAGTTCTCATGGAGGCCCGGCATTGA
>Ga0315549_1005634_pt1 | contig 10116 bp, 9 predicted proteins | sample SalMarSW160200MG_FD_203101 | JGI IMG/M metagenome (GOLD analysis project Ga0315549, IMG submission 203101) | Salt marsh sediment microbial communities from the Plum Island Ecosystem LTER, Massachusetts, United States - Salt Marsh Sediment SW1601-200 ... | reverse complement strand
TGGGCACTTAGCCAACCTCGACGCAGGCCTCTTACAAGCGTTGCTGGCCAGCACGAGAGGAGGGGCTGAGCTGGAGTTCCTCATCAGTTCTCCAGGCCCAGGGCTTAAGGCGATGGACGCCTTCACCTTGGGGCACTACTCGCTGATAATCTTCATCATCATCGGAAACATCGGCCACTACGGATGGACTAGGCGTTCAGGTGCAAGGGATAGGACGGGGATCAAGTAGGAGGAAGATGAAATGAACGAATTTTTACAGTTTGCTGCTGTGGTGGTGGGGATATTCATATCCTTCGCCATGTACACGACCCTCTACGGGAAGCCTAACCCCCTCAGGTCATGGGCGGAGTTCTCATACCTGGGAGCGGCGACGGGAGTCAGCATCGTCATCAGTATAACCTATATCTGGAACACGGCCATCCTCGGAATACAGGCGGGTGACTGGATCCTAATCTTCTCGATAATATTTGGGTTGATGATGATCCTAAGGATGCATCCAGAGTATAGCTACATCTCGCGGCTGCCACTGGCCTTCACCGTCGGGACTGGGCTGGCGCTATCGCTGAGGACTCAGATCTTCACGTCATTCATCATACAGATAAACGCGACGATCGTCAAGCTCTGGACAAACGTGCCACTAGAATTCCTCTACAGGGTGACCATCGCGGTCTCCGTGATCACGATACTGACGTTCTTCCTCTACACGATGGAGCTGAGCGGGCCGCTATTATGGACGTCAAGGGTAGGCGAGTACCTCATGTACATCGGCTTCGGAGCCATCTTCGCCCAGACTTTCATGGGCAGGCTGGGACTCTTCGTCGGATACATGGAGAGTCTAACGACGCCCACATGGAAGACGCCGTACACCCTTGCTTCGGCGCTGATCTGCCTGATAGCTGCCATCATCTTCGACAGAACAGGCCTAGGAGAGAAACTTTCAGCAGGTTAAACCCTTTTTTCTTTTTTTTTATTTTACAGTGCTAGAATGGACTTTGTCACTGTCTCTGAGCTACGAATCGTCATGGTTCGGGCATCCAACGTGAAGGGACTAAGTTCGAATCATCCGTAGGAAGCTCTGCGCCCTCGATCCAATGTTTCTCCATGCAGGCTCAAAGGTCTATAGACGATTCAAGATCAAACCATGTTGAGCAAGAGACGTTGCTCAGTACACGCTCTTTCCCTATCTACCAACTCTCATCCAGATCAACTTGCACGTTCAATCCATTCATGTTCAAGAATAGCGTACACAAGTGAGGCCCTCCACTCTCCCCTCATCAGCAGGTTCTCACTGAGACGACCCTCCAGGCTCATACCTCACTTCTGCAGAACCCGTTCCGAGGCCCTGTTCTCAGGGCAAAGGCTTGAGACTGAACCCGCCTCGAGATAGCGCCCGCAGCAGCACGTCCTCCACTACACCCCTGTTCGCGGCCGGATCGTACATGGCCTCGACGAGGGCGTCGTAGTCGAGGCTGTTCACCACATCCGCGCCCCAGTTCAACGCGTTCATGCTCAGCACCAGCGCCCGCTCCACGGGCATCCTAACGGGGTTGATGTCGATGCCGTAGAACCCGGTGTAGCCGTGCATCTTGAACACCAGCAGCGTCGCCAGCATCTGGTCGATGCCCAGCACCCCCACGTCTAGGTCCTGGTCGTAGTTGCCCAGGGGCTGGCTGTTCCAGTGGCTGTGCATCAGCCTGCCCTCCCTGAGCACCGACGCGAACGCGTAAGCCAGCTCCTCGTGCCCCATGAGCACGTGACCCACCTCCGGGTTCAGCCCCACCAACGCGTGGCCGTCGCTGAGGGTCTTCCTGTTCTGCGGCGCCTTCAGCATCGCCTCCACGTCCCTGGCCATGAGGAGGCCGTTGGCCGTGTTACGCCATACGTTGTTGCCCCTAGGCTCGTAGGGCTTGGGCTCCATGGCGACGCGTACACCGGGCACGGCGTCCATCGCCTCGGCGAGCCCCTCCTCGAACCGGGTCCACATCCCGTAGAAGTCGTGGCCGAAGGGGTTCTCGTAGCCGTCTATGCCGGGCCAGATCACGGCGAACTCGGTGCCCAGCTCCTTGTTGAGCCTCAGTGCCTCGACGGTCCTGTCTATCGCGTGCCGCCTCACCTCAGGGTTCGGGTTGCTCAGGCTGCCGAACTCGTATCGGCGGTCGTAGAACAGGAACGGGATGGCCGTGATGAGCTTGATCCCGGTCTCCTTCTCCAGCGCCTCGTACAGGTGGAGGTTCTCCCTGTTCACCTCGTTGGGGTAGTGGGCCTCGACGCCGAGCCCGGAGTCGATGTACCCCTCGTCGTGCATCCACGCAATCCTGTTCAACGTGTCCTCTATGCTCCCCCTGTCCACGTACGCGTCGTGGAACCTGGTGGCCCCCGGGTAGAAGTACCAGACACCTGCGCTGAATCTGGGCTTCAGGGCCGTACCCTTGAGGTGACCGAGCATCTCCTCCCTGTCCCTGACGATACTTTGAGAACGAATATCCTTCAAAAAGGCACCACTCTCAGCGTGGCCCCCGGGTTTAAAGGGTTAACCATGGCCGCCTAGGCTTCCACGAGGTAGAAGTAGAGCAGTAAAGCCGCCGCCCCTATCATGCTCAGGACCGTGTTCAGCGACGCCCACCCAGCTGTCGACAACACTACGCCTCCTACGGCGGTGCCTAACCCGTAGCCCAGGTAGGAGAGGGCGGAGCTCAGGGACATCATGCTCCCCCTGTACGTCGGGACCTGTTCAAGCACAAGGGTGTTCGCCGCGGAGTACTGGAGGGAGAAGAAGAAGTGCCCGACGACGATCACGGCCGCGCACAGCCAGAGGTTAAGGTACGGGTAGACAGCCTGGCAAAGGAGCGCCACCCCCAGAGCCGTGACGAGGGCCTTCTTCACTCCCATCCTATCTGCGAAGCTCCCGCAGAAGAATGAGCCCAGCAGGAACGTGAGGGAGGCCGCCGAGAATATCAGCGAGACCTGTCCCTGGGATACGCCGTGGGCTTCCCTCAGGTACGTGAAGCTGTAGAAGTATATGCTCTGGGTGGACGCCCCCATCAGGGTCACGGCCCCGAGAGCCGCTAACGCAGACCGCTTGGAACCTATGGCCCGGAACCCTTCGCTGATGCCGCTACTCTCGGTCCTGACTGGTGTGGGCGGCAGCTTCCATAAAGTCAGTGCCAGAGCAGCCACCGGGGCCAAGGCAGCGTAGGCGATGAACGGGAGCCTCCAGCCGCCCGCTGAAGCTAGGTACGCGATTATCGGCGCCCCCAGCATGTAGGAGAGGCCCCCAGAGGCGCCTATCCAACCCATGACCCTCGCCCTCCCCTCCGGGGGATAGTACTCCCCCACGAGCGACGTCAGCATAGGGAACACGATGTTAGAGGCAACTCCGTTCAGCGAGTACAGCGCGAACAACAGCCCCAGGCTGGACGCGGCGGCGCTGCCCAGACAGGACAGGCTCAGCAGCACCAGCCCAGCGGCGAGCAGTCTCCTGCCGCTGTACCTGACGCTCAGCGCCCCCATGGCGAGGGCCGTCACGAAGCCGAGGACGGAGGACAGTGTCCTGATCTGGCTGACCACGCCGACGCTGGTGTCGAAGGTCTCTGCGATCTCTACGAGCAGGATCGACGTCAGTATGGTGCCGGGGTAGATGGAGTAGTTGGACAGCAGAAGAGACGAGAGCGATGCTGGTCCCCGGCTGTCCCTGTCCTTCTCTTCACTCATCCGACGCCTCACCCGTTGTCTTAGTCATTGAAGAGTTCTCTCAGGTCCATGCTAAGTCTATCTTGGGTGGACTGCAGCCTCTCGTAGATCTCTGCGTTTCGTTTAATGGGCTTCAGCCTGCTGGGTTCGTCGAGCTCGACTAGATCTTCTGTGATTTCGCTCATGGTTACCCGTTCTCCCTGCTGGAGCCTGTATGTCCACATGGCCTGGAGGGCGGCGCCGTAGGCCGCCCCCTCCTCTTCTTTGAGGATCACGATCTCGGTGTTGAACACGTCGGCGGCGATCCGTCTCCACGCCCTGTTCCTAGCTCCGCCTCCGGTGAGCCTTATCTCCTCGGGGTCTATGCCCAGCTCCCTCATCCTGTTGAGGCCGTAGTTGAGTCCCATGGTGACGCCCTCCATGGCGGCGCGGGCCAGGTGCCCTGCCTTGAAGGTCGCGGGTGTGAGCCCGTAGTAGACGCCTTTCCCGCGGGGCACGTTGGGGACGCGTTCTCCCGTGAGGTAGGGGAGCAGCAGGAGTTCGTCGCACCCCGGCGGGGTCTCCGAGACGATGGTCTCCAGCTCGGCGTGGCTGAGCCCAAGGAGTTCTCGCACCAGCTCGGTGGCCACAGTCACGTTCATGGTGCACACGAGGGGTAGCCAGCCGTTGGTGGAGTCACAGAACGCGGCTACCTCGCCCCCGGGGTCGACCACAGGCGCATCCGAGTACGCGTATATGGTCCCTGAGGTGCCGAGGCTCACCGTCACCTTCCCGGGGGACGTGTTCCCCGTCCCGATGGCGCCCATCATGTTGTCGCCTCCACCGGCGGAGACCAGCACGTCGTCGCCGAGGCCCAACTCTGAGGCCATCCTTTGAGTGACGACTCCGGCTGGACGGTCGCTTGGCTTCAGCTCTGGGAGCCACTCGATGAGCTCTGGGTCGATGGTGTCGATCACATCCCTGCACCACTCGCGTCTCCGCACATCCATCAACGCCGTCCCGGAGGCGTCGCCGTACTCCATCGTAGCCTCCCCGGTGACCACGTAGTTCAGGTAGTCGTGGGGCAGGAGCACATGCCTGAGCTTGGCGTAGTTGTCCGGCTCGCGGCGCCTCATCCACAGTATCTTCCCGGCGGTGAAGCCCGGCGGTATGCTGTTCCCCGTGAGCCTGATGACTTCCTCTACGCCGCCCAGCGCCTCCGTCAGTTCGCCGCACTCCCTCGTCGTGCTGGTGTCGTTCCACAGCTTCGCCGGCCTGATCACGGCGCCGCCCCCGTCGAGGGGGACGAACCCGTGCTGCTGGCCGCTCACCCCGATGCCCCGCACCTTACCCGGGTCTACGCCCGCGTCCTTCACGGCGCCCCGTACGGTACGCTTCATGGCGTCGGCCCAGGTCTCGGGGCGCTGCTCCATGTGGCCGCGGGGAAGCCCCTCTATGAGGCCGTAGCTCACTGACGCGCTGCCCCTTACGCTTCCCTCGGCGTCCACCACGACGGTCTTGGTGCCCTGGGTCCCGCTGTCCACGCCTATGAAGAAACCCGGCATCGCGTATCACCGTGACTATGTCGTTAACCGTATAAGTCGATTAGGAGCGAACCCATGTTAGACTCCCATAAGTACACGTGCTTTTCCATTTTTTTTCTCAGGCATTACATACGCACGATTGTAATCGCTTTTATTGCCCCCATTTTTTATTATTGATTTAAATAAGAGTGCTGTGATCTAAATCCTGGTCAGACTCTTTTCTGCAAGGCTTGTGGCCTTGAGTTAAAGGGCATGAACCAGTGCTTCTTTGCTAGCGAAGAATCTGGTGCATGTTCAGAGTGTAGCTTTTTATTTTGCGGCAGCCCATGAAGCTAAAATAATTGTTTTACATCTTTTTTCTAACCCTTCGACCATATTAAGCTGAAAAAAAATTTACTAATAAATAATGAGAATACAGATAATATTTAATAAAAAATCGGAATTGTTTATTAAATATGATTCTATCGTTCTAAATGAGGATGGTGCGTGAGGATCAAAACCGTATAATCCTAGCTATAGCTATTGTAGCAGTTCTTGCTGGGATAGTTGCTATCGGATTCAGTGGAACGGAAACCGAACCTCAAGGTGCAGAAGCCAAGGTTGTCGCCTCTTTCTATCCGTTGGCATATATGATAGAGCAGATTGGCGGAGATAAAGTAACCGTATCATCACTGATTCCACTAGGTAGCGAGGTGCACAGCTGGCAGCCCTCCATAAGTGATATCGTTTCAGCCGAAAACGCTGATATGATCATCTACCTCGGCGCAGGCTTAGACCAATGGGTAGAAGAAGACATTCTAGAGTCCATCGACGCAAAGACTAAGACCGTTGTTGAGGCAAGTGAAGGTATACAGCTCCTTAAAGGGGACCCTCATCTCTGGGTCAGCCCCCACACAGCTTTGATGCTCGCGGAAAACATAGCCGAGGCGCTTATAGAAGCAGACCCCGACAACGAGGAGTACTATACCCAGAGATGGACGGCCTTCGAACAGACTCTGAGAAACTTGGATGATGAGTACTCTGATTCTCTCTCAACCGCTTCCGGCAAATCGTTCTTCGTCACCCACTCCGCCTATGGTTATATAGCTGACCGGTATGGGTTAGAACAGCACGGGATCATAGGTATATCCGCTGATGAGCAGCCTAGCATAGAGAAAATATCCGAGATAGTAGAAGAGATGACACAGGAGAAAAGCTACGTGATCTATGTAGACCCTGTGTACAGTGACGCGTACGCCCAGACCCTTAAAGCCGAGTTAGAGACCCGTACAGGCGAGAGCGTACAGATACTGGAGCTATACCTGATGGTAGGACCAGTGGAAGACATGAACTATCTGGATCAACTTGATGCTAACCTTAACAACCTTGTACGAGGATTGGTAAAGTAGTTTGACTGATGCGGTTATAGAGGTCAATGGGCTTAACGTCAGCAGAAACGGCAGACGTGTGATAGAAGACGCCACGTTTACCATTGGCCGTGGCACCTACATGGGGATAATGGGACCTAACGGAGGGGGCAAGACAACCCTGCTCCAAGCTATTCTCGGGATAATACCCCACGAATCAGGGTCAATACAAATATTGGGCAAACCAATGGAGGAATTCGATCAATGGAATAAGCTCTCGTGGGTAAGCCAGCACAGCATAACCTTCGACGAAAAATTCCCCATAAACGTGCGTGAACTGGTTAGCCTTGGCAGGTTAAACCGAAGCAACCTAGCCAAGCCATTAAAGAAGGCAGACTGGGAGAAGGTGAACGAGGTTCTCAAGTTCATGGGCATAAGCAAGCTGGCTGATAGAAGGATAGGGCACCTATCCGGGGGGCAGAAACAACGCGTCTTCGTAGCCAAGGCGATTGTCAGGGACCCGGAGGTGCTGATACTGGATGAGCCGGTCGCAGGGGTTGACCCTGAAGCACAGAAACGCTTCTACATGAAGCTGAGCAACCTCAACGGCAAGCAAGGTACAACCATCCTGATTGTAAGCCATGATCTAACCGCGGTGTTCTGCAGAATGAGCCATGCGATGTGTGTGAACCGTAGAGTATACACTAGCCCCATCAGCCCTGATGCAGACCCAAACGAGGTCCTGCAGAAAGTCTACGGGGAGCACTTCCACTTCGTGTTCCATGACCATGTATGCGAGGGATTCTTCGATGATGTTTAACTATATTCTACAGCTGCTCGGGTACAGGTTCTTCCAGTACGCTCTTCTCGGTGGAAGCATAGCCTCGTTATCATGCGCCTTAGTGGGGTTGTTCGTCATTCTCCGCAAGGAGTCGATGATTGGAGACGGGGTTGCCCACGTGAGTTTCGGGGGGGTAGCGATCGGGCTTTATCTAAATGTTCAGCCAATAATTACGACACTGGTTGTCTCGGTTCTCGCCGTCTTCGGGATCTCCTACATGCGCCGTAAGGGTCTAGCTGACTCGGATTCGGCTACGGCCGTCATCCTCGCGGTTGGGTTCAGCACGGGTCTCATAATAATCAGTCTCGCCGGCGGGTTTAACGTCGAGCTGTTCAGCTTCCTCTTCGGCAGCATACTGACCATAGGCACCGGAGACTTGGTACTGATCTCGGTTCTCGGCGTCTCGTCGCTGGGTCTGATAACCGTCTTCAACAAGGAGCTGCTCAGCATCACGTTCGACGAGCAGGCTAGCAGGCTGATGGGGGTACCCGTGGGAGCGCTTAGCGCGGTGTTCAATCTTCTAGTGGCGGTCACCATAGTCCTCAGCATCAAGGTGGTTGGCATGATACTGGTGACAGCCCTTCTGGTTCTCCCGGGTCTTACTGCGCTTCAGCTTGACCTCGGCTTTAGGAGAACATCTTTTATGAGCGTAGTCTTCGGGGTGGGGAACGTGGTTATCGGGATTTTTGCATCAGCTGTCTTTGACGTGGCTACGAGCGGTGTCATTGTTTTTACTCTCGTCGCTTGCTTTCTGCTGGTCTCTGCTCTTAAAAAAGGCCTGGTTGCACATGGAAAATGAATCTATATAAGGTTCCCAGAGGTATGCGCGCTCTTCACCGCGAATATTTCTTAGCCCTATAAGTAGGAGCGGCTGACGTTTAATACAATCTAAATATACGCCGCCTGAGATATACTGAGAGTGTTCTAGATGCGTTCATCTACGCTGGCTGAAATCGATCTGCCTGACTTCGGGATGCCCAAGGTGGAGCCAAGGGTCTCCGGGGGGACCTACCAGACCCGGCTGGAGAAGCTCTACGAGGGGTTCACCTCAGTCGTTGTCTACGGGGACAGGGAGCACGTCGCCAACCTCGCCTACCTGACGGGGTACGACCCCCGTTTCGAGGAGTCCATGCTCATAATGGACGTGGCTTCACGTAAGGCGACCCTCGTGATGGGCCACGAGGGGCTCGGCTACTATCCGGTCTCACGCGTGAAGGAGAGCCTAACGCCGGTGCTCTACCCTAGCTTCAGCCTCATGGCTCAGGACCGGTCCACGACTCGGCCCATAAGCATGATGCTCATGGAGGCCGGGATCGAGGACGGCGACAGGGTGGGCGTAGCGGGCTGGAAGTACTACACGGAGAAGGAGACCGCTAACCCGGAGTACTGGCTCGAGGTTCCATCGTACATCGCCGACGCCCTCAGGGAGGCGGTGGGCAAGCGCAACGTGGTGAACGCCAACAGCCTCCTGATGCACCCCACGGACGGCCTCAGGGCCGTGAACGAGGTTGATCAGCTGGCGTGGTTCGAGTACGCGGCCAGCCACACCTCCCAGGCCGTCCGGGACGTGGTGTTTAACCTTGAGCCTGGGATGACCGAGTACGAGGCGGTCAGGCTCATGAAGGTCACGGGTATTCCCCTCTCCTGCCACCTGATGCTGAGCTCGGGGCCCAGAGCCTTCATGGGGCTCCCCAGCCCGTCCAGCAGGGTCATAGAGCGGGGGGACCAGTTCACCACTGCTTACGGCGTCTGGGGCGCCCTCAACTGCCGAGCCGGCTGGGTAGTCGAGGACGAGGGCCAGCTGCCCCAGGAGATCAGGGACTACGTCCCCAAGCTGGTGGCTCCTTACTTCGAGGCCGTCGCCGAGTGGTACAGGCTGGTAGGGGTCGGGGTCGAGGGCGGCGTGCTCTACAAGGCCATACACGACCGCATCGGGGCCCCCTTCTTCGGCGTACACCTCAACCCGGGGCACCTCATACACCTGGACGAGTGGCTCAACAGCCCCATATACAGGGGCTCACGGCTGAAGCTGAGGTCAGGGATGGCCCTCCAGGTCGACGTGATACCGGCCACCGGCACCCCCTACTTCACCACCAACATGGAGGACGGCGTAGCCCTGGCGGACAGCAAACTGAGGGCCAACTTCGCGGCCGCATACCCGGGGGCCTGGGATCGGATACAGGCGAGGAGGGACTTCATGGCCGACGTCCTAGGGATAAGTCTGAAGCCGGAGGTGCTGGCCTTCAGCAACCTCGCGGCCTACCTGCCGCCGTTTCTCCTCTCCCCCAACATGGGCATGAAGCTGACGGGCTAGACCGTCTTCGCCCACTCGTTAAGCTCCTGAAGCGCCAATGCGATGGTGGGCACATAGCTCTGGTAAGGCCCAATCTCCCTGTTAAGGTTCTCCAGAAGGCTCTTGGCCTCGGCGACCCGCTCCTCGGTGGGCTCCGCCACGCAGGCGTCTATCCTGTTGAGGGCGTCGATGCCCTCACCCACCATGGGGCCGAAGCCCCTGTAGTTCTCGAGGAGAATCACCGCGTCCCTAATTTTCTTCCTTAGGCCCTCGGTCTCCATGCGGTTTCCATGATAAAATGTTCTATATAAGGCGGGGGTGGTCGTCGTTGCCTTTCGATGTAAAATTTCATGGAAAACGCAATTAGGTGGGCACTCACCTTTTAAGTTTGTAACGATCAATCAAGGACATGCAGGGCGTCAT
>Ga0315549_1005631_pt1 | contig 10120 bp, 9 predicted proteins | sample SalMarSW160200MG_FD_203101 | JGI IMG/M metagenome (GOLD analysis project Ga0315549, IMG submission 203101) | Salt marsh sediment microbial communities from the Plum Island Ecosystem LTER, Massachusetts, United States - Salt Marsh Sediment SW1601-200 ... | reverse complement strand
AATACAAATTAGCAGAATAGCTTATAGTAATTTATATGAAACGTCTTATATATTTTCGCTTATCTGTAGAGGTTTGATTCATCAAACCCGCTAATTTTCTGGCTTCATAAATGAAGTCGCTACAAGGAATACGCAATTATTTATGTCGTTTCATATAGCTGCTTATTCACTTTCGCTACGTCCGCCACAGAAGTTATCTATACAGCATAAGGTTTTGACTTCTCTATTTTTGTTTATCCCGCTTTTACCTTCTTTACCCACTCCCAATTACTTAAAAGCCACTCTGCTGTTCTCTTGATTCCTTCTTCTATATTTACATCTGGTTTCCAGGAAAGAAGTTGCTTAGCTTTTTCTATGTCTGCCCAGGTGGCAAGAATATCCGCCGGATGTCTGGGCAGATATTTTATCCTGGCTCTTTTACCTAAGGCATTTTCTATAAGGCTGATTACATAGTTTAATTTTACTGAATGATCGCTTCCCAGATTAATAATCTCATAATTTAAAGGCTTTAGAGCTTTAATCGTACCCTCTGCAATATCATCGATGTAGGTAAAGTCTCTCTTTTGGTTGCCGTCGCCATATACAGGAATTTCTTCATTGGCATAAATCTTTTTGCTAAAGATGAAGACACTCATATCCGGCCTTCCTGCTGGGCCATAAACAGTGAAGTAGCGAGGGATAGAAATATCTATTCCGTAAAGATAATGGTAAGTGTAACATAATGCCTCTGCCCCTTTCTTGGAGGCAGCATAAGGCGATAGGGGAAAATCTGTTTTCTTATCTTCAGTAAAAGGTAGACTCATCTCTCCATAGATGCTGGAAGTAGAAGCGAGGATAAATTTCTTTATTTTGTATTTACGACAAAGCTCTAAAAGGTTCAGTGTGCCCATAATGTTTGTATCTAAATATAAGGACGGATTCTCTGTACTGGCTCTTACTCCCGCCCTAGCGGCGAGGTTGATTACTGCCTCAAAATTGAATTCTTCAAACAGAGGCTCAAGTTGAGTATGGGCAGTAATATCTAATCGATGAAAAGTGAAATTCTCAAATCTCTCCAATTGTTTCAGGCGCCAATCTTTGAGTCTGACATCATAGGCATCATTTAAATTATCTATTCCAACTACTTTATGACCTCTTTTTAGAAGGAGCTCAGTTACTTTTGAGGCTATAAAACCTGCTGTGCCAGTCACCAATAGATTCATCTTTCCTCCAGTTTGTTGAAACAGCGGGTTGAGATTGCTTCGCTTGCGCTCGTAATGACAAGCAAGGAAGCCCTGGGATTGTGGAGTCAGCCATAGATTCTGCTCGAAAAGGAAACTTTTTAAGCAATCTCAGGTTGTTTGAACCTGCATTATATCTGGTAGCAATTAATTTCCTTTGGGAGACTAATCTGGTAAGAGCCTCCTTAAGATAATGTTGGTCATCCCCAGAGATAGACCTAACTTATGGGAAATTTTCCTCTGAGTAAGATTGCTGTCTCGACTTATCTCCTCAATTATTCTTAGTTCTCGCTCACTTATCCCAGGATTATTCAACTTGCTTTTTGTCTTCATCGAAAATCTCTCTAACAACATAAAGGGGTCGCTTCCTCACTTCTTCACCTACGCGGCCAACATACTCTCCCAGAACTCCTAAACATATAAGCTGAACACCTCCCAAGAGAATAATAGCCACCACTCTGATTGAATCCTACCCAGCTTGTTAATCCCCTTGTATAGCGATTTTTCCTCTTTCTATATTATCTAGAGTTTCTTTCATTCTATATCTCTGACGAATTTATCCTTTACCAGAAATTTAAGGGGGCTATTTAGTAACCTTAATCTTAAAACGGATAAAAACATTAAAGGTACCATTTTTTTCAAGTTTAAGGTAGATCCCATCTGATCTTCCCAGGCAATTGGTACTTCCTTTATTTTTTCGTGTCCCCGCTTTGTCAGTTTGTAGAGCAGCTCAACATCGAAAGAAAAATCAGTGGTTTCCAATTCATTCACAATATCTTTAACAATATGGGCCCTAAAAACCTTAGCTCCACACTGAGTATCCTTAAAAGGGAGGCCGAACAATACTCTGACCAACAAATTGAAACCCCGACTTGCCATTCTTCTTTTCCAAGACTGTCTTCTTAATATATTGGCCCCCTTCATCCATCTGGATCCTATTACCCCATTATTGTCTTCAAGTTTCTTAACTAAATCATAAAGAGCTTGTGGGCTTGTGGCGCTATCAGCATCTACAAAGGATATTATGTTACCAGTGGCAACCTTAAACCCTTCGATCAAGGCTCCTCCTTTACCTATTTTCTCCTTTACTATTTTATATTTGAGATTGGGATTATTCTCACTATATTCTCTGACTATTTCTTCGGTTTTGTCTTCACAACCATTTGGTATTAAAATGAGTTCAAATTCTTTGTAATTTTTAGCAAAAAAAATAATATATTGATCTAATGTATTCTGGATCCTGTTCTCTTCATTGCAAGCGGGAATTATTATCGAAAGTTTCTTCATTTTTGTTTTTGGGGAATAAAATATTTCACCCCTCTTAAGCCTGTCAGTATAAGGAGTTGTTATAAATTTGTTCAAGATATGAACATTATAGCATCTATCAATGCTATGTCAAGAAAAATCGCCCTAACGGGCGATGACTTTAAAACCTTCTAATACACTTAACTGATCTTTATGAACCCACGACATATGGGACAAACTAAACTGCTTGTCCCTCCTGGATGATACTCTTTACCTCCAGGAGAAAAATCTCTTACTACCGAAGAAGGTATTACTATCTCATTCTTACAATCGGGACAGATAAAACTAACCTTCTTCTTTTCTCTAGAAGGAAAAAGATAACTGCCCGATGGCTGCTGTTTTTTCTTGTTCTTTCTCATCTTTTATTAGCTCATCTTCCAATAGATGATCCAAATAGGAGTAAATTACTCCGTGCCTTGGATGCCAGATCTTATATAAGATCATCTCATCACCACACTTAGGACAGATTAGAGGATCCTTGCCAAAGCTTTTCTTTATCCGCTCTCGCCACTTTAGCGATGCTACTCTCTTTGCCATCTGCTCAAATTCTCTTGTCATCTCTTTAATATTCTCAAAGAAAGAGGTAAGTATCTTTCTCGCTTTACCTACTTTATTCCTTGCGTAAAGTCCCGAGTGTCTTATCATCCGAAACTGCTTAGACATGATATGCTGGATCATTCTTCTGATAAACTCAAAAGCTGAGACAGTTACCCATACCTTTTTATCAGTAGGATGTTCTCGATACCAGTAGGTGACCTTCTCTCCATCGTATTCTTTTATTCTGGATAAAGCTATGGAAGGACTGGCTACATACTTAATTGAGATATCCCACAATATCTTTCTTCCTTATCCTCTCTTTCTTAGCTCGGACAATGAAGCCTTTGTCTTTTCTCTTTTGATAAACCTGCTCTATTTTCTCTAAGACGTCTTTTCTTGAGGCCATTTTCTCCTTTAACATGGTAAGCAGGTTATACATCCAGTTCTTTCTTAAGGTCTCGTACTTTAAATAGATACCATTATGCCAGCTTCCCTTCTTATCTAATCTACCTTCGGTCACCAGAAGATGAAGATGAGGGTTCCAGGTAGAGGCTCTTGCTGCTGTTTGGATAACCTCAATTATTCCTATCTCTATTTCGGCTTTGTGACTTCCAATACTGGCTACTTCCTTAACTGTCTTTACTCCAGCCTCAGCTAGAGCGTTAAGCAAAGAAGGATCATGGAAGTATTCCCAGAGGCTCCCTGGTACGGTAAGGATTACGTGACGGTGCTCGATCCACTTGAAGATTGATTTCTTCATTCTATCTAGCCACCTGTCAATGTAGACTTTGGAGCAGCGAAGGCAAAATCTACTCTTACAGGTAAATCCTACTTTATGGGTATTCAAACAGCTCAGGCACATATACTCAAAGAAACCATTTTCTAAAAGACCACAACCGAGTATTTTCTCCACGTTCTCTTCTATATCCCCTGTGATGTATTCGGGACGAAACTCTTTAAACCGAGCCCAATGCTCCCGGAAGATCCGAACAACGATGTTTTTGTGAGAGTAGATATCATATTTGGCCATTTTAACTACATTATTATAAAATATGGAAAACATCGATCAGAAGGGAATCTTGGTATAGTTCCTAGATAATCAAGGAATACCATAGTTAAGGTGGACCCCAAAATTTGGACAGTACCAGAGTTTCTTAACACTCTACTCTTAGGGTAACAAAAGCGGAAGTATAAACTTTTACAAAAAGCGGAAATTTAAGCTTTTACGTAACAATGGGGGTTGACAACCGTCCAATTTGCTCTAAGTTTATATTCAGAGAAGGCATCAGAGGATTTTTGAATATATGGCAGGTTTAGATAGGAATGTTATAGAGTATAGCGCCCCCACTCCAAGATTGGAAGGAATATCCGATGCAACTGAATATCAGGGAGTAAAACGAAATGCCCTACCCTATACGCCTGAAAGACGGCAGCCATGTCTGGCTGGCTGGTAAAAGGAGATATATAATAAAGAACCACTAAAAAATCAAACGGATAACACACTCATTCTAGCAATTTCTCAATCTTACAGAAATTATGGGGTGTAATGCAAACAAGGCTCAAGAATGAAAACAAAAATTAATAAGAGAATCCTGTTTTTAGTGGTGCTACTACTAGCAATAGCTGGCTCAGTTTATGGGATGTGGCTACTGGGAGAGAGAAAATACACGGGCAATTTAGTGAGCAATTTCAGCTTCGAGGTAGTGGATACACAAGGTAAATTGCAATCCTGGAGGGAAGATGCTTCCGGAGGCTGGTCAGTCAATACCGAGGAACCCTATGAAGGGAAACGATGTGTGCAGGCTACTATTCCCTGGAGCTGGCTTTCTCAGGACATATCAGTGAGGGAAGGCAAATCCTATACCCTAAAGGCCTACGTAAAGTCAGATATAGTGATACCTGGGAAAAGCAATCGTGAGAATACATTTCTTTGTTTGGAGTGTTTAGACGGAAAAGATACAGTTATGGCAGAACAGATGCGACAGTTTGAGGCTACTTCATCCTGGAAACCACAGAAAGTTTCCATTTACGCCCCTGAAAATACTGAGAAGATCAGAGTAAAACTAGCCAAGAGACGAGGAGGAGAAGGAAGAGTCTGGTTTGATAATCTTAAGATGGTACAGATAGCCTGGTATATGAGAATAGAATTCTTAAAAAGGCTCCACCAGGACAAGCGGCTTTTCATTTCCTATTTTTCCATGTATTTGATTCCCTTGATTCTTCTCTTGAGATTCATTCTGAGAAAATAGTTTACTCTCAGCCCAACTCCCTCAACAAAAAACGAAAATTCGTATTCGGAAAGGCGTTGGGCTCACACTCTCGCTACCTTCCAAGTCAAGTTGACAATAATCAGTATGTACCAACATCACTTTCTGGACAATTCCCTTAATTCATTCAAATAGTTATAAAGAGCTACCTTCTTGTTATCAAAACCTGGAACTTTAAGGTATTCGTTGTAAGCTCTTTCGACTTGGTCAATGTCCACATCACTAATATACGAAAAAGAACGAGGTGGCTCTACTCCTGAGTATATACTTCTTTCAGTATTCACTGCAAACTTCGCAAAGTAGTATGTTGTTGTCACGAAAAGAGTAATAAGAAAAGATGTTACTACCCACTTAGCATACCGAAATAGCATATTATGTTCACGAGCAAACAGAATAGAGTCCAAAAGAAATGGGATTGACATCAGCAAAGCCGTTTTGATTGTGAAGATTATGAAATAGTTATTTTGAAACCCTGGTTGGTTTTTTGAAATAGAATAATCCAGTAAATAATACAAAGTCATAAAAGCAAGGAACAACGTCGTACCATAAGGAATTGTATTTAAAGCTTTTTTCCTAAAAGCCAATGTAATTACTGCAACACATATAACCGGGCCTTGCGAAAAGATGAAATTATAAGAAAGAAACGAAATCAGCTGATTGTATTGAGACGTTAAAAGCATCTGATAGGTGTAGAACTGAGTATATCCATATCGATTTTGCATAAGTAAAAGGTATGACCAAACACAACATGCAAATATGAAGATAAACCATATACGGTTGGACAAATTCCGACGCTCTCTTTCAGCAAGTAGATGTATTAAACAAGGTATCAATATAATTGCCCAAATGCCCAACCCTCTCATTCCGAATGTTCCGGTACCAAGCCACCAATCATACCAAGAAGCTTGAAGATAGAGGTGAGCAAAAAGAATCATAAGAAGGCTTACACAAAGAAATTTCTCACGGAGCCGTTTTTTGCTAAGTATCAAAAAAAAGAGAGCAAAACATCCTAATGCATAAAGCGGATGGTAGGCAAGCAAACCATGCCATGGATTGAATAAAACTGCTGAAAACTCCGGATGCTTCCAATCCAGACTTTTAAATGCTCCCGAGCCAAACACATAGGCAGAGCTGAAAAAAGACCCGGTCATCCACCGATTGCTCAGTCCCACTTCAATAATTCCTACCAGAACAGGAAGAATTGGAAGGAAAACGAGCATAAAGGTCTTAATTCGGCTCCTTTTATTATGACCGGTAAAAATTAAGTAATACATGGTCCCAAAAACTGAAATACAATAGATGGCTAGCTGCAAGCGAATAATTATTAGCAACCCCGCCAACATGCCAACCAATAAAGAGTCACTCATTTTCCAGGCCTTGGTTTTGATTACCCAAAATACCATAACCGCAAAACAGCTATAGGACAGAGATTCAGATGAATAGACTGTGGAATAAAAACCTAAGTGGGTTCCAACAAACGCAATTAAAGCACCAAAGAGCGTCAAACCAACATTCTTGTGCGATACACAATATAATGTCCCCAATAGAGCCCACCAGAATATAAGAGAAAATATCCAGCCCACAAACAATGCGCCATCAATCAGATCTTTAAAAAAAATATTGCCGATTAGAAATAACAGTCCTGGCCCAGAAGAATGTTGTGACAAAGGAACTCCCATTGGTGATAGTGTTTTTCCTGGTAGTTTGAAAATATTGTTTTCCTTGATTGCGCTGGACCAATTAATGTACCGAAAAAAATCAGATCCACCTCTCATGCTATAATAGAAGAGAGTACAAAATAAGACAATCAAAGCGTAGGGAAGGTAGGTTTTAAATTTCTTCATAGGGTTTGAACTTATGCTCATATAAACTGGCCTAATAACGCCTTCAAATCAATTGATATTAGATTTTCACTTTTCATATTCTCATCCAAAAGCATAAATATCAACTTCTTATGTTCGTAAAAGCTCCACAAGATATTTGAGGGGGGACATAGCAGCTCCCCTGTGAATGAACCATCAATCTATCTCAACCTCACAATCATGATACGGAACGTCTATCCTGTCCAGCGAAGAAAACAAAAAGAGAAACTCAACATCAGGGATGTTCCTATTTTATTCGGTATATTTTTACGATAGGGTTAGGATTGGTCGGTGAAAAAGGAGACGGATCGAACTGCTTCACCAGCTCGCCCTTTGCCTCTATATCCTCATAGTTGCGCCTGACACCTTGATACTGCCGTAAGTTAGTCGTAAAATACCTATCATACCTGCCGCTATTTACTATTATGTAGTCAAATTTGTTCCTGTACCATTCAAAGGGATGAACTCCAATGGTATAGATATTCTCCATTTTATACCCAGAAAAATGGGGAAAGTAAAACTCATAAGCGATTCTCTTACCTCGGGGAATGTTTTCATTAATCCAGTCCTTTGCCTCTATGCGGGTTCCTTTCTGGGTCATAAGCTGGACGTAGCCAATGACTTTGATGCCGGGAAGAAAGATGAAAATGAAAACCGCTATAATGAGGGTAAAGTTTCGCCTATTCTGTGAGAAGGGAATTCTAGAAACTATCTTCATCAAAAACGCTGCCGCTATAATAGTCAGGAAAGGGACCATAGGAAGAAAATATCGATCACCATGACGAGTAAAACTCCCCATAATGAAATAGTAGAGTAGAGGAAAACTCAGAAGTAGAACATCTTTCTTTCTATGAGTAAATATCCCGTAGATGATCGCAATTAGGGAAAAAATAGCCAGAGGATAACCCAGGCTGTGGTTCAAAGAATGAGTAATATAATAAACCCAACTATTAACTTCTCCGGGTTGGTTTGCTGTAATTTTATTCAGGCCCCTCAGCCAACCCCCTATAGTCACAAATAAGTCACGATGATGCACAAGGGCATAAGGGGTGGCAATGAAGAAACCTGCAACAACGAGAAGAAGAACAAGAAGAACTTTTTTGTTAAAAAAGATGGAGAATAATTTTTTCTTTTCTTTGAGACCGCGAAACAAATGAGCCAAAAAAATAGGTACAATAAGAAGTACGCCAGTATATTTTGTGGCAACAGAAAATCCGGTAAAGATAGTGGCCAGTAAATAATCTTTTATCTTACCTCTCTCGTAAACTAGATATATGAAGAAAAAAGATAAAGTAACAAAAAAAGTCATAGGGATATCCGGTCTTATCAGTCGCGAATATCTGACATGCAATAAACTGAAACTCAAAAAGAAAGAGGCAACGAGACCAACCTTTCTAGAATACATCCTTTTACCAATAAGATAAACCAAGAGAACATTGCCCACTCCAAAAAAAACTGTAGTCATTCTTCCTACTAGATAGACTTCTCTTATAGTTAGATCATTTAAGGATTGAAGAAATCCGGTCAATAACATCCAAAAACAATAATTTCCATAAACAAATGCCTGAATATAGAAATATAAGCTTGGCCACATAAAACTCCCCGGATCAAAATTGCGCTCCCTTAACATCCGAAGAGCCATCTTAACTGTATAATATTCATCTAATTCATAGGGAGCAAACATAGCATGCGGTAAGTTCCAGTCAAGTCCGATAATTCTTACCAATAAAGCAACTAATAAAATTAGATACAAAATGAGCATATTTTTAGTCATCAATACCGATAAGCGATTCATTTTATTCATTCCACTATCTCTTATAACTTACTTATCATTGTCCTTTTGACTTCCGTAATCCCGAAAGAATACTCCTTGTTACCCGAACATCTTCCTCTCTTATCTCTCGAAAGATGAAAAGCAAAGCAAAATAGAGAAAAAATAAACCAATATAATATCCAATCAAAGATATACCTGAAACGGAAAAACTACAGGCAACTATATAAATAATTGAAGAGGCCGCTAATATTCTAAATAGAGAAAGAAAACTCGTCAAGCTATGAAAACGATTATAGACATACACGCCAGCTATAAGAACGCCCAAAAAACCAGTAATAGTGGTAGCTACGGCCGCTCCAGCTAATCCATAAATAGAAACAAGAGTCATATTTAATAGGACATTAACTAAAAGCAGAACTAAAACCATAAACAAAGAAACTCTGGGTTTGCCACTGGCAGTAATTATCGTTGTTAAAATAATGAAAAGAGAAAGAAAGGTCAATCCAAAGATCAAGATGCTCAAGGGAGCGACGGCAGCTAAATATGCCTCTGTATATACCAGAGAAATTAGATTCTGAGAGGTAGCACTAATTATGAAAGAGCAGGGAATCAAGAAAATTAAAGTGTATCTCAGAGATTGATTTATATATTTTCTGGTAAGTTCTTCATTTCCTTTGCTGGAGGTAGATTTTGCTATGGAGGGAAATAAAGTCTCACCTAAAGCCAGGAATATAAAGTAAGGAATTTTGCTTAAAGCCACGGCCGAGGTATAAAAACCAGCTTGCGCCCTTTCTGCCAAAATAGCTTTTACAAAAAGCAAATCTAGACTTATCACCAGATTAAAGGCTAAAGAAAAAAGAATAACCGGAGCGGCAAATTTTATGATTTTACTCATTTCGAAGTTATCCGCAATTCTAATATCGTCCCTATCTTTGGATATCCAGTAATGGCGTGCCATTATCAAAGACACCACACCCGCTATCAAATAACCACCTATTGCTCCATACAGCTCAAAACCCAGATAGACTGAAGCAAGTACCACTAATACCTTTATGACATGATAGATAATGGAAACGGTTGCCTGTTTTCCGAAGGCTCTTATTCCATTTAACAGTCCAAAGTATACTGCATATAGACTGAAGGCAGGAATGAAAA
>Ga0315549_1005628_pt1 | contig 10124 bp, 6 predicted proteins | sample SalMarSW160200MG_FD_203101 | JGI IMG/M metagenome (GOLD analysis project Ga0315549, IMG submission 203101) | Salt marsh sediment microbial communities from the Plum Island Ecosystem LTER, Massachusetts, United States - Salt Marsh Sediment SW1601-200 ... | reverse complement strand
CGATTACTCACAGACCGCTAAATATCAAGAACCCTTCGGCTTGCTCAGGGCAGGCACAAAAACAAAAGGCCCTGTCCGAAGACAGGGCCTTTATAAAGTAACAGTTAAACCATGCAGCGAAAATGCCTGACTTTCCCCGCACCTACTTTGACCAGTTCACAGCAGACATTTACAAATAAATGCCGGGGTTACTTTCCAATAATCCCAAAATCTCTAAACTGAACAAAGTAGGTGCGGGGTCTATTTATCCTTAGAAAGGAGGTGATCCAGCCGCAGGTTCCCCTACGGCTACCTTGTTACGACTTAGTCCCAGTCATCAGGCTTACCGTCGGCAGTCGCCTCCTTACGGTTGGCAAACTGACTTCGGGTACTCCCAACTTCCGTGACTTGACGGGCGGTGTGTACAAGGCTCAGGAACACATTCACCGCGTCGTAGCTGATACGCGATTACTAGCGATTCCGACTTCATGCAGACGAGTTGCCAGCCTGCAATCCGAACTGAGGCGATGTTTTTGCGATTTGCTCCACCTCGCGGTCTCTGTTTCCCGCCTTCTACTATCGCGATTTCGGCGGCGCAATTAGCTCCTCACGCAAACACTATCTTTTTCTTGTTTTTGTCCTAATACGAGGCTGGACTCGGCCCGCGGATTTTCTGTGTATTTTAGCCGGTTTATAAATTTTTAGGGTAGTCGTAAAAGAATCAAATTCGCCTATACTTTCGCCATTGGCAGCAACAGCTTTAGCTTTTTCCCAGATTTCAGTAGAATTGGGAAATGCCAATGCTGAACTGCTATAAGTTGCCTGAGCATATACATCAAGTTCAATGCCGTCATCCGGAACTTCAAGCAAATCACTTCCAAAATAATCTGCAAACAAGCCGGAGTACATGTTGTCATAGAGAAATTCCTGCATTTCAGAGGTGCTGTCCCATCTGTAAGCGACGACCCTGTTGACGTACGGTTCTACAATGATTCCCAGAGTACCACCGGGTTCCTCATAACTATCGTACAAATAGATATCAACGAAGTGGTATTCATCTACATACCAAAAGCCAATATCGGCAATGGTCGGGTCTTCAGGCGGGTCCATATATGATGTTGTGATGTATTCGTCGTTCACGTAAAGGTCGAACTCGTCATCGACGCTTTCTCCGGCATCCCACAACTTTATCGTGCACCAGACATAATTGGTCAGTCTAAAATCATAAGTGTTGCTGGGATTTCCGTCGACGGTCACCTGCGTATGAACCCAGTAATAGTCAACATCGCATGCATCGAAATAAGGAAGCTCAACTTTTATCCACGTTTCATTAACATCGGCTTCGACTACGACTCCATGCACATCCGGATAGATGCCGTTTGTATCTTCAAAGCTAACTGTGTTTTCAGCCGGTGTAGAGGATAAGCCTGAACCTTCGATAAGCAATACTGAACCCGGATGTCCCATATCGGGTGTTATGTTTTCGATATGCGGTGGTGGCTCAGGCGGCCCGAATATATCCACAGCTATCGCATCAGGGTCGTCGGGGTCAGGCTCAGCCGGGTTAGCATTGATTTGACCCTTGTAAACCAAAATGTACTTGCTTATCTGGTGTTCAGATGAAGGTGTTGGTTTTGTAAATTGACCTGTTACCGATTGGCCATAGTTAAGTGTACTGGCTGAATCCCATCCCGGCACATTAAAACCACTGATTTCCGCTCTGGTTTCTTCTTCATCATCCCAATAAAGCCCGAATGTTCCACCTTTGAGTGTCTGTGGCGCGTCTGAGTTATTTGAGTCGTTGATTATATACACTTCTATTTGAGCGCAATCAGGGCCGGCACAGTTCGGCTCAACAGACAGCCTGCCTCTAAAGAAATAGTTTATCAAACCGGTTGTGTAATCAACTGTACGGGGGATGGTCCTCTTTGCATAGTCTTCATAGACCTTCCTGTCCTCCGGGGTGTCAGGCATTAAGCTAAGCGATACTCCCGCAGCATTTGCCATATAAGCAGTAAACGTCGACCTGGCCAAGTGCGGCACCTCATATCCGATGCGGTAATATTTCTTTTTACCATCGATGGAATACCAGTCCAACCGCGTGTGTGCTTTGGCCGGATGAGGAAAAGACTGTAGCCCGCTGTTCTTGAACATAGTACTATAAGACAAGAACTGATAGTTTGTGCATTCTGCCAATCCCCAGGATTTTTCAGGCGGTGGGTTGCCAAAACCGGTTCCAGGCCAACCCGGGCTGTCGCCCTGCCATTGTGGGATGCCTGATTCTAAGCATATACCGGTATCCCAGTAATGTTCCAGTTTTGAAAATGCAGGCGGACTGTCCATTAACCTATTCAGGTAAATAGATGGTATTTCATTGCCATCGTTTATAATCTGCTCTTCCATCCATGCTTCGAATGGATGGCCCCCTTTGTACCAAGGGTCCTTTGCTCCTGTTATATTCTTATGAAAACCTGCAACTAAATGACCCCATATAAAGTCATTTCTCGTATGAGCAGGAACCCCCATATCTTCTAACAGATGGCATATATGGCCTAATGTAATGAACATGGACCCCAAGTTCTTTCGCCTGTCATCTTTTGATGGCGAAGCTAAAGCGAAATCAAATAATTCCCTGGCACGCGGCCAATCGCACCAATTACGATAGACTGGTGACGGCTCAGTCCAAAAATGAGTGCCCCTTGCTGTATCAAGGGCTGAAATGCCAGCTGCAGTAAATTCCGAATAAGCAGGATAAGTATAACCTGAACCAAAATACAGCAAATCCATTAGCCATCCCGGACCATTCATGTTATTCAAGCCATCATCCCGAATCGGGTCATGAAAGTGGTGCCGGGCCCTCGGATTTGGCACATCTTCGAGTGAACTGCCTTCGACTAACCAGTCCCGTATGGAAATGCTGCTCTTGTTCCAATTGAAGCCCGGCTGCTGCGAGACTCTCATGTTAATCCTGTCTTTGAAATCGTCTGTTAATTCGAGTACTGTACTTAAATTATCCTCCAAGCCCAACTGTTCATTTAAATAACCATCTGCCAATACAGATCTGTCGACTGCATGTTTAGTTATAGCCGGATGTGTTTGCTTATTCTCAAATGCCGTTGCGTACGGCACTTTCAATGCACAACAGACCAATAACAGTAAAATAAGGATATGTTTCCTCATTTTTCAGTTTCCGTTGATTACGTAGGTAGAGTAAAGTGAGTTATCCAATAACCGAAAAAGCATATAACACCAGCCAGAGATGCACATATGCCAAGCACAGCCAAAACTGACCCTCCTAATTTACCCCTTTTTACAGCCACCCGGACTAATGCCGCAATCCCAAGTACCAGAGCGGAAATCACAGTCAGGCCAAATAGAATCAAAATAAAAATCGCTCTAAAAGATAAAAACGCAAGCGGGATGGAAAGTGCGCCTGCCGCCAAAGACAACACTGCTGCAAGATTGCATGGTTTTGTTTGTAATACCTGACTATCTGTTTCATTCTTATCGCATTTATCATCCTTTAAAACCATCTCTTGGACCCTCAGTTATTATTTTGCTCTTATCGTTCTGACATAATTCAAAAACAATATATCTTCCACTTGCCTTCGCCGTCTTTACTAAAATATACGGGAAAGCTGCTAATCACTCCGCCACCCTCGTCGTGAAGCATTTCGTATTGAGCAATATTATCATCGGAATAAATCAACTGCAGTTCACCCATACCGTTGGCCATATCCGGCAGAGCCGCTTGAAGCTCGCTGAATACAGTCTCATATTCATCTGTCACAGAATCTGCGAAGTATGATACCGCAGACTCGACATCTCCATCTGCCAAAGCATTCTTAAGAGATTCGAACACATCGTTAGGCTCGGGATATTCCTTCAGCCATCGGCGGCAAAGAATTTGTAAATCAACAGAGCCGATAGACTCGCTATCATCCAAATCATAGACAGCATCCCAGTTTGTACTGTTGATATCGCTCAGCCAGGCATTAGCGAATCTGGCAAGGTCGGCGAAGTTGATTGTGTAGTCGAGGTTAAAATCCGCGTTTTTACATTCATAGTCACTTAGCCAACAGTAGCATAAATGCTCGATGTCATAAATATCCACTGTCCCGCTCGCATTGAAATCGCCTCTAAGTGCACTGCCAGATTGCTGCCAATTGCCTGCAAGGACGGCAAAATCAACCCAATCAACAAAATCATCCGTATGCAAATCCGGACACCAATACTGGTCTGCCCGGCAAATAGTGCTCAGCATTGCAATCGCAGCCGTTAATATGATAATTTTTCTTGCATTCATAGCAAATTGGTTCCGTGAATTTATGGATGCACCGGATTAAAAAAGTTGTCCCATTCGGTTGTTTCAAATTCAATCTGAAATGACTCTTCGGGGCAGAAAATGACAGTATATACCTGATCTTCATAAACCCAGCTTCCCATCCAGTTTTTATATTCATTGATAAAAATCGGATTGCTAATCAGATAAGCATAATCCCCTGTTTTCTTATATACATTGAAAATTAGAACGGTATTAGGGTCCTGCTGGATTTCAATATTCTCCCTCACGTCTTTTCCATTCAAGGGAACTTTTATTTGCATTCTATAACAACCTTTTCTTTCTATGGTTGCCATCATCTCATTTCCATAAGGCATCACAACAGGCTCGACAGGACCGAGAAAGGTCCATTCATAAGAATCAGGGTCGTTACTGTCCTGCTTTTTATATGTCTGCATACAAAACTGATATTGCAACTTGATTGTGCCTTTTGAAGTACTTACCGCAATATAGTTTGGCTCGCTGACATCCGGCAGCAGCGTAGCATATTCAGCCATGTTGCAGTCAGGCCTGTCATCTGAATCAGGTATGCGAATCGGCCTTCTTATAATCTGGTTTTTTCTGGAATCATAATACGACTTCAACTCGACTATTTCCGTTTTGTACCTGTTTTTCGCATCTTCTGGCCTGATCATATCTGCACTGGATTTGTCAGCGTCCCATCTCGGATGATGTTGCGAAATTCCTTTCTCCAGTTCTGTCATAGCAACATCTTTTTGTTTGGAACGGTCTTTTGAGCTATCTTTTGATTTGCAGCCGCTAATTTGGAAGATTGTTCCAACTATTAACACAACAAGTAGCGCACGCATAATTTGCTCCCTAAAAAGTTGTTAACCAATTATCAGCAATTATTACCAAGTCTTCATAATCCGTTAATTCATCATATGTAAGATCGGCACATGGTTCATTCCAGCAGTTTGCCAGGAAACTATAATCAAGAAAATTAATCTGTCTGTCACGTATAAAATCAAAAGGATGTTTCTTATCCAACAGCCATTCGTCAACAAAGATGGTCATATCTTCGATATCTGTATTTCCGCTTTCATCAAAATCGCCGCCATCATCTGCCAGGTAGGCACTGGAAAACATTGCCCAATCCACAAAGTCAACGAATCCATCACCATTAAGGTCAGGGTCCAATGGATCAAAGAAGATGTCCCAGTCACTGGATTCAAATTCGATATTGAACGATTCACTAGGACATTCGAAAATTGAGTATATCTGATCTTCCAGAATCCAACTACCGGCCCAGTTATCATGCTCATCAATAAGAACGGGATTGCTAACCAGATAAGCATAACCACCTGTTTTCTTATATACCTGATAAATCAAGGCAGTATTTGGATCCTGTTGTATATCTATACCTTTTCTTACGTCATTTCCATCCATGGGGACTTTCATTTGAATTCTGTAACAACCTTTCCTGGCCATGTTTTCCCACATCTCATACTCTCCGTATGGCATCACAACAGGTTCGACAGGGCCAAGAAATGTCCACTCATAGGAATTCGGGTCATTGCTGTCATGCATTTTATACGTCTGCATACAGAACTGATATTGCAGTTGGATATCACCCCCTGAAGTTGTGACAGTTACGAAATTCGGTTCGGTGATATCCGGCAGCAGTTCTGCGTATTCAGCAACGTTGCAATCAGGTCTATCACCCGAATCAGGAATATAGCTTCCTATTTGTTCTGTCGCTAGGCTTAGCAGTGGATGGACAGATGTTACTGAACTGCTTAAAATCCGGCTTTTAGTATTGTCATAATAAGGTTTCAACTCAATTTCTTTGGTTTTTATTCCATTTTCTATATAGCTGGTCATGGCCATGCTTGCACCAGAGCCGTTAGGGTCCCATACTCCGGGATTGAAATTGGTCCACTGAAGATAATTATATTCGATTAATGCTTCCGTAGGATAATTAGGAATACCGCCCCACCACCACAGTATGTAATCCGGGAACTGGTTGTAATATAAAGTCGAATTCTGATACAATCCGTCTCCGCCACCCCAGATAGGAGTATCATAATCAAGCTTCATTATGTATTTTTTCCCATAGGCTAAACCGTGTTCCTCTGACACTGCCATCGGAGAGGGAAAACCCACAATAAAGGTGCTCTTCCCGTCAGTAATATCCGGGTCAAAATTGAATAGCAGGTCGTATTTTGTCGATGAACTCGGAGGCCAGCCGGCAAATTCCCTGCCCATCTGGGTAATAAAAGAGAAATTACCGTCACCGTCGACCTCGCAATAAATCCAGAAAGGGCTTACACGTGGTTCAACTCCACTACCACTGTTATTTCGCAAAAGTCCCCAATAAGCCTCTTCGCAATCCTCCAGATTCGGATAGTGTTCCATCCAGTCAAACGGTAGCCTGTATACAAGCATTGGCTGCATGCTAAATACTTTAACAAGAGTGCCACTTGGTATCGGCACAGGATTGCCAGGATTATCTTTCCACCCCTTTACCTTGCCATTCTGGAAGAATGCAATGTAATAACATTCATCGATTGTTGCTTTCCAATCATCAGCCAATTCCTCCGGTTCATCGCCCACGTTTTCCAGTGTGATACTCTTGTGTCTTGCTGGCCATTTTTCAACTGCATAGCTGTTCGACACTAGAAGCATCACAATAATCGTACCTATGATTAATCTTTGCATTACTTCCCTCCATTTCTTAAAAACCAAAAGTCTTTCCTCAAGACCATAAAATTATCTTCTCAACTATCCGTAAAGCACGGATGCCACTGTTCAACTGCATATTTATATGCAGACATTTTCCACGCCAATCATGAAGCAGGAGGCCTAACGTCCGCTCCTCGCTTCTCCCTTGCCCTCATCCAAGCCCAAAGCGAAGTGTTCAACCATTAATTTGTACCCATGAAACCCGAAATTGCAAGAGAAATTTATCTGTTTTTACACGAAAATGTCCTTTCTGCTCACCGGGTACTATTATTTACAGAGCATGCAAATCTGTCCCTCTTTTCCTCTATCGGCTCTCTCTCCGACGCTTTATATATCAATGGCCGTTTAAATGTAGTTCAAGATAATTTCAGAAAAATATTGTCTTTAATTCTGTTAATCCATGCCCATCTGTGACCAAAAACAAAAAGGCCTGCACCGAATGGTACAGGCCCTAATATCAAGAACAGTTAAACCAAACAGCGAAAATGCCCGACTTTCATCTGCCCCGATTACTCGAGGCCGACGTCTATTTATCCTTAGAAAGGAGGTGATCCAGCCGCAGGTTCCCCTACGGCTACCTTGTTACGACTTAGTCCCAGTCATCAGGCTTACCGTCGGCAGTCGCCTCCTTACGGTTGGCAAACTGACTTCGGGTACTCCCAACTTCCGTGACTTGACGGGCGGTGTGTACAAGGCTCAGGAACACATTCACCGCGTCGTAGCTGATACGCGATTACTAGCGATTCCGACTTCATGCAGACGAGTTGCCAGCCTGCAATCCGAACTGAGGCGATGTTTTTGCGATTTGCTCCACCTTGCGGTCTTGCGTCGCTCTGTCACCACCATTGTAGCACGTGTGAGGCCCTGGGTATAAAGGCCATGATGACTTGACGTCGTCCCCACCTTCCTCCGGTTTAACACCGGCAGTCCCGCTAGAGTCCCCGTCATTACACGCTGGCAACTAACGGTAAGGGTTTCGCTCGTTAAAGGACTTAACCCGACATCTCACGACACGAGCTGACGACAGCCATGCAGCACCTGTGAAAGTTTCACCCCGAAGGGCAGCCTACTCTGTTTCCAGAAAGGCATCCAACCATGTCAAACCCAGGTAAGGTTCTGCGCGTTGCTTCGAATTAATCCACATGCTCCACCGCTTGTGTGAGCCCCCGTCAATTCCTTTGAGTTTTAGCCTTGCGACCGTACTCCCCAGGCGGTCTACTTAACACTTTCGCTTCGGCCGTGCCGGCGTCAGAACCGCCACAACCTAGTAGACATTGTTTACAGCGTGGACTACCGGGGTATCTAATCCCGTTCGCTACCCACGCTTTCGTGTCTCAGCGTCAGAACAGGCCCAGTCAGCCGATTTCTCCACCGGCGTTCCTGTTGATATCTACGCATTCCACCGCTCCACCAACAGTTCCACTGACCCCTACCTGCCTCAAGATGCGCAGTTCGCCACGCAATTCCCCGGTTGAGCCGAGGGATTTCACAAAGCGCTTACGCATCCGCCTACACACCCTTTAAGCCCAGTGACACCGAACAACGCTCGCCACCTTCGTCTTACCGCGGCTGCTGGCACGAAGTTAGCCGTGACTTCCTCTGGGGCTGATCAATACACCGAAACGTACTTTCTAACCCCTGACAGTAGTTTACATCCCGAAAGACTTCCTCCTACACGCGGCGTCGCTGCGTCAGGCTTTCGCCCATTGCGCAATATTCGTTACTGCAGCCCTCCGTGGAGGTCCGGGCAGTGTCTCAGTCCCGATGTTGCGGGCCAACCTCTCAGTCCCGCTACCCGTCTTCGCCTTGGTGAGCTATTACCCCACCAACAAGCTGATAGGAGATAGGCCGCTCCCATGCCGATGAATCCTTGACAATGAACCATGCGGTTCATGGTATCATCCAGTATTACCGCCCCTTTCGGAAAGTAGCCGAAGCTACTGACGCTATCCTGGAGCACGGGGTACGTTACCTATCCATTACTAACCCTTTCGCCACTAACTATTCTCTCGATTACTCAATTGAATAGTCCGTTCGACTTGCATGTCTTAGCCACGCCGCCAGCGTTCGTTCTGAGCCAGGATCAAACCCTTCAGATTTGATTCGTCAAAAACCCGCTTACGCGGGGTTTTTGTTTTAAGAGCTCAACACTTTAGTAGTAGGCACCGAAAGTGCTGATTTACACACACATTTTGTAAAGCCTGCCACGACAGGCCTATCCGTCAATGGCAAACTGCACTTTCGCTGCTTGTATAGGTTTAACTGTTTACTTGTCAATGAGCGTTTTTCGTCGCTCGTCGCCTGGCCCACGTCGCTCGCAGGCCGAAAACGAGGCCTAAAGATACAATAGGCGGTCAAGTTAACGGCATACGCTTTTAACTTGTCCGCCTCCAATCCAACAATGATACGACTATATATACGCCCCGTCAACAACAGTTTTTCAAAAATTTTTGAAAAAAACTAAAAAATCCAGCCTCGTATCGAGTAGTGTGTCGTGCGTACCGCGTTTTGGGGACCGCGAATTCTCGCGGATTTGAGTAGACCTGAGACTGAAGACCAACTTAAACCACTAATTCTGCGGATTTACACGGATTCAGGATTATTGACTAACGACCAACGACTAGGTTAACCGCGGATTACGCGGATTTACACGGATTTGGGTTTGATGGGGCCGTGGCTACGGCCTTAGTGTTCGGCGGCTAAAGTGCATCTATAAGCGAGCTTATTCAACACTTGTAGCCTTGACCACGGATGCTACGCATCTTTCATCAAAGGAATTGACGCCCGCCAAAAGTCGAGGTCTCGCCAAAAGCGGACAGCTTAAGAGTGTTTTTTTACCACCTATGAAGAGCTCAAAGTCAAGTAACAAAATTTCTTTTCCCTCATCTTTTTTGTTTTGAGGGCATCCTTCTTAATGCTGCAATCAGTTGCGATGGTATAGTCGATCACGATTACTTAACTGAACAGCATTTTTTTAGTTCAGCTTTTCTCAAGGCAATCTTAGTGGTTATCAATAACCTGAATACTTTTTGGCAATCATATAAATGCTGCCAACCACCTATATGGGACTTGCCAGCCTGGCAGTCCATGCAGATTATTGAGGCATAGCAAAAACGGC
>Ga0315549_1005627_pt1 | contig 10125 bp, 10 predicted proteins | sample SalMarSW160200MG_FD_203101 | JGI IMG/M metagenome (GOLD analysis project Ga0315549, IMG submission 203101) | Salt marsh sediment microbial communities from the Plum Island Ecosystem LTER, Massachusetts, United States - Salt Marsh Sediment SW1601-200 ... | reverse complement strand
GTTGGTGCATCAATTGACAAAAATGAGAGGAATGAATATGAATTGTTTAATAATATTCCTAATTTTGAACGTGCAACATTCTATTCGATAAAAGAAGGTGGTTATTTAATAGAGATTAAAACGCTAACTGATACACTCATTTCAGTTGTTTCCGATACAAAAATGGTATCTATTTTAGCAGATTATGTTGATAGATATGAGAGAATCAGGCTAAACCGAGAATCGTTCGAAAAAAAATGGTCTATAGTTTCTTATGATGAGCAGGGAATACCAATTGCTGAGAATGAAATGTTAAGGTATCACAAAAAGGGGTGTTGTTTCGCTTGTGGTTGTGGATTAGCAAGTAGTGCACTGGGTCTTGTAACAGGTGCGGTGTTAGCACTCCTTTCTGCAGAGGGTGATCTTTTAGAAATTATGGAAAGTGAGAGAACTGGCATTTTCGTATCTATTGGAATTGCTGTAGGTGGAATAACCGGATCTTTTATTGGAAACAGCTTCGATAATAAAATTGCTAAAGGTTCTATTGTTAGAGAAATTAAAAAATCACGAACACCAAAATAAATCTACTATCTCAGCAGGATAAGCTTCTTTACAGATAAATAATCGCCAGATGCCAATCTGATGAAATAGACTCCATTTTCTACCTGATTACCAGCGTTGTCTCTTCCATTCCACATAAGAGCACCAGAGCACAAGTCACCAGTCACAAATGATTTTAATAATCTCCCACTCACATCATAGATAGAGAGCGAAATTGGAAATTGGGAAATTGGTAATTGGTCATTAATGACTAATGACGAATAACGAATAACGGTCTTTTTCGTGAATGGGTTGGGATGTGCGAAAAGTCTTAAGTCTCTGGTTTTCGGTCTCTGGTCTTTCTTTTCCTCCACTCCCACATTCCCATTCGCATCGGTCTTGATGAGATACACATCCCCATTTCCTGCACCATAAGACCTAGTATATCCCGTTATGATATAACCTCCGTCAAAGGTTTGTGCAACAGAATAACCCTTATCAAGGTCAGTAGCTCCACAAGTCCTTGTCCATAGTGTTTCGCCAAGAGAATCTGTTTTTACAAGATAGACATCGTCGCCGCCTGCACCATAGGAATATGTGTCACCAGTTATTATATAGCCGCCATCTGTGGTTCGGGCAACTGAATTGCCCTCATCATAAATGGTGCCGCCGTAAGTCCTCGTCCATAAGGTGTCTCCTGAGGCGTTTGTCTTTATAAGATAAACATCTCCGCCGGTACCGTAAGAGTCCGTCCATCCTGCTATGATATAGCCGCCATCAGTAGTCTGGGCAACTGAATTGCCCCAATCATTGTTAGTACCACCGTAAGTCCTTGTCCATAAGGTGTCTCCTAATGAGTTTGTCTTTATAAGATAGACATCTTCGCTTGCACCGTAGGAGTATGTATATCCTGCAATGATAAATCCATCGTCGGTGGTCTGGGCTACTGAATTACCCCAATCAATGTCAGTACCACCATAAGTCCTTGTCCATAAGGTGTCACCTGAGGCGTTTGTCTTTATAAGATAAACATCTCCGCCGGCACCGTAAGAGTACGTCCATCCTGCGATGATATAACCGCCATCAGTAGTCTGGGCAACTGAATTACCCCAATCATTGTTAGTACCACCATAAGTCCTTGTCCATAAGGTGTCTCCTGAGGCGTTTGTCTTTATGAGATAGACGTCTTCACTTGCACTGTAAGATAAGCTCCATCCTGTGATTATATAACCACCGTCAGTTGTCTGGGCAACAGAATAGCCATAATCCCAGTCAAAACCCCCATAAGTGCGCGTCCATAAGGTATCTCCTGATGCATCTGTCTTTATAAGATAGACATCCCAATCACCTGGACCGACAGAAGATGTACTTCCTGTGATGATATAACCACTATCAGTTGTCTGCACAACAGAATAACCTTCATCATGGTCAATTCCACCATACCACCTCTCAAAGGTTATCTGAGCACCAGCAACTGCGGGTAAGAGGAGAATTAGGGTAGCGACCAAAAGTAACAAAAAATTTCGCATCATACCTCCTTATGTTAGGCTTATTTAGTGAATTGTAAACGTTCATTCGTAAAATGTCAAGAATAAAATTTAACTTTTGCCCCGTTAGAAAATCCCTTTCTAACGGGATTTTGACCTTCTCATTTGTCATTCTGAGTAATGTAATCCCCTCTAAAAAGAGGGGTGTCATATACCTAATGGTATAAGACGGGGTGTGTAACCTGGAAGAATCTTGGTGTTAGATACTTCACCAGTCAATAACCATTGCATATTCAGAATGACAAAACCCAGCGTGTCATTCTGAACACTGTCATGCTGAATTCATTTCAGCATCTCGTTTCCCCCTTTAGCAAAGGGGGATTTAGGGGGATTTCAACCAATACAACCAATCAAACCAATTCAACCAATCCAACAATTCTTTAACTCCGCACTTTCTATTGTCCTTAATTACCATTTACTCAATTACTAAATTACTCAATTACGTTCTATTACAGCGATAGCGTTTTATTCTCCGACACACCGTCACTCCGATACCCCGATACACTCCATGCTCTCTGCTCTACGCCCTCTTTAACTCAATTTCACAGCACGAAGTGCGTTCGTTTTACAGTGAAGCGCTTAATTACAGCACAAGTGTTTGGGCGCCGTCCTTTTTTTGCCCTTTTTCTCCCAAAAGGAAAAGTTCTTGACTTTCCTCTTTACTTTAGATATACTATATTAATGTTAAAGCATTAAAGTAAAAGTGAGGTGAAAAAATGGAGTTGAAGGAGTTAATAAAAAAGGAAATTGAAAAAATTCCTATTCAATATCTCCCTGAGGTACTTGACTTTATCCACTTTTTAGAAACAAAAGCTATGGATGGCACAATAGGGACGGCAATCGCAAGTGAAGCATCCCTTAAGAAAAGTTGGTTAAGACCCGAAGAGGACGAAGCGTGGAAGGACTTGTAAAAGGTGATGTAATAGTAGTTCCTTTTCCATTTTCTGATTTGAGCAAGGCAAAAAAACGCCCAGCGCTTGTTATCGCTACACTGGAAGGTGATGACTTAATGCTCTGTCAGATAACCAGTCAACACATTAGAGATAGATATGCGGTTTCAATTAAGGAGGGCAGCTTTGAAACCGGGACACTTAAACAAAAGAGTAACGCACGAGCAAATCGAATATTCACAGCAGACAATAACATTGTCTTATATCGAGTAGGTCATCTCAAGTCTGATAAAATCAGTGAAGTGATTGAAAAAATAATAGGTATTTTGAATCAATAATGGGAATGCAGTAATCTTTCCCTCAAAGCTCCCCTATCTGGCTATCACACAGTCATACCCCGTCTTCGATTTCCTTGCTATCTAACCATCAAAATCTTTCTCGTCTCTTTGTAATCCTCGGTTCTAAACTTCACGAAGTAAACACCACCTGAAAGCTGTCTGTTAGAATTATCCTTCCCATCCCATATAAGAGCACCAGAGCACAAGTCACCAGTCACAAGATTACGGACTAACCTTCCACTCACATCATAGATACAGAGCGAAACTGGAAATTGGGAAATTGGTAATTGGTCATTAATGACTAATGACGAATAACGAATAACGGTCTTTTTCGTGAACGGGTTGGGATGTGCGGAAAGTCTTATGTCTCTGGTCTCATGTCTTCGGTCTTTCTTCTCTTCAATACCAACCTCAGAAGGTACTTTGTAAATCTGGGCGTAGCCTGTTACATCACCCTTTTCATACACAATCCAGTTCCCATCAGGCGACCACTGGGGATACTCATGGTCATAACCATCACTGGTCAGACATATCTCTGCTCCACCTGATGAAGAAACCTTATAAATCTGGCGGCAGCCTGTTGAATCCCACTTTGTATACGCAATCCAGTTTCCATCAGACGACCACTGGGGATAGGAATGGCTATAACCATCACTGGTCAGACATATCTCTACTCCACCTGATGAAGAAACCTTATAAATCTGGAGTCTGTTTGCTGAATTAGGTTTATGATACGCAATCCAGTTCCCATCAGGCGACCACTGGGGATACCAATGATCATAACCATCACTGGTCAGACATATCTCTGTTCCACCTGATGAAGAAACCTTGTAAATCTGCCAGCGGTCCCCCGAAGCAGCTTTTTTCATATACACAACCCAACTCCTATTTGGCGACCACTGGGGAAACTCATGGTTATAACCATCGCTTGTCAGGGCAATTTCCTGTGCCCGCAGGGGAAGAAAAACTCCCAGCGTCAACACGGTTACTGCACTCCATAGCAAAATCACTCTTCTCATAAGAGCACCTCCAGTGTATTTTTATGTTTGAAAAAACATAATACTTTTTTGTAATGTTTCAACTAAATTACACCTTTTGCCATCTCCTATTTTCGTTTGTCTAACTTCAGAAAAATATATCATTTTTTTATGCTAACTGTCAATGCTAAAATCTCTATGTTTCCAAAATTACACAATTAAAATTCAGAAGAGGATAAGTTTCAGGAATTAGAAAAAATGCCCGCCCCGTCACCAACGTTCCAACGTCTAAATCCAGAGCTGCTGTAAACGGTCGACTGGAATAAGGTTTCATCAAATTTCCTCTATCGATAAGCCCTTGCAGATTTTACGGACTAATTGGTTCGATATTTCAGTATGTCGCGGGATAGCTTCAACATGTCCTGTCAAAGGATTGCACCATAGAGAATGTGATGAACCTTCTCTTTTAAGATAGCAACCATGTTTTCTGAGATGTTTCAACAATGTACTTCTTTTCATTCAACTACCACAACATCAGAGACTGCATCTTGGGGAATTCCTCTCATCGCATCCTGTCTTCTGTCCTCCAAAATTAATCTAATGGCTTCTGACAAGCTCTTAAGACATTCTTCTTTTGTCTTCCCCTGACCATTGGCACCGGGTATTTCAGGACAATACGCAATATACCAATCTTCATCTTTTTCAATTATTGCAGTAAATTCATTGTGCATATTTCGTCCTCCTTATCTTATTTCTGTTTAAAACATATACAATGTTTTTCCTCACCTGTCAATAAAAAAATCCTTAAGTCTTTTTGAAATACTCTTATGCTTCCACAGTTGAATTTAGTCATAGCATTTCCTCCGTCTCATGTCCTGATTTCTTAATTTCGCCTTCAGCACAATTTACCACAGAGACACTGAGATACAGAGCCTGTCCTGTCTTCGACCCTGAGGCTCAGACCCTTCGAATCCCGGTATAGTTGCATCTCTTAATCTTCCACTCGTTTCGCATCAGTGTGGTCTTGATATTTCAGGTCATTACTGTTATGTTGCCAATGGTTGTTATGGATTAAAGGTGGTAGATATTTCCAATCCATTGCTTCCCTATGTGGCAGGACAGTGCTCGCTTTCTAGAGCATACGATGTTGAAGTTTCAGGTTCATATGCTTATGTAGTAAGCGAAGAGCTATTTACAGTAGTAGACATCACAGACCCATCAAATCCATCCTTTATCACGTGTGTCGGTGGATTAAATGTTCCATCTGATATCTGTGTTTCTGGAATGTATGCATTTGTCACTGACAGGTATGATTTACATTTAGTTGATATCACCGACCCTCATAATCCTCAGGAAATTTACTGGACGGGAGAATCTCAATCCTCAGGTATTGACATATCGGGCTTGTATGCCTATATTTCAAAACCCGACGGTATCTCTGTTTATAATATTTCCCAACCAGCCAACCCAATATCCGCTGGATACTACAACTCATGGGGATCCGGTTTCCGTTTTCATGGAGTTTATGCATCAGGAACATATGCCTATGCTTCTACAAATTGCGGACTTAAGATTTACCAGTTCTATGGAGCTGGTATTGAGGAAACAGAAGAAAAAACCACCTCTCCGCTGTCTTTTAAACTCTTACAAAATCCAGTTAGAGATAATCATATAAGTGTGCAGCTTCAAAACTGGAAAGATGAAAATATAAATCTATCTCTTTACAACCTTCTGGGACAAAGAATAAAGATATTCCACTTAAACAAACTCCCCTCTGGTGAGAATAAAATCAGGCTGCAAATACAAGAACTCCAGAGTGGCATTTATTTCCTGAAATTAGAGGGACAAGCAACCAGTCAATCAGCTAAACTTACGGTACTGAGATAATTCCTTCCATATTGACTCTGGGAGAATCGGTTTTTCAGGTTCCAGGTGTCAGGTGCCAGATAGTCATCAGTTATAAGTTATTAGTCATTGGTGATTGGTTATCAGTTATCGGTCATTAATCAATGGTTTTTTCCTTCGGCGTGTATTTGGTTTCGCGTAATTTGTTGTAAACATTCCTGCTTTCAACCAATCAAACCAATCAAACCAATTAGACCAATAAAACCGCCGTTTGTATCGTTCATTTTCTTGTCTGTCATTGCGAATATCCTTCTCGTATTTCTTGTGAAGCAATCTCATAGTCATAATTTCCAGATTTCGCCTCCAACATAATCCACCACAGAGACACTGAGCTTGCCCTGAGCCCTTCGTGTAATTTATCCTTGAGTGAAACGAAGGACTCGAGGGTAAACTCTCCGCCGAAGAGAAAACATCTGTTCTAAGGTTTTAACCAATCAAACTAATTCAACTAATTCAACACCTCTTCCACAGCCCGAAGTGCGCCTGCCCCGTATGCTACTTAGATACATTCTTCCGTGCTATTGCAGTGGTCGTATGGGGTTAGTTTACAACGCAGTGTTAGTTTTACAGCAAAGCGTTAGTTTACAATGTAATGTTTGTTTACAGCGTTAGCGTTTGTTTTACCGCCGAAGGCATTTAATTCGCAGCGCAGCGTTCTATCTAACCATCAAAACCTTTCTCGTCTCTTCCTGTCCACCAGATGCAAGCTTTATGAAATAGACGCCACCTGAAAGCTCTCTGTTTGAATTATCCTTCCCATCCCATTCCACTGTCGTGGAAAGTAAAAAGTGAAAAGGTAAAAGTGAAAAGTCTTTGACTAATCTCCCACTCACATCATAGATACACAAGGAGGCAGGTGTTAGGTGATTGGTGTTAGTTCCTTCCCTGACACCTGAAACCTGAAAACTAATCACTGTAGTTTTAGTGAACGGATTGGGATAGGCTGTTAATTTCGAAATTCGAATTTCGAATTTCGAATTTTCTTTCTTTTCCTCCACTCCCGCATTGCCATCCGCATCGGTCTTGATGAGATAGAAATCCTCCATGCCTGCCCCGAAGGAAAGAGTGGTTGCGGTTATGATGTAGCCCCCGTCGGTGGTCTGCTGGAGTACCCAACCGAAATCGTTATTCGTCCCACCGTATGTCCTGGTCCAGAGGGTATCCCCTGAGGCATTAGTCTTGATAAGATAGACATCGGCGTTACCCGCTCCAAAAGAATACGTCGCACCGACGATAATGTAACCTCCATCTAATCTCTGTTGAGGAAAACCCATATCGGAACCCACACCACCGTACGTCCTGGTCCAGAGGGTATCCCCTTGACTGTTGGTCTTAATGAGATAGACATCACCAAGAGTATCACCAAAGGAGCACGTGTATCCACCAAGAATGTATCCCCCATCCGATGTCCATCCACCATACCCCACATCGTAATTTACCCCACCATAAGTTTTTGTCCAGACCGGAATTCCCAGAGAATCGGTCTTGACCAGGTAGACGTCACCCAGTGTATCACCGAACGAACAGGTCTGCCCGCATACAATGTATCCCCCATCTATATCCGGAAGAACCAAACCCGTCTCATCGTTCACCCCACCGTAGGTCCTGGTCCAGAGCGAGTCTCCTTGGCTGTTGGTCTTTATCAGGTAGATGTCCAACCCACCCGCCCCATACGAGTACGTGGAGCCTGATATAATGTAACCCCCATCTGCGGTCTGAATGGCAGGGTAGCCCGCATGGTGGTTCGCCCCTGCGTACCTTTTTGACCAGAGAGTATCGCCCTGGTCATTGAGCTTTATCGTGTAAATATCACCAAGACTATCATCTGCGGGTAAAGAAAACCCTGAGACAATGTAGCCCCCATCCGTGGTCTGCTGGATGGAACTAGCCCGATCATCTCTCGCTGTGCCGTAGGTCTTGGTCCATAGGGTATCTCCTGAAGCATTCGTCTTGATGAGGTAAAAATCATAATCTCCTGCACCGAAGGAGAGAGTAAATCCTATGACGATATAGCCTCCGTCCGTGGTTTGTTGGACCATGCGTCCCTCATCGAGATCAGCTCCCCCATAAGTCCTTATCCATTTTTCCTGGGCAGACGAAATGGATAAGATGAACAAAATAAACAACAAGATGAACAATGGTGACACTACTTTTTTCATCTTTCTTCCTCCTTTTTTGTTTTTATTAATTTTTCGTTCATTTTCAACTCCTTTAAGCCCTGAACCTTATGCAGTTCTGAGCTCTGCTAATCTGGATTAAAGTGCAATCCAAAACCAAACGGTCTTTATCACCCTTTTTCTCTCCCTCTTTTTCATATTCTTTCATACTTCTTGCCATCTCTTATATGCCTTTCTCTAACTTCTAAAAACCTATCATTTTTTCTTCTGACTGTCAATGGTAAAATTTGACTTTTACCCCGTTAGGAAATTCCTTTCTAACGGGTTTTTGACCTTCTCATTTATCATGCTGAGTGACAAATTCCCCTCTTTTCTACCATCATTTCCACCTTTGAAAAATGGGGCAAAGGGGGATTTTAACCAATCCAACCAATCCAACAATTATTTAACTCCGTACTTTCTATTGTCCTTAATTACCATTTACTCAATTACATTCCGTTACAGCACGAAGTGCGTTTGTTTCCCAGCGCAGCGTTAGTTTTCAGCGAAGCGTTTTATTACAGCCGAAGGCGCTTAATTTACAGCACGAAGTGCGTTAGTTTCACAGCGATAGCGTTCAATCTCCGTTTCCCCATTCGTATTCTTCTACCGTCCTGCAGGGACTCAAACCGTGCTGCAAGCACCAATCACCATTCTGAGAACCCATACCCCCTTAAAGGGACACCCTACCGTCGCGAAGCAACTCCAACCGTGCTGTGCTTGTCAAAGCACCACTCTCCTCCCCTCCAGCCTGCCAACTTTGGGGGGTTTTTACTGCCAACCAAGTTGGCAGAGGTTAAAGACATTGCTGGCAAGGCTTTACTCTGATTTGGGCAAAACAGTATGCCAACACAGTTGGCGCTTGTGGATTATTCCTCACCGCAGGGACGCAAAGTCCGCAAAGAAAAAAATAATTGTTTTTTCCTACCATGACTCAACAACCTTGTTTCTATTCGTTTGAACCTTGAATTATGTTTAACCGTGCAGTAACCGTGGCTGATATTGTCTTTAGGTGTTAGGTGGAGGTAGGGTAATACACTATTATTGTTGTCCTCTGTGTTCTCTGTGGTTCCCCTGTGAAATACAATTAAGTTCTGCCCATTCTCCTATTTCACGGGGTAAATCCGTGGTGGAATTTATGTTATCTGTGTTCATCCGTGGCAAAAAATATCTTGGTGGGATGTAGGGAATCACGATATTGTCTTTCTCTGCGAACTCTGCGTCTCTGTGGTTAATGTCTTTGTTTTGGGGGGGTACTATGGGAAATCACGATATTGTCTTTCTCTGCAAACTCTGCGTCTCTGTGGTTAATGTCTTTGTTTTGGGGGGGTACTATAGGGAATCACGATATTGCCTTTCTCTGCGAACTCTGCGTCTCTGTGGTTAATGTCTTTGTTTGGGGGGGTACTATGGGAAATCACGATATTGTCTTTCTCTGCAAACTCTGCGTCTCTGTGGTTATTTTTTTTTGGTGGAGGTGGCTAATCTGGCACACTTCTTGCTTGGTTAATTTGTAATGTAAACCTTAATAAGGAGGAATAACTGTGGTCAGAATCTATTTTACAGAAGAAGGAAGAATAATCACGGAGTACTATGTCAATGGACAAAGTTCAAGGGAAATAGGACGCTCATCCAGTGCCCTGGTAAAAACAAGGCATTTTATAGCCAAGGGCAAGAAAGTAGTTATAATAGACAAAGAGGAATCACCGGGCATTTCCGTAATGGCATTGAATGGAGAAATTGAAAAGGATAATATTACTCAAGGTGAAAAATATACAAGCAAGGATGGATTT
>Ga0315549_1005624_pt1 | contig 10128 bp, 13 predicted proteins | sample SalMarSW160200MG_FD_203101 | JGI IMG/M metagenome (GOLD analysis project Ga0315549, IMG submission 203101) | Salt marsh sediment microbial communities from the Plum Island Ecosystem LTER, Massachusetts, United States - Salt Marsh Sediment SW1601-200 ... | reverse complement strand
AACAACTTTCAGCTGAATTTGTTTTTTCTTTTCTGTCATTTTCTTTTCTGTGCCTCTGCAAAATTTAAACTCAATCTTCCGATATCTTCAAAACATAACTTTACCATGCTGTCCATAATTTTTTCCTGCTCATTCATGAAAGAAACTATTTCTTTAGGAATTGAAACAGCATAACTATTTCCAACCAGCCTCATCTTCACCCTGAATTCTTTGTTCCTCAAATTTATAAATTTATTGTATTCCTGCTCATCGACCGGATGAATAATTTTTTCCCCGCACTTCGGGCAAACCACCGCCCTGAACAAAAAACCTTTTTTAACAACTCTCGCTTTCTGCATTCGAGAGCCGCACTTCTTGCAAAGAATTTGGTTATCAAATATATCTGTCATTTTATTTTTTATTTGGAAGTTTTAATAAAATTAATGCCAAAATAAATACTATAGCCGCCAACATATTTTCTATAGATGGGTTGAAATAATTAAAAGCAAAGAGAGCAATAAGTGAAGCTCCAAGAGCTATTAATATATCTAAAACATCGCTTTTCCATTCTTTCTTCAATTTTTTTATGCTCATCGTCGAATATAAAGCCACACTTTTGGTGTGGCTGGGTTGAAAGAAGGTGTACAGAAATGTATACCTTATGTGTATACACAGAAATAGATACTATATAAATGTTTTGGTAATTGGAGACTTAACAAAAGTAGTGATACTCAAGAAAATTATTATGCCATATTTATTTTCTATTAAGATTAGCGACACTACATCAAAAAGATAAATATTTCTAATCAAATCAGATATTTTAAAAACACTTTCCACTTTTTCTTAACATGAAAAAGAGGAAAATTATAAATGCCTTTGGTTTTGTGGCTGTACTGTATTTATTTGTTTTTTCTCTGGCTTTGATCAAAGTTTCTTCTGCGTCCTTGGGAGAAGCTATTTTTTCACTTACTAAAAACGAGATAAGTGAAATAAATGCCTTTGGATTTGGATGGCTTGCGAGTCTGGTAACACAATCCTCCGGTGCTGCAGCCGCAACACTTATTATTTTTAATTTGGCAGGGGTTATCGGACCTGTTATCTTAATTTATATGATAATCGGGACAAGAATCGGCACTTCAATAACTGCACTGTTTGTTGCTTTTTTAGTGCATGCAAAAAGAAGGGATTTCAGACACGGTTTTGAAATAGGGTTAGCGAACCTTGTATATGCTGTTCCTATAGCAATCCTTATGCTTCTCGTCGAATTTTTCACAGGATTTTTTTACAGGACAGGGAACTATTTTATGGTTTCTGATTCCAAATTCACACCTGATTTTATGGGATTAATTATTTCCCCTTTAATTAAGATATTTTCATTTATTCCAGACAACCTAAATATTATTTTGGGAATTCTTATCCTAATTATAAGCCTGAAAAATATCCCGAAGTTCATGATAAACATATGGGGGGAAGATTATCTCAAAGAAAAAATAAATAAATTTTTAGGAAAAAAATGGAAATCTTTCATGCTCGGAATGGGAGTAACTGCACTTTTAATGTCCACCAGCATTACAATTACTTTCTTGATTCCATTGGTAGTTACAAGGATTACTAAATTAAAAAAAGTAATTCCTTATATGATCGGTGCAAATTTGGGGGGGGTTTCAGAAATTGTTTTGGGCGGAATTGTTTTAGGCAGTCGCGCACTTCCTGCTGTTTTTGCATATGTTTCTTTCTCAGTTATAGGCCTGTTATGGATGCTCAACACGGATTTATTATGGAAAATTACAAAATTCATTTCCAAAAAAACACTGCATATTTCAAGAAAAAGGGCTTTGATATTTATTATAACCTTTATCCTAATAGCTGTTATTTTATCTTTTATTTAATTGTTTTATCAATCTATTAAAACTAATCAAAATTACATAAAAATTTCTTATTTTTTCAACCTGAATGTTAAAATATTATTCCGCCAGTAATTCATAATTCAAACATTTTAAAAACTCCTCTTCATAAATTTTGTTATGAAAAAAATAGGAGCAGATCAATTTTGGAAAAAATTTAAAAAATTCTGGGGCAAATTCTGGTTCATAGTGTGGAAAGATGACAGTTTTAAAGGCTGGCTCATTTCAATAATTTTTATATTTATATTAATAAAATTCATTTTTCTTCCAACACTGAGTTTTGTAACAGGAACAACGCTGCCATTGGCAATTGTAGAATCGTGCAGCATGTACCACGACGGAAATATTTTGTCTGATTTTGACGCATGGTGGCAGAGGCACGAATCCATTTACTCTCCTTACATAATAAATGATTTAAAATTTCGGGATTTTGTTTTCAAAAATGGATTTAATAAAGGAGACATTTTATTTGTAATAAAAGCAAACCCAGAAAAACTAAAAGTAGGGGATGTAATAATTTTTAATGGGGGCTCAAATCATCCGATAATACATAGGGTAATAAAAATAGAAAAAAAGGACGGAGAAAAGATTTTTTCGACAATGGGAGATAATGTGGGGCGCGTGCAGTTTTTTGAAGAAGAAATAAAATCAGAGCGGCTAGTAGGAAAAGCTGTTTTTAAACTTGCTCCCTACCTTGGCTGGGCAAAACTGGTTTTCTTTGACTGGAAAAATGACAAAAGCCAGAGAGGTTTTTGCGAGGAGAATTAATAAATTTTCATTAATAAATCTTAATTTTGAAGTGATAACATTAACCAAAAATTTATAAAGCTATAACTTCTCTTTTCTCTAGAATGGGTTATGACAAGTCTATTTCAAGAAGAGAATTTTTAAGACAATCAGTTTATGGAGGGTTAGGTTTACTAGCTACTACTTCTGGTTTAACATTATTAACAGAATGTAATGTACCCCCAAGGCAAACTGAACAAAAAACACGGGCTGAAAGAGATGTTAATGAAACGTTAAAAATTTACGATGAAGCACGTAAACAAGAAACAGTGAGTTTGGATAGAGCAGTAACCTTGTCCTTAGCTGCATTATACAATCAAGGAGATTTATCAGAAGTTTTAGCAAGTTACGATAACGCAAGAAGACATTGTACTGTAAGCCCTGATAGAGCTGCTAATCTTGCGGTAACTGCAGAACTAAATGGTTATGATATTAATGATGCACTTCAAATATATGATGAAGCAAGAAGACATTGTACTGTAAGCCTTGATAGAGCTGCTAATCTTGCAAGTGCTGCGATTATAAAAAAGGGAGATTTGGAAGGTGTCCTGGGTTTGTATGACCAAGCAAGACGGCATAATACTGTTGATTTAGATAGGGCGACTATTCTAACATTATCCGCATTAATTAGTGGAGACATAAATAAAACCCTACAGGCATATAATCAAGCAAGACGGCATAATACTGTTGATTTAGATAGGGCGGCATTACTTACATTGGCGTCTGCTGTAAATCAAAATAATACTGAAGGGGTATTAAATTTGTATGATAATACAAGAAGACTTAATACTGTTAATTTAGATAGGGCGGCTCGTTTATCTCTCGCAGGAGTTATTAATGACCATAACTTAAATGAAGTAATGGAAATGTATGATTTTGCCAGAAATCAAAGCACTGTAAGTTTGGATAGAGCTACAGGTTTAACTTTAGCTACTTGTGCAAAAAATTCAAAACTTCCTATTGAAATACAAACAGCAATAAGTTCATCTATGGGAACAATTGTTGCAATTGGATTGATATATTATTTTCTTTTTATGATGTAATCATAGTAGACTCGTAAAAGTTCCCCTCCTCTTTATAAAAATTAGAAAGTCTCAAAAAATTAAAGAGAAAATTTTTCATTCATTAATTATTTTATAAATCGTGAGCATTAGCGAGCCTATTCAAAAACTAAAAACTTAAATAATCTGAAACTTACAAGAGAAAGTCTTAAAAAGGGGTTTCAACAGAACATAAAATGGAATTTTGTCCAAAGTGCGGAGCGGTGTTGGTAAAGAAAGCAAAATATTACGGATGCCCCAGATGTAATTACTCAACAAAAAATAAAATAAGAATAAATACTTCTGAAGAAATGGAGGGCAAAAAAGAAGTTGCTGTAATATCAAAAAAGGATACGCAAATTTTGCCGGTAATTACAGAAAAATGCAAAAAATGCGGAAATGATAAAGCATATTTTTGGACAGTGCAAACGCGCTCAGGAGATGAAGCAGAAACGAAATTCTTCAAATGCACCAAATGCGGATTCACCTGGAGGGAATATCGATAAACTAACTGGTCTTTCTTCCAATTCTTTCAGAAAAACCACACTTTCCACATTTAAGCATAATTAAATTATCCTCATCAGAATAAAAAATTCCTATAAAGAAAGAGGGGACAATCCTTTTTGCTTTCTTCGTCCATTTGCATAATCTAAATATTCTTGTGTTTCAGGATGCTTAAAAAAATTAGGAAATTCTTCTCTCAAATCTTTAATTAAATCATATGTTTCAGCCCCAGTTAAGAAGTAATGTCTTATAACACATCCTTCTAATTCAGTAATTCCAAACATCTTAGGGTTATCGTCAAACAAATGATTGCTAGATAATGTTTCTAAATTCTCCACAGTGTAGGCCTTTTCATTCTGCCTTCCACAATATTCTGGATAAAGATCTGTTAATTTAGTGGGGTCCTCTCGTAAGACTAAGAAAATTTTAGTTAATACCTTTTTAACATCTTTAGGAACTGCCATATTTTTCCATTAGTTCTTACCTTTTTAAGATTGCCTTTTTCCGAAACAGAAGTTTGAGTGGCCCTGGAGGGATTTGAACCCCCGACACCCAGATTTCACCTCTATAAAAGTAAGAGTCTGGTGCTCTAACCAAGCTGAGCTACAGAGCCGTATAGTGTTAATTAAAATATCTCATTTATATTTTTATCTATAATTGCTCTCTCTTTCGTCGCTCGCTTAAATCTCCTCGTGCTTCGCACCCAATTATAAAAATCATAAACTAAAAATTTCTCTAAGGCAAATTTCCCGAAGGCGGATTCAAAACAAATCCTCTGCGAACAACCAAACCCATTTTTCCAATAAATTTATATACTATAAAATATATATTCTACTATGGTGCAAGTCATAAAAAGAAGTGGGAAAAAGCAGAAATTCGTTGGTGCAAAAATAACGCACTCTATAGAGAAAGCAACGAAAGAAGCAAAACTTTCTCCTGCAAAAAGAAAAGAAATTGTAAAAGAGGTTAGTGAAGCTGTAATAAAGGCATGCAAAAAGAAGAAGACAATAAGAAGCACAGCAATAAGAAAATTAATCTTGAGCAGGATTGAAAGAAGAGCGAAACCTGTTGCTTCTGCTTGGAGAAAAAAAGAAAAAAGAAAAAGGATAAAAAAGAAAAAATAATTATCTGTGCTTAAAGAACTCAATTTGCCTGAATCTTTTCATAACTTTTTGGTAGCTTCCTTTATCTACAAGAGTCTTTGTTTTGTTTTCATTTAACAATCGAAAATCACATTTGCTAACAGGATGCTTCAATTTATCTTTACCCGGATAATCTTTCCACCTATTCTCTGTTTTTAATTTATATTGTAAAACCATTACCTTAATTTTGGAGATTTATATTTTTTACTCAATGCTTCATAAATAGATTTTTCTGTTTTCCCTGCCATATGCTTCCCGCCACGACCGAATAACCCATATTGATTTAAAAGATAACCTTTTCTTTTCGCAATTGTTCTGAAACCAATATTAAAACCAAACGGACCTGTATATGCCATTAACATCGCACCCCAATCATCCGGAGTAGCATAATAAATTTCTGTCTTAATTCCGCGAATTCTGAAAGTAACCCGCTTGTCTCCTCCCTGAACATACCTGCCCTTGTTCTTTAAACAATCAATAATTTTTTGTTTGTCTTTTGGAATCAATACAATATCAACATCAACAGGATTTTTTTCTTTTCTTCTGATACTTCCGGCAATCATTATTCTTTTAGATAAAGGTTTTAAAATTTTGAATACCTCTTTGGAAAGATTCAGAACAACAAAACCCCTTCTCGTCACAACATATTTTCCCTTTTTTAAAACAACTCTTTTTTTATTAACGGGTTTTCTTTTAGAATTTAATTTCTTTTTCATAATCTTTTCACAACAAATCAACTTCTTTGCTCTTTGAGAGAATTACCTAAAGGTGCCTTTTTCTCCACACTGCCTGTGCTTTTTTTATGTTTCTTGCTCTGGCTCTTCCCATTGCAGGAGTTGGTTTTGCTCTTTCTGGCACATTCTTTCTTGGTTTGGCCTCAAAAAGATTCCCTTTAATTTTCTCTGGTTTCTTTGTCAATTTGGACAAAACTTGTTTTGCATGTTTTGTTTTTCCAATCAAAGTTCCGCCTTTCATACTTGCATCGGTTTTTGCAATTAACCAGGCTTGTGTTGCCCAACTTCCATTTTTCCTTCTGCCAGCAATTCTCTCAATGTGCCCTTTGCCCCCAACATCCTGTGTTCTAAAAGCAATAAAATCTGATTTAGGACGAACAACAATCCTATAGAATTCTCCTTTTCCACCAGCCCCAGGTCTTTTCCTGCCTCTTCCCTGTGGTTGTGCACGCGCGTGCTGACTCTTGGACATACTCTTCCATTTTTTCTGAGCCTTCTTAATATTTCTCTTGGCAGCCCTCTTTTGTTTTACAGATACCATCTCACCCCCTTTTTATAATTAATATAAAGAAGTTTAGTATATAAATTTTCCCAATTCAGATTATCTCCATTCTAAAAATTCCATTTTCAGGGGCATAGTTGGCTCACTTTACTAATTTTTGTATGTTTTCAATCGCATCTGCGACTTCCCTGCCTTTCTTAGTTAGTTGTATAATTTTGATCCGCCCCTTTTTCTCAAATTCAACTAACTTAAGTTCCTGCAAAGTCTGCAGAATTTTTACTGCGTGGCTGTAAGTGCAATCCACTTCTTTAGCCAATATACTACCATACCTCATCCGTGTATTCTTCTTCAAAGAAACCAGCATCAAAGCCGGCTTTCTCCTGAAAAAGATATCGAAATTATCTTTCATTGGATTTATCGCCAAAACGAAGTTTCCAACATCTTGACATGTGTGGTTTAATGTATATATTCAAGACAGTATGTTCCTTTTAAATGTTTTGCAACATATATTTTCTAGAGTATAGTAGTAAAAATTTATTAACTAAAAGGTATTTTAAAAGATATGAAAAAGTCAAAAAAACAAAATAAAACAAAAATCCTTGCAGTAGGAGATATCCACGGAGACACTGGGCTTGTGAAAAGATTAGCTGAAAGAGCCAAAAAAGAAAATGTTGATTTGGTTATTTTGGCAGGTGATTTGACTTTTGCAGAGCAGTCAACCAAAAATCTCATAGGTCCTTTTGTAAAAGCAAAAAAACAGGTTTTGCTGATTCCGGGAAATCATGAATCTGTTGCAACAACAAATTTCTTAGCAGAGATGTATCCTAACACCAAAAGCATTCATGGCTACTCTTTTACAAAAAATAATCTTGGAATCTTTGGAGCAGGAACAGTAGATTGGGGAATTGGCTCAGTAAAAAATTCAGAAATTTTCGAGCTATTGAAAAAGGGAAATAAAGGAATAAAAAATTCAGAAAAGAAGATTATGGTAACCCACATGCATCCACGAGGGAGTAAAGCAGAATTTTCAGGATTCAAGGGCTCAGCAGCAGTAAAAAAAGCAATAAAAGAATTCAAACCAGATATTGCGATTTGTTCCCATATTCATGAAGCAGCAGGAATAGAGGAAAAAATGGGAAAAACAAAAGTAATCAATGTCAGTAGAAAGGCAAAGATTTTTGAGATTTAGGAAAATCTTAAAAGCATACAATTTAATTAAAAATGAATGGTTTTCAAAATAAAAAGAAAAGAAGGAACATATTTCTTACTTGGGGATCAGTTTGCATTTAATTGTGCTTGTAATTCTAAAGAAGGGTTAAGAATTACAAATAAAAACTCACAAACAGAAATATTAGAAGATTATTCTCCTGGACCAAGAAGTCAAGAACAAGCATATAAATATTCATATTATATTACAAATATATTGTTAGAAAGAGAAATTCGTCAAAGAGAGGAGTGTAAAGAAGAACCGTTAGAATTGATGTGTAAGGGATGTGGAAAGATGATAACTTTAACAAAAGAACATTATGAAAAGGTTATTGCAGAAATGTATATAGAAAAAGGAATAGAGTAAAATGCCAAAGAAACCAAAAAAAACTACAGAGGAAAAAGTAATAGAAGATTATTTCCCGCTTGATGAAGAAGATGCAGAACATGCCACTGAAAAGCAGGTTAAAGAAACCATACCTGATTTCAAGCAAATCGTAGAGAAAGAGTACAAAAAGCCAGAAAGAAGTTCTTTAGAAAGAGTAGAAAAAATTCCGAAAATAAAAATCAAAAAATCAAAAGCTACGAGAAAAGTAAAATATTCTCCTAAAAAAATTAAATTAAAAAAAGGAGGATATGAGCTTATTGTTACAGAAAAACCGCAGGCTGCATCAAAAATCGCTTCTGCTTTGGGAAATCCAAAAAGAAAAGATTCCAAAGGAATTTCCTATTATGAACTTGAGAGAAAAGGGAAAAAAATAATTGTTGCCTGTGCTGTCGGACATTTGTTCACTTTAAAACAAAACATCCCAGGTTCAGAAATTCCTATTTTCGAAATAAGCTGGATTCCAAATTACTTGGCAAGGAAAAAAGATTTCACCAAAAAATATTATGACACCTTATTAAAACTTGCAAAAGATTCTGGGAGCATTACAATAGCAACAGACTATGATATTGAAGGAGAAGTTATTGGATTAAATGTTGTAAGGTTCATCTGCGGACAAAAAGATGCGAAAAGAATGAAGTTCTCCACTCTAACAACACAGGAATTAAATAAAGCATATGATGAAAAATCGCCACACATAGATTGGGGACAGGCAATTGCAGGAGAGACTAGACATTATTTGGACTGGTTTTATGGAATAAACTTATCAAGAGCTTTGATGAACGCAATAAAAACAACTGGCAGATTCAAGATAATGTCAATTGGACGAGTTCAAGGTCCTGCTCTAAACTTAATAGTTCAAAAAGAAAAAGACATTCAAAAATTTAAGCCAGAACCATATTGGCAGGTTTTTATCACAGTTGATGACGAGCGACCCCGTGGTAGAAGTATCGCCAGCACAGAACTTCGTGCGGAGTCGGGAGCAGGAAAAAACAAATTAGAACTAAAATATAACCAGGATATTTTTGATAAATCAAAATTAGAAAAATTCGAAAACATTGTGGGAAAAACAGCAATTGCAGAAACAAAAAAAACAGAACAGGTTTTGCCTCCAAACCCTCCGTTTAATTTGACAACTCTTCAGACAGAAGCATATAAATTTTATGGATTAACTCCTTCAAGAACATTACAAATAGCTCAGTCGCTTTATTTAGGAGGTTTAATTTCTTATCCAAGAACTTCAAGCCAGAAACTTCCTGAATCAATTGGTTATAAAGAAATTTTGAAAAAATTAGCAAAAGAATATAATGTGGAAAAATTAATCACAAAAAAGAAACCAGTTGAAGGGAAAAAATTAGATTCTGCCCACCCTTCAATTTATCCGACAGGAAATAAGCAGATATTAGCAGGAGATGATGAAAAAATTTATAATTTAATTACAAAAAGATTCCTCTCTCTTTTCTGTGATTCTGCAATAATTGATAATAAAAAAGTTTCAGCTGTATTAGACGAATTGATATTCTCAGCAAGGGGAGCATCTGTGAGAAAAAAAGCCTGGATGGAAATTTATCCTACTAAATTAAAAGAAATTGAAATTCCTGATTTAAAAGGCGAAGTCAAAATAACAAACTCCAAAACAGAACAAAAAGAAACTCAGCCTCCTAAGAGATATTCCCCTGCATCAATAATATCTCAGCTTGAAAAAAAGAACCTTGGAACAAAAGCCACAAGGTCTTCAATTCTTGAGACACTTTATAACAGGAATTATGTCAAGGGAAAAAGCATAGAAGCCACTCCTTTGGGCATATCTTTGATTACAACATTAGAAAAATATTCTCCGATTATAATCAACGAGAAATTAACTAGGAACTTTGAAAATGAAATGGAAGCAATTCAGAAATTAAAAAAGAATTTTGAGGAAAAAGAACAAAAAATTCTTGATAAAG
>Ga0315549_1005621_pt1 | contig 10132 bp, 7 predicted proteins | sample SalMarSW160200MG_FD_203101 | JGI IMG/M metagenome (GOLD analysis project Ga0315549, IMG submission 203101) | Salt marsh sediment microbial communities from the Plum Island Ecosystem LTER, Massachusetts, United States - Salt Marsh Sediment SW1601-200 ... | reverse complement strand
AGGACAACAGGTCAAACTTAGACACAATGAGAAAGATATTGTCTGCCGGGCAATAGTAAATGAAGCAGAACGTATCGGCTATATTATCGAAGCCTTAGCTGTTTGCAGTAATCATATTCATCTCGTAGCACGGTATTTTCCGGAGCCGATAGGACAGACTGTCAGCAGATTCAAGAATGTCACCGCTTCTGCTTTAAGAAAGCATGGCCGAGCAGGTCGAGTTTGGACACGGGGATTTGACAAGAGGTTTTGTTTTAAACAGGAGGATTTAGTCCGACGAATACAATACGTCAAAAACCATAACGACTAATATTTAGCCCTGCCGCCTGCGGCAGGGGATATCATCCCCATTCCGAGATGCTAAATTCTACTACCCAACTGCCAATCTGAAATGTTATTTATCCTGTCACAAGTTGGCATGAAAGTCTAGCATTCAGCCCCTGACTTAAAGCCATGACCGAGGCTTTTATTTTGCCCCAGGACACACAGTAACTGCAAATTGACACAGTGATATTTCTTTCTTGTGATTGATATCTTTCGCTGTATAATATGTTTAAGGCTGGATTGGCCCGGCCCCAGAAAGGAGCATAGATACCCAAGCCCTTACAGGCGTGGTACTTTTATAGTTCAAGCTCCGCTTGTCCTGTATCTTCCTTGCCCTGCATCTCAACGTATTTTCTGACTACCTGCTCATTAATACCAACCGTTGAAACAAAATAACCCTTGCTCCACATCCCTCCATCGTCCCAATAAACCTTACTAAGAAATCTAAACCTGCTCCTAAGTGCCCTGCTCGTATTGGCTTTGATAGTTTCCACTACCTTACTGACAGAATACTTTGGTGGTATTACCATATGTAGATGAACATGGTCAGAATCAATGCCTATTTCACTATATTCCCAATCTGGGTAGTACTTCCTTATCTCCTGAAGCTTTACCTTCAGATAGCTCATCACTCCTTTTACGAGCACTTTTCTTCGTTATCGCGTTACCCATACAATGTGGTATTGGTTCTTATATACTGTGTGTGCTGATTTCCTTAGCCTCACCCACTCATTATATCAGGTAACGGAAGATACAGGAACTGCTCACATCCCCACCCTCACAGGTGGGGAGTTCCCGCTAAATTAAATAGGTATTTACATCTTTACCTTATTTAGTACCAATCTGGTCTATGATTTTTCTGGCATGAGAATCTCAAAATATCCTACGTCGGTTGTATGTCACGAAAGTTTATAGTCCGGTATCCCGATTCATCGGGATTCCCCCATAAATGGTGCGATTTATCGCACCCTGCCTTAGCCTTGTTGAAAATCCACGGATATGTTGCTCGTACTACTTAGCGTAGCTTCCAGCCTTCGCAGTCCCTTAGGGAAGTAGGCACTACGCAGAGTAGCATCTGTGATTATACCGCCCTGCTGTTAAGAATGCAAATGAGATAAAACCATCGCCACAAACCGGCACCACGGGGGTGCCGGCTAAACGAATAACAAGGAGCTTTTCACTATTTATCATTCCTTTTCATTGTTTTTCTGTATTCTGTGTTCTGTTTACTGTATTCTATTAATATGGTTATTTTTAAACTAAGCACGGAGTTTAGCCCTGCCGGTGATCAGCCTCAAGCTATAAGCCGGCTCGTAGAGGATTTGCGCGCAGGCAAACAATTCCAAACCCTGATGGGCGTTACCGGCAGCGGCAAGACCTTCACGATGGCTAATGTCATCGCTCAGTTTGACCTGCCAGCTCTTGTTATATCCCACAATAAAACCTTAGCAGCCCAGCTTTATGAGGAATTCAAAGAGCTTTTTCCGGAAAATGCGGTCGAGTATTTCGTCAGCTATTATGATTACTATCAACCCGAAGCTTACATCCCACAGCGAGACATTTACATTGAAAAAGACGCATCGAAAAACGCCGACCTTGACCGGCTTCGGCTTTCCACAACAACTAGCCTTTCGACAAGAAGCGATTGTATTATTGTCGCATCCGTTTCGTGTATTTTCGGATTAGGCTCACCCGAAGATTATAAAGCAAGTGTCGTGGCTGTCGGAACAGGCGATAGTATAAATAGAAACGACCTGCTTGGCAGATTGGCGGACATCCAGTACTCCAGAAACGATATTGACTTCCAAAGAGGAAAATTCAGGGTTCGCGGTGATGTAGTGGAGATATATCCCTCATACGAATCATTCGCGATACGCATTGAGCTTTTCGGCGATGAGGTGGAACAGATAAGCTATATCAATCCTGTTTCCGGCGAGACTCTGGCTGTCGAAGAAAAAGTCTTTATCTATCCTGCTGAGCATTACGTTATGCCCAGCGACAGGATTACATCCGCGGTAGAAAGTATAAAGGCTGAGCTAAAAGAGCGATTAGCCGAACTGCGAGGTCAGGGCAAGCTGCTCGAAGCACAACGGCTTGAGGCTCGAACGAAGTATGATATCGAAATGATACAGGAGGTCGGCTATTGCAGTGGGATCGAGAACTACGCCAGGCATCTATCGGGCCTGCCGGCTGGAGCAAGGCCCTATACGTTGATTGACTATTTCCCAAAAGATTTTCTTTTGTTCATCGACGAGTCCCATGCTAGCATTCCGCAGATACGGGCGATGTGGGCAGGTGACAGAAGCAGAAAAGAGGTCCTTGTCGAACACGGCTTTAGACTACCAAGCGCATTGGATAACAGGCCCTTACGTTTTGAAGAGTTTCAGGAAAACTGGTCGCATGTAATTTTCGTCTCTGCTACGCCTGGGCCGTTTGAGCTGGAAAAATGTGACCACGAGGTGGTCGAGCAGGTAATCAGGCCTACCGGCCTTTTAGACCCGAAAATCTTTGTGCATCCAGCCGGCAACCAGATTCCGCACCTTTTGGGCGAGATAGAAAAAAGAGTCAAAGTTAAAGAGCGAATGCTCGTTACGACCCTGACCAAACGAATGGCTGAGAACCTTTCAGGCTACATCGCAAAGAAGGGCTTTAAGTGCCGGTATCTGCACAGCGAGATTAACACTCTTGAAAGAGTGGAGATACTGCGGGACCTTCGTAACGGCGAATTCGACGTTCTGGTGGGTATAAATCTGCTGCGGGAAGGCCTGGATTTGCCGGAGGTTTCAGCCGTTGCAATCCTCGACGCCGATAAGGAAGGATTCCTGCGAAGCCAGATTTCTTTGATTCAAACTATCGGCAGAACCGCACGAAACATCAATGCTACCGTCTTTTTGTACGCTGATGTAGTTACCAAATCAATGCAAAAAGCTATTGACGAAACAAACAGACGCCGTAAAATTCAGTTTGAATATAACAAGAAACACAATATTACGCCGGAAACAATTAAAAAGGAGATCCGCAGGAGCTTAACCGAGCGGATAAAAGCAAGGCATACCGCCCGTGAAGCTGTAAGTTTTGCCGACAACGAATACGATAAGGTCGAGTTGGCCAATCAGATTGAAAGAGAGATGCTCGAGGCGGCGCAGGCCCTTGATTTTGAACGGGCAGCCTTTTTACGGGACCAGTTGCGAGAGTTGAAAGAACTGCCGGAGCTGGTTATAGCCGGTTCAAAAAGAAAGAAAAGAGACTTCTTAGTTACAAAGAAGCAGCGAAGAAAAAGAAATTAAGTTTAGCCGTCACCCCTGCGGTGACGGTTCATTGATAGAGTGAGAATAATCCAACGATAATTTTATATATGACAAAGACGGGAAGAAGATGACAAAACTTAACATTGCACAAGTTCGGCCGATTATTCAAATGGCCATTGACGAAGACCTCGGCCAGGGTGACACTACCAGCGAGCTTCTGTTTAGAGCTGATACCATTGATAAAGCAAATATGATTTCACGAGAAGAAATAATCGTGTGCGGAATACCGGTGGTAAAAGAAATCCTCGGTATTTATGACAAAAAGCTCAAGCTAAATGTTTACGTAGATGACGGCCAGGCTGCCCACATCGGCCGTAAAATCGCCACCATCGAAGGGCCTTTGCGCTCTATGCTCAGCGCCGAACGGGTAACACTGAATTTCCTGCAGAGACTCAGCGGAATAGCTACCACCACGCGTAAGTACGTCCGTGCTGTTGCCGGTACAAGGGTAAAGATTTTCGATACCAGAAAGACGCTGCCCGGCTGGAGAATCCTCGAAAAGTACGCAGTTCGATGTGGCGGTGGACACAATCACCGACTGGGATTGTACGACGGCATATTGATTAAAGATAACCATATCGCACAATTAGGCAGGAACTTCCAGCCGAAACTCAGGAAGATAATCTGTGAAGCTAAAAAGGTAAAAGGTGTCAAATTCGTCGCCGTTGAGGTTGACCACGTGGATGACCAGCTCAACTATGTGCTGGAAATTCCAGGCATTGACATAGTGTTACTCGATAACATGGGCCAGTGGCAGTTAAAACACGCTGTCGATATGCGGAACAAGATGTGCGGCGAAAACAAAAAGCCGCTGCTCGAGGCCTCCGGCAATATTACGCTAACCAATGTCTCAGCTATAGCTCAGTGCGGTGTTGAAAGAATCGCTGTCGGTGCAATTACCCATTCAGCAGCAGCCGTCGATATCGGCCTAGATAGGTACTAACAGACATGCCAACCGACCTGCTGGATCCGGACAAAATAAAAGCAAATCTAAAAACCAAGCGCATCGGCAGAAAAATCCTCGTCTTCGACTCTACGTCGAGCACGAACGATATTGCAGCCGAGTATGCAAAAAACAAAGACAACGACGGCCTTGTAATTTTCGCTGAAGAGCAGTCCGCAGGCAGAGGCAGAGCAGGCTGTAAATGGCACAGCAGCCGAGCAGACAGCATTTTGTGCTCAATAGTCTTAATCAAGCGTGCTCTAAAAGCTGAGTTACTTTCGCTTGCCTGCGCGGTAGCTGTTGTCGATGCTCTGGGTAAGGTCGGTGCCAGCGAAGCAAAAATCAAATGGCCGAATGATATACTACTGGCCGGCAAAAAAGTGGCCGGCATCCTGCTCGAATCAAAGCCCTGTTTTCGCGGACGTGCCGATGTCATTCCTGCGGAAGCAGGAATCTATAACGATCACAGAACTTATATAGTTGGCATAGGGATTAACTGCCACCAAAAGAAAATTTCTTTTCCTTCTGAGCTGCAATCAACTGCTACGAGTATCGACATAGAAAGTCAAACAATATGCGACCGAATTTTACTGGCCAAGAGAATTCTGACCTCCATAGATAGCTGGCTCGATATGGCAGAGAAAAATAGTAAGGATGTCACTGACAGATGGCGCGAATTAAGTATCCAATTAGGCCATAGAACAACGTTGTCATACAACGGCAGGAAATTTGCCGGCAATTGTATTGGAATCGACCCCCAAAAAGGCTTAATTCTACAGTTGGACACCGGCGGCGTAAGAATGTTCGATGCCGCCCATACTACTATTGTCAAACAATAGTGGTTTTTGTTAGCGTACTTCAAAAGAGCATTCTTCAATTCGATTTGATAAAAAAACCAAGCTCATGGTTTCATTTTACGCATAATTCTGTTACATTAGCGCCTTTTACAAATGCTTATAACGCGATACGAGATACGAAATACGAGGTAAATCATGGCAGAAAAATTTGACGTAGTAGTAATCGGAGCCGGACCTGGCGGAGCACGAGCTGCCCGAAGATGCGCACAAAGAGATGCGCAAGTTGCGTTAGTAGAAAAAGAATTTATCGGTGGAACCTGTCTAAACTGGGGATGCATCCCGTTAAAAGTATTGCTTGCATCTGCGCATACTTTACTGTCGGCCAAACGCGCAGCAGAAATCGGAATTGACATCAGTTCAGCTACTCCAAACTGGCACAAAATTCAGCAAAGAAAAGACGCCATCGTAGCTGGCTTTCGCAAAGCGATGACGGCTACTGCTAAGGCCCATAAGATCAAGGTTATTACCGGCTGGGCAGTAGTAAATAAACCAAATCAAATCAAAGTCGAGTCTGACGGTCAATCTATTGATATAGGAGCCGAAAGAATAATTCTCGCTACCGGCTCAAAACCTATTGAGCTTGCAAATATACCTTTCGACGGCCAAACGGTTATCAGCAGCAAAGAAGCCCTGTCACTGCCGCAAATACCCAAATCGATGATAATTATAGGTGGCGGCGTAATCGGCTGCGAAATGGCCTGTGTATATGCCGCCATGGGTACAAAAGTATCTATCGTGGAGGCGCTTTCGAGACTGCTTCCTATGGAGGACGAATGGGTCGGTCGGCTGATTGAACGTGAATTTAAAAAACTCGGCATCGATTCTACTACCGGCATAAAAGTTACTTCGGTTGATACAAAGACAACGCCGACAAAAGTAGTTCTTGAGGACGGCCAGACGATTGAAGCTGAAAAAGTATTGGTCTCTGTAGGCCGAAGACCTACTGTCGATAAAGAAACAGTCGAAGCTCTCAATTTGAAGATGAACGGCCCTACCATCGTTGTTAATGAAAAATTTGAAACCAGTGTCCCCGGCGTCTATGCTATCGGTGATGCCGTTGGAACAACTTTTTTGGCGCATGGTGCAACTACCGAAGCGGAAGTGGCGGCAGCCAATGCCACCGGCGTCAACCGACAAATGATCGACTATGGTCTTATCCCCAGAGTTATCTTTACCTTCCCCGAAGTTGCCTCGGTCGGTAAAACCGAAGATGCCTGTAAAGCCGAAGGCATCGAGATTTCAGTCGGTAAAGGTTTTTTCAAAGGTAACGGCAGAAGTGTCGCACACAACGAGACAGCCGGGCAGATACGGGTTGTGCGCGAAAATTCTGCAAACAGGATTGTCGGAATCACCATGGTAGGCAGTATAGCGACGGAATTCGCTGCTTTCGCCGCTACGCTTATAGGCCTAAGCCCTGAAAAACTTGGACAGATAACATATCCACATCCGACAATCAGTGAAACGATTGAAGATGCAGTCATAGACGCCTTCGGACCGTTTTAATCACAAGAGCAAACTCCCACGATAAACTTGGGGGCTGAACATAAACAAAACCCCCAAGGTAAACTTGGGGGCTAAACATTGAATTTGTTGTGTGACTCGACATACCTAATTCGTTTCTCCAAATCTTGTCGAGTGAAACAAAATCGCTTATCGAAACCTCTCGTCCAAACTCTGCTTTCAAATCCCCTCGCCTGTAGCACAAGCCTCGCTGAATTTTTATAGTGGCTTACAACAGTCTCTATGGACTCTGAGATACACTCGACAACAATGTGGACATGATTGGCACAAACAGCCAAAGCACATATTGTTTGTCCCAGATTTTCAGCTTCAATAAGTATTGCGTCGCGGACGATTTGCTGCTCCTTCTGATCAAATTTCACGATGCTACTTCTTAAATTTCTGACATTTGCTCTTTGCAGTACTTGGCTTTTTTTCAAGATACGACTGTTTTTGACATAGCCTCGCTCGTCACCTTGAAGCCAGCTTCCGTATATTGTCCACGTAATCATGTACCCAAGCATTCTCGCCATACCACAAGAATAACATCACCGAGAATAATCATCAATATACAACGCGTTTAGCCCCCAAGTTTATCTTGGGGGTCGAATTATTTGTAAAAAATACTACGCAATGTTAAAATGAAACTCGTGGCACAGAACCTCGAACAAAATAAAAACGATTTTTTGCAGATTATTGATCGTGGCCTTGCTGATTACAGAAAGGTTCTGCAAACTCAGCACGAATTGCGTGATAAAAGGCGCGATGGGAAAATACCGGATACGGTTTTAATAGTCGAGCACCCTCCTGTTATCACTCTCGGAGCGCGGCAGAGCGCTAATAAATTATTAGCCAGCAAAGAAGATTTAGCAAAGCAGCATATTGATGTAGTTGATATTCGCAGAGGCGGCGGTGCAACCGCCCACAACCCGGGCCAGTTAGTCTTTTATCCAATCCTGAATCTGCAGGAACTCGGTCTTGGAATAACCGAATACATTAGAAAACTGGAAACAATAGGTATAGAGCTTCTGCAGCAATTGGGCGTACACTGCCAGAGGCGAAAAGGTTTTCCAGGCCTATGGGTGGGGAAGAAAAAAATCGCTTCTATTGGCGTACGCGTTTCGAAATCCGTAACTTACCACGGCATGGCTATAAACATCCAAAACGACTTGAGCATTTTCGATTTATTTATTCCATGTGGCCTTGATGGTGTAGAAATAACATCGGTATTAAAAGAGACCGGCAAATATAATTCGATTAGTGAGCTAAAACAAAGCCTGAGCAAACTACTTAAAAAACATTTCTCGAAGGTGTCCCAGGATTCAGAAGACAGAAGACAGAAGACAGAAGACAGAAATCCATCCTCTGCTCTCCATCATCCGTTCTCCGACCGGAAGCTGCCGAACTGGTTGCGCAGACCTTTGCCTGCCGGCAAGACTTACAAAAATGTTGAAAATATATTAAGCTCGCTGAGTCTGGAGACAATCTGCAATAGTGCAAACTGTCCCAATCGAGGCCAATGCTGGTCAAGAGGAACTGCGACGGTCTTAATTCTGGGCAATATCTGCACGCGAAATTGCAAATTCTGTTCCGTAGCCACCGGCAAACCTGCTCCACCGAATCCGTCTGAACCGGCGCGTTTGGCGGAGATGGCAAAGCAAATGCGATTGAAATATTTAGTAATTACCAGCGTCGATCGCGATGATTTGCCGGACGGAGGCGCCAGCCATTTTCGCAGTTGCATTAATACGACAAGGCAGCAGTATCACAATATAAATCCCGTTAGACATTTCCAAAGCGATAATAATATGGCCGGAAGAGAGAAGATTTCTAACGGAGTAAATATGTCTAACGGGATAAAATTCGAAATACTCACACCCGACTTCCGCAATTGCCAAGAAGAGGCCGTAGAGATACTACGTGACGCCCTGCCATTTGTATTTGCTCATAATGTTGAAACAGTTCCTTCTCTTTATCCGATTGCCAGAGCCGGCGGAAACTATCAACGCTCTTTGAACCTGCTTAAAATAGCCAAACAAAACCTTGCCGGTACCCAGACCAAATCTTCAATTATGCTCGGCTTGGGAGAAACCGATACAGAAGTTGAGCAGATATTAAAGGACTTACGCAATGTAGGCTGTGATAGGATCACGATCGGCCAATATCTAAAGCCATCAAAAAATTCGCTGGGTGTGGTTGAATATGTAACTCCTGCAAAATTCGATTTCTGGAGGCAAAAAGCAATTGATTTAGGATTTTCCTGGATTATCTCTTCTCCATTTGCACGCAGCTCATATTTTGCAGAAAAAGAGCACACTTTGTAGTCTCGTTCCGGCAGCAATCAACAGTTATTTATCGGACACCAGCTCTATAATAAATATTCCTTGTGTTGCCAAATCAATCAGTTTGTCATAAGCTAAAATGGGATTATAATTTAATTAGAAAAGCCCGCATAGTACTAAGGTACCTTGAAAAAGTTTTTAGACAATAACGTGTCATTGCGAGCGATTCATCCTTCACAGCTCCTAAGGGGCGGAGAATGGAAGCGAAGCAATCTCACTTGTAAAGGTGAGTTAGATTGCCATTCGCCATAGGCGGACAAATCAGGCCTCGCAATGACAAGCTGTGCTTAGCAAATTAACCAATGTCTAAAAACCTTCTAACAGCAGCTTAGTTGTACTCAATTACAGTGCTTTTGCTGGATTATCTGATGTGGTTCATGGCTCTGCTGAGCCAATAAATATTGAATCCACAAGCTGGCTCAAATATATGAGACACAGGGACTAATCACAATTGATATTATATATACTTTACAATTTGAAATTAGATTCTTGATACACGATGCTAAATTTGAGCCTCATAATACCCAAGATAGTTAGGTATTGCTTAAAGATAAATCAGGATGAGGCACAAGAGTTAGTTACAATTGCTATTAGCAGTTTCTGCTAGCAGAAACTGCTAATATATACAGATATATATCTATATATTGGTATAATACCAATTGTACATAATTTCAGCGTTTTTTTACTGGATTTTCTGATGTGGTTCACGGTGCTTCTGAGGCAATAACTACAAAGTCTGCCTTCTGCCTTAAGTATATGTGGAACAAGGATTAATTACAATTGGTATAGGTGAGGTTTTTCGGGGGCGGAAAAATGAACCTCACAGGCAAATTAACCTGTCGGAGGCATCAGGGTATA
>Ga0315549_1005620_pt1 | contig 10133 bp, 7 predicted proteins | sample SalMarSW160200MG_FD_203101 | JGI IMG/M metagenome (GOLD analysis project Ga0315549, IMG submission 203101) | Salt marsh sediment microbial communities from the Plum Island Ecosystem LTER, Massachusetts, United States - Salt Marsh Sediment SW1601-200 ... | reverse complement strand
CCAACATGGAGCGCCTGGAAAAGGGCATTGCCCAAAAGGCTTCCAATTCGATCCTCATTAAGCCAAATCAGATAGGCACGCTCAGTGAAACCTTGGCTGTTATCAAAAGAGCACAGCAGGTCGGGTGGACAACCATTATCAGCCACAGGTCTGGTGAGACCGAGGATACTACTATTGCCGACCTCGCGGTAGCCAGTAATGCCGGATTCATCAAAGCTGGTGCTCCCTGTCGCAGCGAGAGATTGGCTAAGTACAATCGCCTCCTCAGGATAGAGGAGGAATTAGGAGAGGCGGCACAATACCCTGGCAAAAGGGCGTTATATAATCTGGAGAGGATGAAATAATGGAGATATTAAACGGTGTTCACCAAATAAAAACTCCTGCTCCTGAAAATGCATCATGGTATACCAATGTTTACTTAATTGAAGGCAGTGATGGGCATATACTGGTTGATAGCGGCTGGGATAGCCAGGAATCCCTCTGGGCCCTCCAGGAAGGGATAAAAGCGGCAAACCTCAAACTTCGAGACATCAAAAAAGTGGTTATCACCCATATACACCCCGACCATTATGGTTTGTCAACCAAGATAAAACAAATCTGCGGGGCTCAAGTGGCTATTCACAGGATTGATGCGGGTTTCATCTTTCCCAGATATAAAGATTTTGATGACCTGATTAAAAAGACTGAAGAACTGCTTCGGCAGAACGGTGCTCCTGAGGACGAATTGCCTCAGTTAAAAGAGGCTTCGTTGTGGATGAATAAATATGTCACCCCGGATTTGCCTGAAGTAAAGTTAGAGGATGGCGACACAATTTCCAATGACTCTTTCGAATTCGAGGTGTTATGGACGCCGGGGCACTCGCCAGGCCATGTCTGCCTTTATGAACGAGAGAGGAGGTTTATTCTCACCGGCGACCATGTCTTGTATGATACCGTTCCCCACGTTGGCTTCAATCCCCAATCTGGCGATAACCCCTTGGGCGACTATGTTTCTTCCCTTGAAAAACTAGAACGCCTTAAGGTTAATTTTATTCTCCCGGGACATGGGCCGGTGTTCAATGCTTTAGGGCTGAGAATAGAAAAGATACTCCAGCATCACGAGGAAAGAAAGAGAGCCATCATGAGAACTCTACACGACGGCTTGAAGACAGCCTACGAGATAGCTAAGCAAATTCCCTGGATGGTTAACGAGGGGGGCATTGCCTTTCAGGATTTGTCAGTCTGGGACAGGCGAATGGCTGTTACCGAGACCATTGCTCATCTTAAGCTCTTGATGAAGGAAGACAGAGTGGGCAATGTTGATATGGATGGTGCTTCTTTGTATTTAGCTAAAGACTAGCAAGAAAAGAGGAGGTGAAGAAATGGCAACAAAAGTAGGAATCAACGGCTTCGGGCGTATTGGCAGGTTAGCTCTGAAGGCAATTATCCAGCGTTGTAGCGGTAAGGCAGAGGTAGCGGCGGTGAATGACCTTACCGATGCTAAAACCAATGCCCATCTTTTTAAGTACGATAGCAATTATGGCATCTATGCCGGTAAGGTGGAAGTTAAAGACGATTGCATCGTAGTTGATGGGAGGACAATAAAGGTCTTAGCTGAGCGTGACCCAGCGAAGATTCCCTGGCGAGACTACGGGGTGGATATTGTGATTGAATCCACAGGGCTTTTCACCCAGGCGAGCAAGGCTGCCGCTCATCTTCAAGGCGGTGCTAAGAAAGTAATTATTTCAGCACCGGCTCAAGAAGAAGATATATCTATTATCCTTGGTGTCAATGAAAAGCAATATGACCCGGCTAAGCACCGCATTATATCCAATGGCTCCTGCACCACTAATTGCATTGCCCCTGTAATTAAAATCCTTCATCAAAACTTTGGCATTGTTCACGGATTAATGACTACCGTCCACGCTTATACTAACGATCAGAAGATACTGGATGTGTTTCACCGCGACCTGCGCCGAGCGAGAGCCGCTGCCATCAATATCATCCCAACTACTACTGGTGCAGCGCGTGTTGTGGGCGTAGTCATTCCGGAACTTCAGGGGAAGTTACATGGTATTGCCCTGAGGGTGCCCACTTCGGTGGTGTCTGTCGTTGACTTTGTCGCTGACCTGAATACAAAGGTAAGCGCTGAGAAAGTTAACGCTGCCTTTCGTAAGGCTGCTGACGGAGAGCTTAAGGGAATTCTTGAATATTGTGACGAGCCACTGGTGAGCTCGGATTTTAAGGGCAATCCCGCCAGTGCCATTCTTGATGCCTTAAGCACTATGGTCATTGATGACAACTTGATAAAGGTCTTAGCCTGGTATGACAACGAGTGGGGCTATAGCTGTCGTCTTGCTGACCTCGTCGTTTATATCGTTAGAAAAGGATTATAGAAAGTGAATAGGATCAATGAATTGTTACGAATTCTCTGGAGGAATTTTTCAAGTTTATAGTAATAATCTCTTGACACAAATGCCTTTAACTTGACAAATGGAAAATGGCATTATATAATATATGTAATATCCTCGTGGGTAAATTTTGTATATGCCGAATATGAGAGGTTTTGACAAAAGTCGTCAAACAATTCGGTGTAGAAAGGAGGTGCAAGAACTACCGATTAGCCTGAAAGAACTAATCATCCCCAGATTATCCATTTTTTGTAAAGAAGGTATTAAAAGTCGTTCAAAACATGTTAGAAGATGAGAGGAGGAGGTATATTATGAAAAAAACTCTGTTGTATTTAACACTGGTACTGGTCATTCTGAGCCTAAGTGTGTTTGGCGCTGGCGCAGCCCCTCAAGATGCAGCTGCCGAAGGCAACATAGATTCCCCGATATATACAATATATTGCGACTACGATGGTCCTGATGCCGTTATGACGCCATGGGGCTCTGTGCCCGCAAGCCATGTGCACTTTGTTGACAATGGTTCGGTTATAAAGCTAACTCCAGAGGGCAATTACGTTTACAGCTCTGAGGACAAGCTCACTGAGTTCATTCCGAAAGAAAAAGAAACCCCAAGCTGGCAGCATCGTGTGGAGATAACTAAACGTGAGTATGTAGCCCCTAGTACCATTACTCCCCAGGCTGGAGGTTGGATAGAATATGCATATACCAACACGCAGAGTAACTTGGCCGGTTGTGACGCAAAATGGCAAGTGCCGGGGGAACCGCCAGTCGCAGGCGGACAGACAATGTTTCTATTTAACGGATATCAAGACATAGCTGCGACGTTTATATTACAGCCTGTTCTTCAGTGGGGACTAAGTGCGGCAGGTGGGGACCCAAATGACTGGACCGGCGCCTCTTGGGCTGTTGAAGGTTCGGAGTACTGGTGCGGACCTGTGATAGACTGTAATGTTGGAGACACTATTTGGGGTTACGTTTCATACAACGAATTAAACGGCGATAAATTTCAGTCTGTCGATTTTAATAACGAGACAACAGATGACGGGAGTCTCTTGTCATTCTGGGGAGCATTTCCGACCTCGAATGTTATAGGTGTCGTCGCATTGGAGGGTTACAACTTCGCTGGCAATCAGCATGTTCCCTTCAACACACTATTCAAAAACGTACGATTTTTTAGAAGAGATGGAAGCCAGATAAAGTGGCCTACCATGGATCGGGATACTGAAGCCTACGGCGTGCTTACTAACTTGGGCGTTGATATATTCTTTAGCGGTTTTTGGTGGTGGAAGAAGATGAATGTAAGGTTACGCACAGATAATGGTGGTCCTGACTGGTGATGTAATGATGAGTAATCGTCTGGGGGGTTAAGACCAAAAATTTGTTTTTACTCTACATAAGTAGTATATAGTCAACCACATAAATCACTGCGCAATTTGGCTTATCATTGCGCGCGAGGTGAAGCAATCTGGTCAGAGTGATTCACCTCGTTTTCTCACTTGTGCTCGGAACCACCCTCACAATGACTTTTGTATAACCATTTTTGCAATTGCCCTAATTAAGAAAGATAACCAAGGTAAACAGCCTGGGTATTAGCCTGGTATGACAATGAGTGGGCTATAGCTGTCGTCTTGCTGACCTTGTCGTTTATATTGTTGAAAGGGGTTATAGAAAGTGAAATGAACCAATGTACTGTTACTATTTCACTGTAGGAAGTTGTCAAATTCATGATAATAATCTCTCAGCGCAAACACTACAATCCATTGATATTAAGTAAATAAAATGTGCTAAAATTACACAAGATATAATACAAAATGGTACGTATGAAAATAACTATAGTGTATCTAGTAGGGGCAGGACTCATGCTTACCTTAATTGTGTTTGGCACTGGCGCAGCCCCGCAAAATGCAGCTGTCGAAGGCAACATAGATTTCCCAATATATACAATATATTGCGACTACGATGGCCCTGATGCCGTTATGACGCCATGCGGTTCTATGCCCGCGAGTCATGTGCACTTTGTTGGCGATGGTTCGGTTATAAAGCTAGCTCCAGAGGGCGATTACGTTTACAGCCCTGAGGGCAAGCTCACTGAATTTGTTCCGAAAGAAGAAACTCCAAGTTGGTTACATCGTGTGGACGTAACCAAGCCTTAGCCTGTAGCTCTTAGAGGGGAACAAACAATGCACGTCGGTGTGTGCCAAATTGAGCTTCGTCTCCCTGAGAACCATTCCCTTAAAGGTAAGAGACAGGTAATTAAGTCTATTATCACCCGGCTACAAAATAGATATAATGTTTCCGTAGCCGAGGTGGATAACCAGAATTTGTGGCAATTAGCTACTTTGGGCATAGCCTGCGTTAGCAACCACAGAAGACACGCCGATGAAACTCTATCCAATGTCGTAAAGTTCATCGTTCAAAACTACCCCGATGTAGAGCTATTAAGCTCAGAAATAGAAACTTTTCCCTGATGGATGCCGCGGCATTTCTCCACCACCTTGTCAGTCTGCCTGATTACCGCCAGCAGGTCATTCATATTGAACGCATTCCCCAGCAGGGCGCTATCTTTGGCAAACTGGACAACCCCCTCCATCCCAGCCTTCAAGCATCTCTGGAATCCCTGGGCATATCAGCTCTTTATAGCCACCAGGCGCAGGCCTTGAATGCCATCCTGGCTGGGAGAAACGTGATAATAGCCACGCCCAGCGCCAGCGGCAAGACCCTGTGCTATCACTTAGCTACGCTTGATGCGCTTTTACATGACAAGGATAGCCGTGCTCTTTACATCTTCCCCACGAAAGCTCTAGCCCAGGACCAGCTACGTAGCCTGAAACAAATCCTGAGCGGAGCGAAGGACCTTCCCCAACTTCTTCTCCCAAGAGCTGCCGCTACTTTTGACGGTGATACACCACAGAATGAGAGAGCTAACATAAGAAAACAGGCTAGGATAGTGCTCACTAACCCGGATATGCTCCATCTGGGCATTTTGCCTAACCATCAATCATGGTCTAGATTGTTTCACAATCTCAAATATGTCGTAATAGATGAGACTCATATTTACCGAGGTGTTTTCGGCTCTCACGTGGCCAGTGTCCTGCGGAGGCTGCGGCGGCTTTGCGCTTTCTACGGCTCTAACCCTCAATTTATTTGCTGCTCGGCCACCATCGCCAATCCCCAAGAGCATGCACAAAACCTCATCGGCTTGCCTTTTGAGGCCATTGTTGAAGACGGCTCACCACACGGCGAAAAATACTTTGTTTTCTGGAATCCACCCATTATCGGTGAGGCCAAGAATGCTCGACGCAGTTCCAACAGCGAGGCGGCTTTTCTTCTTGGAGAGCTTATTCAGAAAGAGATTCGTAGTCTGGTGTTTGCCAGCACTCGCAAGCTTACCGAACTCATTTATATTTATACCCAGGGACAACTACCGCCTTCCCTGAAGGATAAAATCAGCCCCTACCGGGCGGGGTATCTTCCCGAAGACAGGCGCCGAATTGAGCATCAATTCTTTGACGGTGAGCTTCTCGGTCTGGTCGCCACGACCGCTCTAGAGCTGGGAATAAATATCGGCGATTTAGATGCCACTGTGCTCACCGGTTATCCCGGAAGCATTGCCAGTGCCTGGCAACAGGCAGGGCGTAGTGGACGAAGCACCCACAGCTCCCTGAGCTTTCTTATCGCCCAGGAAAATCCGCTCGACCAATACCTGATGCGCAATCCCGATTTCCTTTTCAGCAAGAACTTTGACAATGCCATAATCAATCCTGCCAATCCTTATATCATGAAGCCCCATCTCCTCTGCGCTGCCTGGGAGAAACCGCTGGAAGATAAGGACGAGGAATTCTTCGGCGAAAGTATAGCCATGCTAACTGAGTTGGAACAAGAAGGGAGGTTAAGAAAACGCCATGAGAGATGGCATCCCGCTCCGTCTATTTCCTACCCCGCTCAGGATATAAATATCAGGGCAACGTCAGGGCAAAATTATGCTGTCATCGATGGTCGAGAGGGTTGCTTGTTAGAGACAGTGGAAGCCAGCGTCGCCTTTTTCCAGGTACACCCCGGCGCCATCTACCTCCATCAGGGCGAATCTTACCTTATCACGGGACTCGACTTAGCCCGGCGCATTGCCTGGGCAGAACCGCGTTCCACGGATTACTATACCCAGACTATGGAGATACACGACATCCGGGTCACGAAGTTGCTCAAGGAAAAAGATTGCCATAAGGTGAAGGTTTACTTCGGAGATGTTGATGTTACTGTCTCAGTAGTGGGCTTTAAGAGAAAAAAACAATTCACCGAAGAGGTCATCAAAGAGGAGCCTCTTGATTTGCCACCACAAAACTTTCCCACCAAGGCCCTGTGGTTTGATTTGCCTCAGGAAGCGATTGATAGGATAGTCACTGCCGGGCTTGACTTCCACGGCGGTTTACATGCCTGTGAACACGCTGCCATTGGCATACTTCCCTTATTTGCCCTTTGTGACCGCAATGACATTGGCGGCGTTTCCACCCCTTTTCACCCCGATACCGGCAAGGCGCAGATTTTTATTTACGACGCCCATCCCGGAGGCATCGGCATTGCCGAAAAGGGATTCGAGATGATAACCGAGCTCTGGCAGACTACTTTAAAAGCAGTCGAAGAATGTCCCTGCACTGACGGCTGCCCTTCCTGCGTGCAATCGCCCAAGTGCGGCAACAATAACCAGCCCCTGGATAAAGAAGCTGCGATAGTATTATTTGAAGGACTGGTGGGAGGAGTGGTAAGATAAATATAAGGAAGGCAATTGTCTGACAATAAAACCTGGCCTGATTTGGTGGTTATCTTATAAGCAGGCGGCGGTCGTTTGATATTCTTATATTCCAGATATTTAAAGGCTTTTCATCTCAAATGTGAATTGGAGTGAGCAAATTTAGTAACGACTCGAGGTTACTAGCTTAGACACTTTGGTCAGCACAGGAGGTTGTACCCATGGGATTAGAAGAAGTTAAGAACATAGCGGCGAAATGTGTCCATTTCGGTATGTGTAAGATAGATTTCTTAGAGACAGGCGTTTGCCCCTCCGGGATTAAGCATAAGTACGCTAGTTACTACCCTCAGGGAGGAATGGAGATCGTTAGTGCCCTGGCTAACAAGCTGATACCTGTCACTGAAAGGCTTATTGACATAGCGAGGTCCTGTACCCTGTGTGGAATATGTGATAAGCAGTGTTACTTCGTGACTGAACTTCGACCTATGAAAGTCATGGAAGCACTTAAAGAATATATTGAAGCCGTTGTACAGAGAAATGAGCCGATTAAAAGTCCGGTGGAAGACCAGGTATTGCGCGATTTAAGAGGAATTGTCGGCGGCGAATGGGCGACAAACGATCCCGCAATCTTAGTCACTTACTCTAGAGATATAAGCCCAGTCGATCCCACAATCTTAGTCACTTACTCTACAGATATGAGGCCAGTCACTTACCCTAGAGATATTAGCCCAAGTCACTTACGACACATGCCTGGATATGTTGTCATGCCTGAATCTACGCAGGAAGTTGCCGAAGTTGTTAAAGTAGCTAACAAGCATAAAGTGCCATTTGTGCCCAGAGGCACCGGTCAGAACAGCCATGGACTGACCCTTGGAGAGGGAATCATTATTGACCTGAGCAGAATGAAAACGCTTGAAGTGGATACCAAGAACTGGACTGCCACCGTTGGAGCGGGAGTGACCTCGTTTGAGATGCAGAAGGAAGCGAACAAGCACAAAATGAGGGCCAGTGTGGCAGAACCGGCAGCATGCGTTTGCGCTAATATGGTAACGACGGGTATTTATGGGACCCTTTGCCATGCGTACGGATATGCGGGCGATAATTACGTTGATGCAGAAATTGTTGCTTTTGATGGGAAAATATTCAAGACAAACGACAAGAACGCGCCGAAGATATTCAATTATTTTATGCCTCCCCCGGGTACTCTGGCTCCTCTCCCTGGCATATGTACTCATATTACCGTAAGACTTTACCCGATTGTAGAAGATGAAGAGGGAATTTTGGTTCCCTTCTCAGACCTTCACGAAGCCTTAGAGATGATGCGGGAGATAGCTAGAAGGAGGATAGGCTTAGTCGATTCGATTCTGGGACTAGAATATTTTGCACCGTTCATCTCCCCAACCTTCCAGGCATCCGAGGAACTCAGACGTTTCTTCACAGAAGAAATAGAAGCGAAATACCTGCTAATGGTGGTAGGGGATAAATACGCGGTAAGGACAATAAAAGAAATGGCAGACGTTACTATAGATCAAAAGATGGTCAGGACAATCATGCTAGGTTTACCAAAATTTTATAGCGATGAAGGGATGGAAATACTACGCCAACTTTCAGGGGCTGAAAAGCCTTACAAACTCCTGTTTAAGGAAGAAATAAAGCCTCTAGTAGAGATGAGCTTATCTCCGTCACCTGAGAATATAGCCGCAGTAGTCGACGAAGATTTACAGGATTTCTTCAAGAAGTTATATTCCAAGCCGGAAATGACAGACCTGGTCTGGCTAAATATGTACAGGATCCTCTCAAGCAGAATAGGCAGAAACTATGCATATGCCCCAGGCTTTGCCTTCGTTTCCCTGGATAACCTGGATAAAGTGGTGGAAATATGTGATATGCTGCAATCAATCGGTGACAAATATAACTTGAGGGGTGGTTTAGGAGTTATAAATCCAATGGACTTTGGCAAGCGGGCCCAGATGGAACATGTCTATTACTTTGACCAGACAAATAATCAGGAAAGAGAAAATGCAGCTAATGCCACGATAGAATCGATGAACAAGGTAAACGCATTCACGCAGGAAATGAAGGCCCCCGCGCTCCTTTCTATAGTATTTCAAGGGCTATGCAGAAGCGAGAATTTACTATATACGTAGGCATACCCTATCAGATAGAAAATTATGCATTTGTGGTGACGAGGTTAGAGGGTCATAAGTCCTTATTAATCAAAGAGCTTTGCTTACCACCAGAGCTAAGGGGGGAGTAAATGAGGAGGTCTGTAGATTATATCACTGAAAAGAGAAAGAACGCAGGAAGCGTGATATTCCTAACCGGAGGCACCGGTTTTATGGGGAGTCATATTGCAATAGAGCTATTGAAGAGAGGTTACTTCGTTATCTTCCTATGTCGGCCGAAGCACGATCTAGGTGCGGACAAAAGGGTTCAAAAAGTCCTGGAGTGGCATGGCCTTCCTTATAACAAAAACTTCAAAGTAGTGAATGGACAAGTGGATGAACCCCGGTTAGCCTTAGATGACGAGGTGTACACTTATCTATCGGAAAACGTTGACGAAATATGGCATTGTGCCGCCGATACGTCATTTCTGGAAAGGGAAAGAAAGCAAGCGGAAAAGGTAAATATTCAGGGCACGCTCAACGTATTAAAGCTAGCAGCGGAGAGCAAATGTTATTTCTTTCATCATATGAGCAGTGCATATGTCGCGGGTAAAGTTCGTGGAAGGCGTATGGAGAAATATGTACCCCAGCAGCAATTCTACAACGTTTACGAGGAAACTAAACATATAGCTGAAGGCCATGTGCTCGAAACTTGTGGTAGAGAGGGGATAAGAGTGAATATATACCGTCCTTCGATAACCTACGGAGATTCAAGAACGGGAAAGAGCCTGAGCTTCAAGGCCTTCTACGTTCCTTTCAGGGCGGGACATTACTTGAAGAAGCTATTTGAAAAGGATATCGAAGAAAATGACGGGTTAAAGGCTGAAAAGCTGG
>Ga0315549_1005617_pt1 | contig 10136 bp, 10 predicted proteins | sample SalMarSW160200MG_FD_203101 | JGI IMG/M metagenome (GOLD analysis project Ga0315549, IMG submission 203101) | Salt marsh sediment microbial communities from the Plum Island Ecosystem LTER, Massachusetts, United States - Salt Marsh Sediment SW1601-200 ... | reverse complement strand
GATTTATCCATGCAGAAAAATACTTATGTAGTTGGGATTCAACCAGATTCTGTGTCACAAGGTAATAAATTAAGCCCTTCAGTACAAAAGGCCTTAAGTAAAATCATAAATCATTTAAGGAATTAAAAACCGATGAGAAGAACCGTTCCTGGAGGTGGCCATCAAAGGATAGTGATTCCTCAACAAATCACTTCCTACCTATTTCTTCCTGCATCAATCTATATCACCCCTGGACGGTTTTCTTTTTCATAAATATTTTATCCGAAGGGCTTGTCTCCTGACAAGCCCTTCATTTAAAGCAGAAGAATGCCCCCATGTGGGGTTTGTTCATACACTGTGTGGAATTTTTCCACTCATTTGGTGAATAAATGTAAAATCTGTTTTTTAAGCGGAGATTTTATAACTTGCTTATTTTTAAATACTTAAAAGATATTTGCACATGGATAAAAGCAAACAGAGATTTGGCACAATTATTGCATTTATTCTCACTTCAAGGATATCATAAATGGAAAATTTAAAGAAAAGAATTCTTATCATCGACCCCGATGAGAAAGATAGAAAATCATTACTATCCTTTCTTCAACATAAAGAATATCAAGTAGAAACAGGAAAAGGTCTCACAGATGCCATAAGAAAAGTCACATCCAATCATTATCATTGTGTCATAATGGCGGTCGGACTTCCGGAAATGAAAGGATACGAAGCCGTTTCCATAATAAAAAACATAGACGCGGATACAAAAGTCATAATGACAACCAAAAAAAATACGAAAGAATTAGAGGCAAAAGTAAGAGAGCAGGACATCTTTTATTATTTTATAAAATCATTTGGAAAAGAAGAATTAAAACTAGCAATAAAAAATGCTTTCAGTAAATAAAGGAGAGATAAAATGGAAAAAACAAGAGCAAAAATTTTAATCATCGACGATGATCCGGATTTCAGAGACGCTATCATCCCGATTCTTCATTCAGCTTCCTATGATGCCGTCACAGCTTCTAATCCCGAAGAAGGAAAGGAAAAAATCCTATCAGAAAAACCTGATCTCATTCTTCTGGATATAATGATGGACAGTCTTTTTGACGGATTCTCACTATGTCATTCCATAAAAACCTCTAAAGAATTCAAATCGGTCCGAAACACACCTGTGATTTTCATCTCTGCAGTCAAGGAAGTGACCGGTTCCAGATTCCAGTTCAAGGGAGATCAAGAGGGTATGGAAGGTCCGGATGACTATATAGATAAACCCGTCAAAGCTGACGATCTGATCGAACGCATAGAGAGGCTTCTGAAAAAATGACCAAAGGAAAATCGGGCGAGATACTACCCGGCATGCTCAATGAAAAAGAGAAAGAACTCAGGAATTCTTTTCTGCTTCAAGTAAAAAACATCCCCGGAGGGGAAAGCATAAAAAAATGCATTCAATGCGGAACATGCACAGCTACCTGTCCTGTCAGCTATACCATGGACATAACTCCAAGGGAAATCATTGCCCTTTTCAGAGCCAAGGATATTGATACCATACTCTCGAGCAGAACTATCTGGATCTGTGCTTCTTGCTATTCCTGTACTGTCCGGTGCCCTCAGGGAGTTAAAGTCACTGACATCATTTACAGCCTGAAAAGGCTGGCCATTGAAAACGAAATCTTCCCGAAAAAATTCCCGGTTTATGCGCTGTCCAACTCTTTTGTTTGGTTCGTAAACCATTTAGGCCTGAGTTATGAACCAGGTCTTCTCGTTTCTTACTATTTAAGAACAAATCCATTCAAGCTCTTAGGAATGGTTCCTCTGTTTTTAAAACTCGTTAAAAATGGCAGGATAGGGTTTTTCCCAAAAAAAATAAAAAACAAAAAAAGTTTTTCTAAATTACTTAAGGAAGCAGAGATAGTAGAAAATATTATTCCCATGCAGGAATCATAATTCATTATAATCCTTTCTCACTCTTCCTTTATATGTTCGGAGGCAAAAAATGAATTACTCTTATTATCCGGGATGCAGCCTTGAGGCCTCAGCAAAAGGATATGATGAATCTGTTAAATATGTCTTCAATGAATTAGGAAATGAACTCCATGAAATAGATGACTGGAACTGCTGTGGAGCCACTTATTATATGGCCACAAAAGAGACCGTATCTCTTGTCATATCTGCCAGAAACCTGGCTATTGCTGAAAAAAAAGGGCTGGATATCATAGCGCCATGCAGTTCCTGCTATACGATCCTTTATAAAACAAATCATATCCTGAAGAACAACCGCATCCTTAGGGAAAAAGTCAATCAAGCTTTAAGGAAAATCGGGCTTGAATACCACTTGAATGTCGAGGTCAGGCATCCTCTTGAAGTCCTGGTAAACGATGTGGGTATAGAGACCATTGCCTCAAAGGCAAAAAGATCTCTGGATGGACTCAAAATCGCTCAATACTACGGCTGTCAGATAGTGAGACCCGAAAGAGGGCTGGACGACAAGGACGATCCGCAGATGATGGATAATCTGTGTGAAGCCCTGGGAGCTGAAAATGTCTACTTCCCAATGAAGACCCAGTGCTGCGGCGGGATGCTTATGACGACCTATCCTGATGTGGGTCTGGGCCTCAATAAAAAACTGTTGGAATGCGCCAAGGAAAACGGCGCGGATATCATTATCACAACCTGTCCCCTTTGCCAAATCAACTTGGAAGCCTATCAAAACAAAATAAACAAAAAATTCAAAACGGATTTTAAAATCCCCGTACTCTTTTTCACCCAGATCGTCGGCTATGCTCTGGGCGGCTCCCCCCGCGAGCTGGGCTTCAACCGTTCACTCATACCTTTTGACCCTGATAAAATAGCAAGAGAGGAACTGAGATGACTGATAACAACATAAAAATAGGAGTTTATATATGTCACTGCGGCTCTAACATCGCAGCCACCGTAGATGTAGAAAAATCACGGGATGCCATAAAAAACGCCCCTAATGTTGCTGTCGTCCGGGATTACAAGTTCATGTGTTCGGAACCCGGCCAGGACCTTATCATAAAGGACATCAAAGAAATGGGACTGAACCGGATCATCGTCGCATCCTGTTCTCCTTTAATGCACGAACCGACTTTTAGAATGGCCTGCGAAAAAGCCGGCGTCAACCGGTTTCTGTTCCAGATGGTCAATATAAGAGAACAGTGTTCTTGGGTTCATAAAGATATGGAAAGAGCCACAGAAAAGGCAACTTCCCTTATTAGAGCGGCCGTAAACAGGGTGGCCCTTCAGCAGCCTCTCGAACCAGTGAGGGTTGATGTCAATCCGGACACTTTGATAGTGGGAGCAGGCATTGCCGGCATACAAGCCGCCATAGAGATAGCTGAATCAGGAAACAAAGTCTATTTAGTGGAAAAAGAATCCACCATTGGCGGCAAAATGGCTAAATTCGACAAAACATTTCCAACGCTGGACTGCTCCGCATGTATCCTTACTCCCAAGATGGTATCCGTTGCCCAGAATAAAAATATCGAACTCTTCAGCTTGAGTGAAGCGGAGGAAGTGGAAGGCTCCATAGGAAATTTCACAGTCAAAGTAAGAAAGAAAGCCCGTTTCGTCAAAGATGACTGCACATCCTGCGGAGAATGTTCCAATGTGTGTCCGATCAGTATTCCCAATCCTTTTGAAGAAAAACAGTCCCTGCGCTCAGCCATATACAAAACCTTCCCCCAGGCAATCCCCAACACCTATGTCATAGATAAAGACAGCAGGCCGCCATGCCGCGAAACCTGTCCCATAGACCAGGAAGCTGCGGGCTATGTGACTCTTATCTCAAAAGGGCGCTTTGAGGAAGCGGCCCGTCTCATAAGGCAGCAAAATGCCCTTCCCAGTGTCTGCGGGCGTGTCTGCTATCACCCGTGTGAATCAGAATGCAACCGTAAATTTGTGGACAAACCGGTCTCAATAAAAAACCTTAAAAGATTTGCCATTGACTGGGAATTTGAGAACAAAGGAACGCCTGACCCACCAAAAATAGAGAACAAAAGAGAAGAAAAAATCGCCATCATCGGTTCAGGGCCATCAGGCCTTGTGTGCGGCCATGACCTGGCTTTAAAAGGATACGATATCACCATCTTTGAAAAGCTTCCGGTTGAGGGCGGGATGCTCACAGTAGGAATACCGGAATACAGGCTCCCGAAAAAAGTCCTTAAACGGGATATCGACTATATCAAAAAATTGGGTGTGGAAATAAAGACAAACAAAGTTCTCGGGAAAGACTTTGACATCAAAGGCCTAAAAAAGATGGGGTATCAGGCTGTGTATATAGCCACAGGTGCCCACAGCAGCAGAAAAATGGATATTCCCGGAGAAGACCAATTTGAGGGTGTTTATCATGGAGTTGATTTTCTCCGCAATATAAGCCTTCAAAAACCGCAGCCGGTTGGAAAAAATGTCGCCATCATAGGAGGGGGGAACACGGCCATTGACGCAGCAAGGACCGCCCTCCGCCTCAAAGCTGATGAAGTAACCATCCTTTACAGAAGGACACGGAAGGAAATGCCTGCTGAAGAAGCTGAAATCCAGGCCGCTGAAGCAGAAGGGGTTCGTATAAAATACCTGACTGTCCCTGTTGAAGTTTTAGGTAAATCAGGAAAAGTAACGGGAATGAAATGTATAAAAATGGAACTTGGAGAGCCTGATTCAAGCGGCAGGCGGCGTCCCATTCCTATTGAAGGCAGTGAATACGACCTGAATAGTGACACCATTATTATAGCAGTCAGTCAGTCTCCTGAAATCGATTACGTTGAAAAAGAAGACCATCTCAAACTTACGAAATGGAGCACTATTGATGTCAACCCGGATACAATGGAAACCGAAATAAAAGGAGTCTTTGCAGGAGGAGACGTGGTTCGCGGTCCAGATGCCGTCATAACAGCCATGGGGGACGGAAAACGCGCTGCTGAAGTGATTGACAAATTTATAAAGGGAGAACCCTTAACAGATTTTAAAACAAGAAGATGCGACCCCCTTCCTGAAAGAGACGAAAATAACCGGCCTCACAGGTATTCCCCTCCTTTTAAGGACCTGCCTAAAAAAAGCCGCACGCAAATGAAAGAGCTTGACCCTGAAAAACGCCGGCATTCCTTTGAAGAAGTGGAACGGGGCTATTCCGAAGAAGAAGCAAAAAAAGAAGCCTTAAGATGCCTGAACTGCGGACTCTGTGTCGAGTGCCATGTCTGTGAATCCGTTTGTGAAGCACAGGCCATAGACCATAATATGAAAGATGAAATAGAAGAGATCAAGGTAGGCCAGATCCTTTTGACCACGGGATATGACACCCTCGATTCAGAAGCTCTCACTCCTTATGGCTACGGAAAGTTCGATGATGTGCACACAAGCCTGGAGTTTGAAAGGATCGTGAGTTCTACCGGACCGACTAAAGGCAATATTGTGATGAAAAACGGAAAAGAACCCAAGGCCATTGGCATCATTCACTGTGTTGGATCCAGAGATATCAACTTTCATCCTTACTGTTCGCGTGTGTGCTGCATGTACGCTCTTAAATTCTCTCATTTGATAAAAGACAGGACCAATGCAGAAGTGTATCAGTTCTATATTGATATGCGCTCATTCGGTAAAGGATATGAAGAATTCTATTCAAGGATACTCGATGAAGACGTAAACGTTATACGTGGAAAAGTTTCAGAAGTCATTAGATCCGGACATTCTCATAACGGCACAGGATCGCTGATCGTCAAATGTGAAGATACTCTGATAAAAAAGTACAGGGAAATCCCGCTGGATATGGTCATTCTTTGTAACGCCATAGAACCCCAGCGAGATGTGGAAAAAACAGCAAGGCTCTTTTCCATAAGCCGAAGCCCTGACGGTTTCTTTCTTGAAAAACATCCCAAGCTTGATCCCACAAGCACGGCGACTGACGGAATCTATATTGCCGGGTGCTGTCAGGGGCCCAAGGACATTCCGGATTCAGTAGCTCAAGCAGGCTCAGCTGCAGCAAGAATATTATCCAATATCTCTAAAGGCCAAATAGAGCTCGAACCGATTCAGGCAGAGATCGATCCGGAGCTCTGTGCGGGCTGCAGACTCTGCAACAATCTGTGTCCCTACGGAGCCATAAGTTTTGATGAAGAAAGAAGCATATCGGTTGTGAACGAAGCGCTCTGTAAAGGATGCGGAACATGTGTGGCAGCATGCCCGTCTTCAGCCTCTACAGCCAAGCATTTCTCCGACACACAGATCCTTGCTGAGATAGAAGGCCTTTTTCGAGCCTGATCGTTAAAAAAATATTGCTCTGGACAACAGGGTTCTATCTCGTATAAACTAGTATAAATCCAGATAAGGAATTATTCATGCAGGAAAAAAATCAATCTGTCGTGGTTATAGACGATGAAGAGTCAATGCGTGATTCCTGCCGTATGATACTTGAAAAAGACGGATTTCTTACAGCAACGGCAGAAGACGGAGAAAAAGGCCTTAAAAAAGTCAAAGAAATGAAACCGGACATCGCGCTGGTTGACCTAAAAATGCCCGGCATCGGCGGCTTGGACGTGATTGAAAAAATCATAGAAATATCCCCGGATACTGTTCCGATCGTCATCACTGGTTACGCAACAGTCGAGTCAGCCGTTGAAGCCATGAAAAAAGGCGCGTATGACTTTCTTCCCAAACCTTTTACCCCCGAACAACTCAGGGTCATAATAAAAAGGGGCCTGGAAAAAATAAAGCTGTCCCGGGAAGCCGAATCACTCAGAAAAGAAAAAAAACTCATAGAAGAAAATTTCATAACAATGGTGTCCCATCAGCTCAGAAGTCCCCTGGTGGCCATCGCCCAGTATTTTGAAGTCATGCTCTCAGGTTCTGTGGGAGAGATGTCAAAAGAGCATAAAGACATGCTATCCAAAGCCAGAAACAGAGTCGAAGGCCTGTTGAACCTTATCAATGACTGGCTTGATGCGGCCCGGATCGATAAAGGGCAGCTTGTGGAAAAATTCAAACCAGTCTCTCTTCATGATCTTTTGAAAAAACAGATCGAATTTCTTCAGCCCCTTGCAGAAAAGAACAAAATAAGTCTGGAGATCGACCCTCCCAAAGGAAAAAACACGATCATAGGAGATGAGGAAACACTGGAACAGGCATTTGCAAACCTGCTGAACAATGCTGTCAACTACAACAAACCAAATGGCTCGGTAAGAATATCGTTCCGGGAAAAGGATGAGTGTATCATCACTGACATCAAGGATACCGGTGTGGGAATAGAAGAAAAACATATTCCCCAGCTCTTCAATCAATTTTTTCGCGTCAACCGGAACGAAGGCAAACAAGGGAAAGGCTCAGGACTGGGGCTTTCTATATCAAAAAAAATAATAGACGCTCATTCAGGGACGATAGATATCTCGAGCACCCCGGGAAAAGGAAGCACGTTTTCTGTGTCTCTCCCCAAACACAAGGAGACAAAAAGCTGAATCTATACCTTTATGTGATAACCATATAAAAAAGCCATTCTAAAATTAACAGCCATAGAAGCAAAAAACATGTACAGTCTCGAAGAAAAACTGACCAAGGAAATGAGAGAGAAGATACCTGCGGTTATAAAAAAAATTAAAAACCTTATTGAAAAATATTTCTAAATGAAAAAACAAGAAATCATGGTTCTGGAAGACCTTCTTGGTTCCAACAAGAAAATAGCCGGAGATATCCGGAGAAAACTATCCGAAAAGGGAATTCTTGCCATCAATCTCCTCAGCTCTCCCGGGGCAGGCAAGACATCTCTTCTGGAAAAGCTCTCAGAAGTCCTGAGCCCCGGCTATAGAATGGCTGTGATAGAAGGGGACATTGAAACCGAAAGAGACGCAGAAAGAATAAGAGCGAAAGGGATTCAGGCCTGGCAAATATCTACCGGGGGTGCCTGTCATCTGGACGCAAAAATGGTCGGCAAAGTGTTCTCAGAGATCCCCTCTGACCTTGATTTTCTGTTCATAGAGAATGTCGGTAATCTGGTATGCCCTGCCAGCTTTGACCTGGGGGAAAGTCTTCGGTGTGTTCTTCTTTCTATCCCCGAAGGAGATGACAAACCAAAAAAATATCCCAAAGCATTCTTCACCTCAAACGCTCTTATTATCAGTAAAACAGATCTTCTGGACAAAATGCCTTTCAACGTAGACCGGGCCGTTCAGGAAGGCCTGGATATCAATCCGAAATTGGAAGTATTCGAGATCAGTTCTGTTGAGGGAACTGGTATCAGAGAGTTTGTGGACTATCTCATAAAAAACTTAAAAAAACTGCGCCGCTCAAATGCATGAACTCTCTTTAATCACCAATCTGTTTGAAATCATGGAGCAGAAAGCAAAAGAAAAAAACTCCAAGAAAATCACCTATGTCAAACTTAAAGTCGGGGTGCTTTCCGGAGCGGTCCCGGAACTGCTGGAAACAGCCTTTGACATCTACAAAAAAGAAACCCTGGCATCAGACGCTGTGCTGGAAATCGAAAAAGTCCCTCTCAAACTGAAATGCAAGGACTGCGGCTCACTGACCATAAAAGACGATCTGGTCTTTAACTGCGGCACATGCGGTTCCACTAACCTGGAGACCCTTGACGGAACTGATTTGTATCTGGAAAAAATGGAGTTGGAAATCGAATAAAGCTATAAAATCGATCTTTATAAATTCACTGCATATTTTTTTTTAAAAATATGTTATAATACTTTTATTCAGTAAAGGTTTGTTCTTAGGAACAAGCCGGTTTCGTTCTGCAGGAGAGTACCATTTTTTAAAGTGGCATCCCCCAGTTTGAAACCTTGAGTATTCTAGGAAAGGAGAATGCCACAATGGCTAATGGAACTGTAAAGTGGTTCAATAGCAGCAAAGGTTACGGCTTCATTGAGCAGGAAGACGGCCCGGATGTGTTTGTCCATCACTCAGCGATAAACGCATCAGGCTTCAAATCTCTCAAAGAAGGCGATAAAGTTACCTTTGAAATCGAGCAGGGTCCAAAAGGACCTGCGGCAAAAAATGTAACCGTCGTTTAACTCGAAACAGCTATACGCAAGACAAAAAATGGCACTCCCTTCTTAAAAAGGGGAGTGCCTTTTTATTTTCCCCGTAAATAATCCGGATCAGCAAATAAAAAAATAGAACCGTCCTTCTTTTTTGTTTACAATAGAAACAAGATGCGGTTTATAGCTGACCTCCATATCCATTCTCATTTCTCACGGGCAACCAGCAAGCAGCTTGCGCCCGAATTTATCCATTACTGGGCAGGGATTAAAGGTATTTCAGTGGTAGGCACAGGAGACTTCACGCATCCGGGATGGCTGAAAGAGCTCAAAGAAAAACTGGTTCCGTCAGAAGAAGGCCTGTTCAAGCTCAAAAAAGAACATCAAAAAGATTTGAATATTCCCAAAGCCGCTGGCCTCTGTTCGGAGATCAGGTTCATACTCTCAACAGAAATAAGCAGCATATATAAAAAAAACGGCAAAGTCAGAAAGGTTCATAATGTTATCTTGGCCCCTGACTTTGCAACCGCCGAGAAAATACAGGATTCCCTGCTGAAGATCGGCGGAAACATCACCTCCGACGGGAGGCCTATCTTAGGCCTTGACTCCAGAGATCTCCTTGAAATGACTCTGGAGGCTTCGGAGAGAACGTATTTTATTCCCGCCCATATATGGACTCCCTGGTTTTCAGTGCTCGGCTCAAAATCAGGATTTGATTCCATTGAGGAATGTTTTGAAGACCTGACACCGCATATATCCGCTGTTGAAACCGGTCTTTCCACGGACGCTCCCATGCACTGGATGTGCTCGTTCTTAGATAACTATACCCTGGTTTCAAACTCAGATGCCCATTCCCCCGAAAAATTGGGCCGTAATGCCAATATCCTAAACACGGACCTATCCTATACGGATATCGTACAGGCTGTGAAATCGGGTGACCCCCAAGAATTTTTAGGAACCATAGACCTCTTTCCCCAGGAAGGAAAATACCATTATGACGGCCACAGAAAATGCGGTATAAGGTGGGACCCTGTTCAAACATTAAAGAACAAGGGGATCTGCCCTGAATGCGGGAAAAAAGTCACAGTGGGTGTCATGAACAGGGTGGTTCAGCTTTCTGACAGGGAAAACCTTGACGAGCGCCCAAATAGACTGCCTTTCTATTCGATCATT
>Ga0315549_1005616_pt1 | contig 10139 bp, 9 predicted proteins | sample SalMarSW160200MG_FD_203101 | JGI IMG/M metagenome (GOLD analysis project Ga0315549, IMG submission 203101) | Salt marsh sediment microbial communities from the Plum Island Ecosystem LTER, Massachusetts, United States - Salt Marsh Sediment SW1601-200 ... | reverse complement strand
TCTGGTTTGTCAACGATACCGAACTTTATAGCTATTTTTTTGCAAAACCAGGTAGCAGCCAATGCGAATACAAACGACAAGACCAGAACCGGCCAAAACCTCACCGCCCAGGCAATCTCTCTCTTCGGCCCGATTAACTGGTCAAATATCATTTTTTACCTCGATTTTTTGGAGGATTGTCGATCCAGACTTCACCATCATATCGAAGCATAATTAAACTGTCCTTGAACCCATCAAAGTGTATATTTGTTTTAATTCCGAGAAGTTCCTGTAATATCCATTTTGGAAAGTTAGCACCTGCTTTGATTGATAGTGGGACACCACCTCCGAATCGTGGATTTATCTCAATAAATTTTATCTTGTTATCGCTCATAAGAAACAATTGCAGAGTTATGACACCCGGTCCTGCTCCAAGCCTCTCGACCAATCTTGCAGATTCGCTCATAATGCGAGGGTGTTTTACTACTTGTCCTTTGCTTACTTCGCCGGCTCTTACCTCGATACGTTTTCTCGGCACCACACAGCGGGTCTTCATATTAAAGTCAACATAGACATCACAGGTGTGCTCAGTACCCTCGACGAATTTCTGGCAGATTGGATTTGGCACTCTTTTCGCAAAAAATAACAGCTCTTTTCGATTTTTCACTACGGCGTTTCCTCTGCTGGCGTAGCCATCCCAGGGCTTTAGAAAGCAAGGCCAATCGAGGTTCTTTTTTGCAAGTGCCAAACGAACACTCATAGTAACAGGGGTGTCAAAACCGTTTTTCAAGAGAAAGCGATATGTTTTCCTCTTGTCCTGACAAACATCGACCACGTCGGGTGTTGAGACAAGAACGCAACAGCCCAGCGCCGCAAATTTTGGCTTGTTTTGAGCCAGAAGTTTCAGGTCTAAATCAACGGTAGGAATAAGTAAATTAACCTTGTTAGTTTTGACAATGGACAGCAGCTGCTTGATATAACCAGTGTGAGTAATCGGTTTTACTAAAAAACTTTTATCACACAATTGCATGGCAGAACTCAGCTCTGTCGTATCCGTGCCGAGAAGGGAGGCGTTTATGTTCAATTGTCTTGCTGCTCGGCGAAAACTATTAAGTAAAGAGACACGCCTGCCGATGCAGGTGAACATAATATTGAGGTTATTCCGAATGTTAAGTTTTTTATTTTCGATTTTTGGTTATCCGCCAATTCCGAGTACTCAATCATTAGTCTTTCAATCGTCAAGTTTTAGTCACATTTTAATCAAAAACAGGAAAAATATCAATGTTTATTTGACGATTTAGGTCGGTCTTTAGCGACAATAGGTCTAAAATCAATCTTTTGTTTACTTTCGGCTTTGTGGAAATGACGTATATTCCAGCAGCTTGAGCTTGACAAAGACTTCAAAAAGAGTACACTGATTGCAAAAATTTCGGCAATGGGCAAAGAATATATGTTGGTTAAGTGACTTTATAAAGGCTGAATGGTTTCGACCTTTTCGGTTTTTCAACCGGCAAGTGTAAAAAAGGATTCAAAAATTTGATATGTGTAAAGCGACATTTGAAAGGGTTTTAATGAAAGTTCCAATGCTGGATTTGAAGTCGCAATATGCTACGTACAAGGATGAGGCTCTACAGGCAATCAATGAGGTCTGCGAGAGTCAGTCGTTTGCTCTTGGTCCCGTTGTGGCGGATTTTGAGGAAAAAATCACCACTTATTGTGGCTGTAAATATGCAATTGGTGTCTCAAGTGGAACGGATGCACTACTGGTTGTCTTGATGGTGTTGGGGATAAAACCGGGCGACGAAGTTATAACCACTCCTTTTACTTTTTTCTCTACTGTGAGCTCTATTGTAAGACTTGGGGCAAAGCCGATATTTGTGGATGTTAACCTTGACTCTTATAACATAGACACGAGTCGTATCGAAGAAAAAGTAAACGAAAAAACAAAGGCGATTATACCAGTACATTTATTTGGTCAGGTTGCTCAGATGAAAACAATTTTGGATATTGCCAGACGTTACAATATTGCTGTAATTGAAGATGCCGCGCAAGCCATGGGAGCAACGCAGGACCGAATCAAATGCGGGAATTTCGGTGATTTTGGGTGCTTTTCATTTTATCCGAGTAAAAACCTTGGTGGTTTTGGTGATGGCGGCTTGGTAACCACCAATAATGAAAATCTTGCGGAAAAAGTCAGGATTTTACGCGACCATGGTCAAAGTCCACGATACTTTTACAAAGTGTTTGGCGGAAATTTTCGCCTCGATGCTATACAAGCCGCGGTCCTGAACGTCAAACTCAAATACCTTGACAAATGGAATGAAAAACGAAGGCAAAACGCTGCTCTTTATAATAATATCTTTGCCAATTCACCGGTTAAAGCGCCAAAGATTGATTCGAACAATATAAGCATATATCACCAGTATACTATCAGGGTGCCTCAAAGAGATGAATTGCAGGCGTTCCTGGCGGAAAACAAAATTGGCTCAGCAATATTTTATCCAAAGCCATTGCATTTGCAGGACTGTTTCAGTGAGCTTGGCTACAAAGAAGGCCAGTTCCCGGTTATTGAACAGCTTTGCAATGGAGTTTTATCACTGCCAATCTATCCTGAATTAACCACAGGGCAAATCGAATATGTTGCCAAAACGATACTTAAATTTTATGGAATGGATTAATTCAGCACCAATCGTCCCTCGATTAAAGACCTATGCTGACATTTTGTTTAGGGCCTGTTACGCAGGATAAATTGGTGCTGGACGGGAGAACTGAGTTGCTAAAACCTAGTGAAAATCCATCTATTATTTGGCCTGAAGTAGAATCGATTCGTGATTTTACGGGTATATGGTGGGTTGCGCATACCAAAAGCAGAAATGAAAAGGCCCTGGCACAGGATTTGATGCGCAAAAATATTAGTTACTTTCTCCCGATGACTTGGAAAGTCAGGCGCCAACGGGGCAGAACGCTCCGTTCGCTTTTGCCTCTCTTTAGTGGATACCTGTTCTTCTGTGGCCGGGAGAATCAGCGGATTGAACTATTACGAACAAATCGCGTAGCGAATCTAATTGAGGTCAAAGACCAGAAGAAATTGCTTGACGAGCTGCTGCAATTTGAGCAAGCTCTTCGAGCGGGTGCTCCTTTAGTAGCTTATAAGTATATCAAGGCAGGCCGGCACTGTCGGGTTATTGCAGGTCCGTTAGCTGATATGCGCGGTATTGTTGTCAGAACTAAAAACGCTACACGTTTGGTCTTACAGATAGATATGCTTGGCCAGGCGGCAAGCGTTGAAATAGATATTGATATGATAGAGATTCTTGATTAGTTTTAACGTCTGGGCGTAGCAGGAGATAGAGAATGGATATTTGTGTGGTTGGGATTGGTTACGTCGGCTTGATAACGGCAGCATGTTTGGCAGAAGCTGGCAGCAATGTCATATGCGTTGATAATGATAGCAAAAAAATTGCAGGATTGAAGGATGGAGTAATCCCCATTCATGAGCCTGGTCTGGCTGAAATGGTCAGGCACAATCAAAAGCTTGGCCGATTACACTTTAAAACTGACTTGAAATCCGGGCTGGACAATTCGCTTATTGTTTTTATTGCAGTTGGTACTCCATCGATTCCGGATGGCTCGGCTGATATATCGGCTGTGCTTTCAGTCGCAGCCGAGATTGGTGAAAATATCAAAGACTATCGAATTATTTCAACAAAGAGCACTGTACCGGTAGGCACACACAAAAAGATAGCAGATATCATAACATCCAAAACAAATACACAATTTGATTATGTAAGCAATCCTGAGTTTTTAAAAGAGGGTGCTGCTGTTGAAGATTTTATGCGGCCTGACAGGATAATCATAGGCACAACCAATCCAGCCGTTAAAGAAATAATGAGGCAGCTTTACAGCCCATTTATGCGAAAGAGCAGCCGAATTTTATTTATGGACCCGGCTTCGGCTGAAATGACAAAATATGCATCAAATGTTATGTTGGCAACGAGAATCTCATTTATGAATGAACTTTCAGCGCTTTGCGAGAAACTCGGTGCGGATATTGAGCTGATTAGACAGGGTATCGGGAGCGATTCGCGAATTGGCTCGGCCTTTCTCTTTCCGGGTGTAGGTTTTGGCGGCAGTTGCTTTCCGAAGGATGTTCGGGCACTAATTCACACCGGCTCAAAATATGGTATTGAAATGTTGATAGCTAAATCTGTTCAGTTGGTAAATATTAATCAACAGGAGCGATTTGCAAAACGTGTTATTGACTTCTTTAAAGGCAGAGAGGACAAAACCGTTTTGGCTGTATGGGGAATGGCATTTAAGGCAAAAACCGATGATGTAAGGGAATCGCCGGCCATTTACTGCATAAAAAAATTTCTCGATTGTAAAATAAAGATAAGGGCTTATGACCCAGAGGCGGCTTCCACAGCGCTGACAGCTTTGGATGGAAAAATCGAAATATTTCAAAATGGTTACGATGCGCTAAACGGTGCTGATGCACTTGTTATTTTCACCGACTGGCAGGAATTTAGGAATCCTGATTTTGAGGTTATCACTAAAAAACTTAAAAAACCGGTTATCTTCGACGGCAGAAATCTTTACGACCCTGCTTACGTAAAAAAGCAGGGGATTGAATATCACTGTATTGGCCGAGCGTAGTCGCTGCTTTTGTTTTAGAGGATATATAATATTATGATTATCCGTACTAAGGCATATCCACGAGTAGGACTAATCGGAAATCCATCAGATGGATACTTTGGCAAAACGATATCATTTGCATTCGGCAATTTCTGCTCAGAGGTCATTTTATACGAAACACCGGAGCTGGAGATTTTGCCCAGCGAGAAAGACCATTCGCGATTCAACAGTATTACAGATATAGTTAAAGATGTGAAGTTGCACGGATATTATGGTGGCATCCGATTGCTCAAGGCAACGGTAAAAAAGTTCTACGATTATTGTAACGAGAACCAGATTGAGCTGCACAGAAAGAACTTTACAATCCGGTATACTTCAAGCATACCACATGGTGTAGGTTTGGCCGGTTCCAGCGCAATCATAACGGCGTGCTTAAGAGCTCTTATGGCTTTTTATGGCGTTAGCATCGCTAAATATATACAAGCGAATTTAGTCCTTTCAGCAGAAATGGACGAGCTGCACATTTCAGCAGGTTTGCAGGACCGGGTGATACAGGTTTATGAAGGCCTGGTTTATATGAATTTCTCAAAAGAGATTATGACCAGGCAGGGATACGGCAATTACGAAACCCTTGAACCGGTGCTGCTTCCAAAACTCTATGTGGCGTATCGTAAGGACTTAAGTGAACCAACAGAGGTTTTTCATAACAATATTCGCGAGCGCTTCCAGAGACGCGAGCGAGAGGTAATCGAAGCAATGCGGTTTTGGGCCGGTTTGGCCGACAAGGTTAAACGCTGCCTTCTGAATGGCCAGACGGAGAAAATTGGTGGGCTGCTTAATGCGAATTTCGACCGACGACGTAAAATCTATCATTTAAGCCAAGAGAATATTCAAATGGTCGAAACAGTCCGTTCAACGGGTGCCAGCGCAAAATTTACAGGTTCAGGTGGAGCAATCGTGGGAACATATGAAAATGAACAGATGTTCAGCCAGCTCAAGAAGAAAATTCGCAAGTTGAAGATTAAGGTAATTAAACCAAAGATTGTCGGCAGCACGAGAAAGGCGAATGCATGATTCAAAAGGCCGTTATCCCCGCAGCGGGTTTTGGGACTCGGTTTCTGCCTGCAACGAAGTCACAACCAAAGGAGATGCTGCCGATTGTCGATACCCCCGTCATTCAATACGTGGTTGAGGAGGCGGTCAAATCCGGTATTACTGACATCCTGATGATTATTGGTAAAGGCAAACGCTCCATCGAGGAGCACTTCGACCGAAGCTTTCAGTTGGAAGCACAATTGCAGGAGCAGGGCAAAAAAGCTGAGCTTCAGGAGATGCGGTGGATTTCAGAACTGGCTGATATCCACTTTGTATGGCAAAAGGAAATGAAGGGCCTTGGCGATGCGGTTTACTGCGCTCGCCACCACGTTAAAGACGAGCCATTCGTAGTTTTGCTTGGTGATACATTGATTGATTCCATCAAGCCGGCAGCAGCGCAGTTGCAGGAGGTTTTTGAAAAGTACCAGGCACCGGTGGTATTGCTTGAAAAAGTGGAGCGCAGCAAAGTGAGTCGATACGGAGTAGTAGATGCAAAGCAGATTAACAAACGTGTTTGCGAGATAAAAGATATTATTGAAAAGCCAAGCCCCCAGCAGGCACCTTCAGACCTGGCGATTGCGGGTCGGTATGTCCTGACACCTGATATTTTTGAATATCTCAGCCGAACAAGGCCCGGCCAAAGTGGCGAGATTCAGCTTACTGATGCATTGCGCATGATGGTAAAGGACCGGCCGATGTACGGTCTGTATCTGGATGGGAGACGATGCGATATCGGCAACAAGGAAGGATTCATCAAGACGAATATCGAGTTTGCACTGAAGCGGGATGATGTGGCAGAGAATCTCAAAGAGTATATTAAGCAGTTGGCCAGGAATATTTAAGGGAAAGATTATGGACAAGGTCATTATAGCTTTGGGCATAGTTTTCGTGATTATCGCAATCGTGTATCTTTTGAAACCCGATATTATGAAATGGCTGATGGAATTCTTCAAACAAGGTAAACGAATATATTTTGCCGGATTGATAAGATTTGCCCTGGCAGTCGTTTTTTTAATTGGGGCCCGCGAATGCAAACACTTTTGGGTCATATTTGCCCTTGGAATTCTTTTTCTGTTGGGTGGTCTGTTGATATTTGTGCTTGGCCCTGAGAAACTTAAATCTATACTCGATTGGTACCAAAAACAATCGGCTCTGTTTCTTCGAGTTATGTCTGCGATTATTCTGGCCGTTGGAGCAGTTATTATTTATTCTGCATAGAGTGCAGTAAATATCGAAATCTTGAACTCGAAGCACGAAACAATATCAAATGGCTAAAATTTAAATGACCAAAACAATAAGTTTTGAAAATTTGGACATTGGAATTTTGAATTTGTTTCGGATTCTTGCCTCGGCATAGCCGAAGGCGAAGCTGGGTCGATATTCGGATTTCGGATTTATCGGGTATATACGAGATATAAGCTATGAAGATATTAGTAACGGGTGCAGCTGGATTCATCGGCTCGCATCTTTCCGAGCGTCTTCTCACCGATGGCTGGACTGTTGTCGGTGTTGATAGCTTCGATGATTTCTACGACCCTCAAATCAAACGTCAAAACATCAGCAAATGCCTGAAAAATTCAAATTTCCACCTTGTCGAAGCAGATATTCGTGATAGTGCCGCTATGGATAAAGCAGTTGGCGATGGCGTTGAGTTAATTGTTCATTTGGCCGCCAGAGCCGGTGTCAGGCCTTCGATTGCCCAGCCGCTGCTTTACGCAGATGTCAATATAAACGGAACAATAGCGTTACTTGAGGCGGCGAAAAAGCACAAGATGGATAAGTTCGTATTCGGCTCAAGTTCGAGTGTCTATGGCAACAATAAAAAAGTGCCGTTCTCGGAAGACGATAACGTTGATTTTCCAATCTCGCCCTATGCTGCAACCAAGAAGGCCGATGAGCTTATCTGCCACACGTATCATCATCTTTATGGGATTAACATAACCTGTTTGCGATTTTTTACTGTATATGGCCCTCGGCAAAGGCCGGACTTGGCCATCCACAAATTCGCAAAGCTTATTGAGCAGGGCGAATCCATACCAATCTATGGTGACGGTACTATGATGCGTGATTTTACTTATATCGATGACATAATTGACGGCGTTGTTGCAGCAATGCAAAAATGCGACGGCTTTAATATTTATAATCTCGGTGAATCAAGGCCAATCAAAGTCAATGATTTAGTTGCTCAAATCGAAGGGGCACTCGGCAAAAAGGCGAAAAAAAAGTATCTGCCCCCTCAGCCGGGTGACGTCGAACGAACATATGCCGATGTTACTAAAGCCATAAAAGAGCTGGGATATAAACCAAAGACTACTATCGAGCGAGGCCTGGCTGAGTTTGTCAAATGGTTCAGGCAGGATAAATAACCGGCAATACGAGGAATCTTACTTGATACAGGCAGACCAAAAGAATTCTTCTACTGGCTTTAAGAGCCTTGTCCGCAGGATCCTGACTCATCGCTTTTTCCCGCTTTTCGTTGCGATATTAGCCGTCATCCTTACACTGCCGTTTTTGAAGGCGGGATTGTTCGTAGATGACTACCACCATAAGCTCTTGATGGATGGCTCCGATAGCCCAGCCAGGCTTCTTGACTCACCGATTGATATGTTCCGGTTTTTTGATGGTGACCCGGAGCATAATTTCGAATTAATGGATTATGGTGTTTTCCCGTGGTGGACTTATGTGAAAATCAAGGCAGCTTTCTGGAGACCTCTGGCTTCGATGACCCACTGGCTTGATTACGTCCTTTGGCCGGATACTCCTGCCCTTATGCATTTTCAGAGTTTACTTTGGTATGGTGCTCTCGTAATCGCGGTGGCATTTCTCTATCGCAGATTTGCAGCCACAGTTCTGATTGCAGGCTTGGCAGCGCTGTTATTTGCTGTTGATGATGCCCATGGCATGCCTGCCGGTTTCATCGCAAATCGCAATGCCCTGATGGCAACGTTGTTTGGTGTCCTCGCAATTATCGCTCACGACAAGTGGCGGCGGGATAATTGGCGGGTGGGCATCTTCGCAGGCCCCGTGCTTCTTGCAGTAAGTCTGTTATCTGCCGAGGTCGGTATTTCCACTTGCGCATATCTCGCTGCACATATGCTCTTTATCGACCGCGGCGCCTGGCGTAAGCGAATTGCAGCTATGGTTCCCTACGTCGCTGTGGTCGTGGTTTGGAGATTTTTCTGGACATATCTGGGTTATGGTATGGAAAACGTCGGCGCTTACGTTGACCCTGTTGGCGAGCCGTTGCGTTTTATATCAGCAGTCAAAAATGCTGCCCCGTTTCTTTTGCTTGGTCAATGGACACCGGTACCGTCGGATATTACGATGATGCTGCCTCCCTGGTACTCGATTCCGCTATGGCGCGGGGCCCTGATTTTTATTGTATTATTAGTTTTTATTTTTACTCCTCTGCTTAGAAAGGACAAATTTGCACGCTTTTGCGCGATGGGAATGCTTTTGTCCGTTCTGCCGATATGCGCGACTTTTCCCGGTGACCGTCTTTTAACATTTGTAGGTATCGGTGCGATGGGTTTGGTTGCACAATTGCTTTGTGCTGTCTTTGGCAAAACCCAAGGGCGGCCGAAAACTTTTTTGTGGCGTATCCCTGCTTTTATACTTGCTGTAATATTCATATTAGTACACCTTATCATCTCACCACCGGTCTTGATGTTTCGAGCGGCTTACCCGATTATGCCCAAAAAAATTGTCGATAAGTTTATGATTAATGGGCCGCTGGATGATTCTATTGAAAATCAGGACCTTATTGTCGTTAATTCACCTCTTGCATTTATTGCTATGACCAGTCCCCTTATTTGGGAAACCAACAACTACCCGATGCCTCGCCGCTTGAGAGCTCTAACGTCGAGTTTATTCCGTCCTGTAAGAATGCACCGTCCTGACGCCAATACCCTCGTGGTTCAGCCTGAGTACGGATACTATGCGTGGGTTCTGGATGCGCTCTTTCGAGACAAAAAACACCCTTTCAGCGTCGGAGACCGTGTTGAGCTGACCGGTATGACCGTTGAAATATTACAGATGACCGGCGATAACCGGCCGTACAAAGCAGAGTTTACATTTACCGTCCCGCTCGAAGACCCGACACTACGATGGCTGCAGTATAAAAATGGTAAGTTCGTACCTTTTACCCCTCCAGCCGTTGGAAAAAGTATAGTATTACAATCCGAAAATTTTTTTAAAACTTTAAGAAAATAAAATCGTTTCTGCAAAAGGATAAAGGTTATCTCCCTGCCCACCCCCAAAGATACCATTTTTTTCAACAGATATCGCATTAAATTTGGTATAATATTGTAAAGTAACACGGCCATCTTGGCCGTGTTTCAATGGGCAGGGGGATGGGTGTACTTAAGGAGGATGGTTACCTCGTAATCCCCATAAATTAATTCAGGTGCTATGAAGCATACGAACAAAAA